>OGQH01002974.1_pt1 | contig 10457 bp, 7 predicted proteins | sample 1553181 | NCBI WGS metagenome assembly OGQH01 (sample SAMEA2579946, study PRJEB22360) | human gut metagenome | biome: human gut; feature: human-associated habitat; material: faeces | place: Denmark | collected 2008/2010 | reverse complement strand
GATCTCAGCAGAGCGTATGAAAAATTGATAAAAAAACTCGTTATCCCGAATATCAGCAGGGGGTTAAGTGCGACGGTCTATACGCAATTATCGGATATAGAAGAAGAGGTAAATGGAATCATTTCTTATGATAGAAAAATAGTCAAAATGGATGAAAAGACCGTTAAAAAACTGAATGAAAAACTTCATTTTTAGCCTTTATTTTCGGGGAAATGTAACGTAAGCAGAATTGATGAGTTGCGTAGTTGACGTGATTTCGGTGATTTGTTAGAATATAAAAGGGAAAAATAAAGATTTATCAAGATAGAAAAATGTTTACAAAACCATAAAAAAGCACACGAGGAGAGTATGGGAGAGTAAGAATAATAAGGAGGAAAAGAATGTTGGAATTAACGTTTGGAGAACAGGTCAAGATCATTCTGAGCCGTAAAGGGATGACGATCAAAGAACTTGCAGAGAAGATAGAAAAACAGACAGGAAAGAAGATGTCGCGTCAGAATCTGACCCAGCGTCTTGGCAGAGATAATTTCCAGGAGCAGGATATGCGAATGATCGCAAAGATTCTTGAGTGTCCGTTTTATCTGGATATATTAGAAGAACATGAGGAGCATGAAGAGAAGCCTTCAAAGGTCCAGAAAATTACAGAGCCTGAAAAGAAGAAAACACCTGCCAAAGCAGAAGAAAGAGATATTACGATAGGTGAGCTTGTAGATATTCATAAAGAATTAGATGCAATAGAAAAGAAGAAAAAGAAGAAGTCTAAAAAGGTTGTAGAGCCAGATCCAGAATATGTTCAGGAAACAATATTTGATTTTGTAAGAGAGAAAGAAGCGACAGCAGAACCTGCCACAGAAATAGAAGAGCAGGAAGAAGAGATACAGGAGCCGGTGGAAGAAACCGGAAGTTCGGAAGCTGTGACACCGGAAGCAGAAGAGTCGGTGACTGTAAGTGAAGAAGAACCTGCAGCGGGTGTAGAGGAGCATGCTGAGAAACCTGTATATGAAGACGAGTCGGTGTATGAGTCAGAATCGGAATATGCAGAAGAACCAGTGTATGAGTCAGAATCGGAATATGCAGAAGAACCAGTGTATGAAGCAGAGCCAGAATATGCAGAAGAACCGGTGTATGAAGCAGAGCCAGAATACGCAGAAGAACCGGCGTATGAAGCAGAGCCAGAATACGCAGAAGAATCGGCGTATGAAGCAGAGCCAGAGTATGCAGAAGAACCAGTGTATGAAGCAGAGCCGGAATATACAGAAGAACCAGCCTATGAAAGTGAGCTGGAATATACAGAGGAGCCGGCTTATGAGTCGGAACCGAAATATGCAGAGGAGCCAGCTCATGAGTCAGAACCGGAAGTAGAAGAGCCAGAGGAACCGGAAAAACCGGAGCCGAAGAAAGTTGAACCGGAGAAGAAAGCGCATGGATGGAGAGCGCTCTTCGGAATACGTAAAAAGCATGAAGAAGAATCAGCGCATGAAGAACCGGCAAAAGAAGAAAAGCCGGAAATCCAGTATCATGAGTTTGATTATTCGGGAGACGGTGAGTCAGAGAAACTTGCAGAAGAATTTATGCCGGAGGAACCGGAACAGGAGGAAACATATGCAGCAGCTGATGAGACCTCCGGTTATGAGAATAACGGATATCAGAGCCGGTATGCGCAGGAAAATGAAGAAGACTTATTCACATCCGATGAAGAGGATCTCAGTAAAGGTGAACTTAATCCTTACACAGGACATGAATATGAATCAAACAGCGTAAGAATGCATCCGAAGAGAATCGGCTATGTACAGGTATATGACAGAGGAAAACATCAGTGGACAGATATGACGGAGTGGGCATTCCTTGGATATCAGGAACGTAAAAAGGCACTTCTCGGAAAAGATTATGAGCCGCCGATCTATCTGGATTAGTGTTGAATGAACATAGAAAGAAAATGTTATGAATAAGGTGTTCAGCCGGATCTCCGGCTGGACACTTTTTGTACAAGGGGATGCAAGAGAAGCTGCCGCCTACAGGAACTTCCGGTGGCAAATTTTGTAGATTAAAATATGAAGGAGGAGCAGAAAATGGAATGGACAAGGCTTTTATCAACAAAACGTCAAAGACAGAACAGATACAAGAGTCAAAAATATGGTGATGCAGACCTTAGAAGTGAATTCGAAAAAGATTATCACAGAATCATCGGCAGTGCGTCATTTAGGAGACTTCAGGATAAGACACAGGTATTTCCACTGGATAAAAGTGATTTTATCCGTACGAGACTGACCCATTCCATGGAAGTCTCTTCGCTGGCAAAATCTCTGGGTCAGAATATAGGAGAAAGCATATTGGTACACAAGAAAGATTCCAGTTTCACTGTACAGATGAAAGAGGATATCTGCAATATTCTTCAGTGTGCAGGACTGATTCATGATATCGGCAATCCACCGTTTGGTCATTATGGAGAAGCGGCGATCAGGGAATGGTTTGAAAGAAATCTTCCGCTTCTGACATATCATGGAACGTCACTTGAGGAGTTGCTCGAACCTCAGATGAGGGAGGATTTTTATCATTTTGAAGGAAATGCACAGGCACTTAGGCTGGTCAGCAAATTACATTTTCTGGTAGATGAAAATGGAATGAATCTGACGTATGCGCTTTTGAATACAATTATAAAATATCCGGTAGCATCTACAAAGATCCATCCGGAATCAGGAGATATCAGAGAGAAGAAGATGGGCTATTATTATGCAGACCGGGAACTGTTCGAGGATATTGTATCAGAGACGGGTGCGGGAAATCACAGACATCCACTTACCTTTATACTTGAGGCAGCAGATGATATTGCATATAAGACCGCAGATATTGAAGATGCATTTGTAAAAAGATTTCTTACATATCATAGTCTCAGAGATGAACTCAGAAAACTACAGAACAGGGAGAAAAAGTATGCAGACCCAGAAGAGAAAGATCAGAACTGGTTCTGCCCGGCAGATAAACTGGTAGAATTATACGACCGTGCAAAGAAGAACGGGGTAGATGATCCCGGTGATTATGCAGTGAAGAACTGGATCGTAAAAGCACAGGGATTTTTGATTGGCTGCGCAACTTCCGGATTTACTTCTCATTATGAAGAGATTATGGAAGGCACGTATAAAAAAGATCTGTTTGCAGGTACTTTGGCTGAAGGATTGGTAAAACTGCTTGGAGAGATAGCGTGCAAATGTGTATTTAAAACAGAGACGATCTATCGTATGGAAGTGAAAGAGGCGGTGATGCTGGATAATCTGCTGGACAGGTTTGTCGGTGCAGCAATAAAATATGATGATCCAACGCAGAAACTGAACTCAATAGAAGAAAGACTGATTTCATTTATTTCCAATAATTATAAAAAAGCATATCGTTATCATGCAGAAGAAAAATCAGAGGTTTATCGTCTTTATCTGAGACTTCTGCTGGTTACGGACTATATCTGCGGAATGACCGACAGCTATGCGAAGAGGTTGTATCAGGAATTGAATGCGATTATGGCATAAAAGAAAATATTTCAGAATAGATTGTGATAAATAGCCGGAAACAGGAGAGGATATTTTGAGACGGTTTATTCGATATCTGTATGAATACGAACAAGAGAAAAAGATGCGGAATGTAGGCTTCGTAAAAGTAGAACAGGATGTGGATCAGTGCGTGATCCATGTGCACGGAAAAGGATTCCGGATGGAAGAAAATGCGCAGGGACTTAGGGCGTATCTGTTCTGGAATACAGAAGATAAATGTATTGGAATCCCGCAGGGAGTGACAGAGGTTCCCGGCCCGGCGGTGAACTGGCAGCTATGCTATACACCGGAGGATGTCGGTAAGAAAGAAAATTATGATCTTGTCAACGGAATTATATTAAAGGACGTAAATGGACACTGGTATGCGGCAGTCTGGAATGACGATGTAGTAAACGTCTGCAGGATGGAAATGTGGAAGATGGAAGAAGATTCCGTGCAGGGTGAAGAACCTGAATGTAAGAAGGGATTAGCGCAGGGCGAAGAACCGGAATGTAAGAAGGGATTAGCGCAGGACGAAGAACCGGAATGTAAGAAGGAAACCTTGCAGGATGAAGAATCAGAGAGTGGGAAACTTGAAGATGATTTGGAAAAAGAGGCCTGCCTGGGGGGTAAAGTCCGCAAGATCCAGCGTAAAGATATGGTGTGTCTTCCGAGGTGTGAATGGAGACATGCAAATAATAGTTTTTTGATCCACGGGTATTATAATTATCACCATCTGATATTGACAGTCCGTGATGACCGGTTAAAATTAGGAGTACCGGGAGTGTATCATCCGCAGGAAGAAAAAGCCGCAGAAAGCTTTGGATTTCCGGAATTCATTCCTGCAGAAGAGCTGGATCTTAAGCTTACAGATGAAGAGAAGAATGACAGAGAGAAGTTCGGATACTGGTGCAGGGATATAAGAGGATCACATGACTGTGTAGAACCACAGAAGAGATAGAAAACAGGAAAATAGACGGAGAATGAATATGCAAAGCACAGATGAAAAATATATGAAAGAAGCGATCAAACAGGCAAAGAAAGCATATGCGATCGGTGAGGTGCCGATCGGATGTGTGATCGTATATCAGGATAAGATCATTGGGAGAGGATATAACCGCAGAACAATTGATAATAATACCCTGGCGCATGCAGAACTGATCGCGATCAAAAAAGCAAGCAAGAAGATGAATGACTGGAGACTGGAGGATTGTACGATGTATGTAACTCTGGAACCATGCCAGATGTGTTCCGGTGCGATCGTACAGTCCCGGATGACACGGGTAGTAGTCGGATGTATGAATCCGAAAGCCGGCTGCGCAGGTTCTGTGTTGAATGTGCTTCAGGAGAGAAGGTTTAATCATCAGGTAGAATTGACGACAGGAGTGATGGAAGAAGAATGCAGTCAGATGATGAAATCATTTTTTAAAGAATTGAGAGAAGCAAGGAAGAAGAAAAAGCAGCTGGAAAAAGAACAGACCGGGGAAATATAAAAGACAGGTGATCATATGAATGAAAAGACAGTAGGAATGCTTGCAAAGTTTACAGGTGTGTCTGTACATACAATAAAATATTATGAGAAGATTGGTCTTCTGAGTTCTACGAGAAGAGAACATTCGAATTACAGGTCTTACGATATAAGGGCATGCACGGATATTTACGAATGTATGAAGTATAAGAATCTTGGGTTCGCATTGAAAGAGGTCGGGAATCTGATAAAGGAAGCAGATTCAGAAGCGATAGATAATCTGTTGAAAAAAAGATTAGAGGAAATAGATGCTTCACTGTCAGAATTGCAGGAATTAAAAAAACGTGTGACGGATTATCTTGCAGAGACGGAAGAGATAGAAAAGAAACAGGGAAACTGGTATATAGAAGAAATGCCGGATTTCTGGATCAGATTTCAGACGAATAACCTGGAATATGGCAAAAATGCACAACTTGAATCGGACGGGATTAATTTCATGGATTATGCACCGGAAAGCAAATCGGTACTTAAGATAAGCAGAGAAAGTCTGAATGGAACGGAAAACCAGTTCTCCTGGGGACAGGCAGTACGGGCAGAGTATATAGAAGATATCGAAAAAAATGAAAATGTCTGGAGCAGGCAAAAAGGATATACCAGGATAAAAGGCGGAAGAGCATTTGTCCTGTATCTGAAAATTACCGGACCGTATGCATCGGAAGGAGTGCTGCAGAAGAAAATCCGAAAGATATACCGAAAGTTTCAACAAGATGCAAAGATACCGGGAGATGCTTACTGTGTAAGGATTAAGATCACACATGATGAAGAAGGAAATGATTGGAATTATTTGAAAATATATATATTACTGAAACCTGAGAGTTAATCTCAGGTTTTTGCACTTTAGTGAGGTAAAATGCCATTGAAGAGGTGAAATTAGAAAGAAAAGAATAGAAAAAATTAATAGAAAATGATTAAAAAGACTGAAAATTATAAAATGTATTAATAAGAGTACACTTGACCTGATACCTGTATCCAGTTATAAAATTAACAATATAGAAAAACGGGTCAGGAGGAAACGGATAATGACAAGTGAAGAAATCAAAAATATGAGTTTTGAAGATTTCCGGACACAGATTGAGGGGATGGAAGAGGTTCAGAAACTCACAGCAGACGGAACGGAGAGATATGGTATATATAAGCAGGATGTATGCTATGTAAACAGAGACGGGATTGAGCGTACGCTCCAGATGATCGTACCAGAGACGAATGCCAAAGCACCAAAGATATATCCGGCAATTTTGTATGTTCAGGGATCGGCATGGAGAAAACAGGACAACTATAAACGGCTTGGAGCAATGGCAGATCTTGCAAGACGTGGATTTGTGACAGCGATTCTTCAATACAGAGAAAGCGATCTTGCTACATTTCCTGCTCCTGTAGAAGATGCAAAGACAGGTGTACGTTTCTTAAGAAAACATGCAGAGGAATATCGTATTGATCCGTCCCAGGTCTTTATAATGGGAGATTCAAGCGGCGGCAATACAGCGTTTATTGCGGGGGTTACGGCAGATCAGGAGCTGATGGACACAGATGTATATGGAGAATATTCCTGCAAGGTAAATGCAATCGTAGATTTCTACGGAGTTACATGCGTACAGATAAAAGAAGATTTCCCAACTACATTGAACCAGGGAGAACCGGACAGTCCGGAAGGAATGCTGATCGGTAAGAAGAATGTATATGAATATCCGGAACTTTCCAATGCAGTTACCTGTATGAATTATGTAAAAAAAGAGACAGAGATACCACCGGTCCTGATGATGCACGGACTTGCCGATGATCTGGTAGCACCGGAGCAGAGTATCCGCCTGTATAAGAAATTAAGAGAAGAAGACAAAGAAGTAGAATTCTATCTGGTAGAGAATGCAAAACACGGAGATCCGGCATTCTGGACAGAGAAGAATATGGATATTGTGGAAAAATTCCTGAAAGCACACATGAATTAAGGAGGTGCAGACTATGAATGCTACTGTAATGGCCATTATTCTGGTATTGATCGTTGTGGCAACGGTTGTCACGAAGAAAGTACCATTTAACTTTGTATTATTTATTGTACCGATCATTTGTTCGTTACTTTTGGGCTTTAGCTTACAGGAGACAAGTGACTTTGTACTGGAGCAGTTCAGTTCGATCATGAAATCTGCGGGATTCATGTTATTGTTTGCATTTCTGTATTTTCAGATGCTTACAGAAGCAGGAGTATTTGATACTATCGTATCAGCAGTGACGAACAAGCTTGGCGATAAGATGAATGTCATCGTAATTATGATCCTGACATCCGTAATTGCAGCATTTGCAATTCTGACAGGAAACTTTACACCGGCGTACCTGATCACATTCCCGATCCTGGTACCACTTTATAAGAAATATGATTTTGACCGTGAGGCAGCATTTATCATAGCACAGACTGCAATGTCTGCGATGTGCTTCATTCCGTGGGGGATTGGAATGGCATATACGTCATCTTCTGCAGGATTATCTGCCAATGAACTGTCAAAGGCATCGGTTCCATGGGCATTATGTTTTATCCCGGCCATCGTTCTGCAGTGGGTATACTTTGGGATCAAGCATAAGAAACGTGTGGGAACATTTGGCGTAGTTGTAGAAAATGTAGAAGAGGAGACAAAAGAAGTAGAAGAGAATCCATACAGACGGCCAAAGCTTTTCTGGATTAATTTTATCTTATTCATTGTATTCATGGTCGGTCTTGGTGTATTCAGTCTGCCTCCATATCTGGTATTTATGGCAGCAACGGTCGTAACGGCAATGATCAACTATCCAAAGAATTTTGGTGAGATATTTGGTAAAGTCGGACCGATGTATCTGAACATTATCGTAATGCTGCTTGCAATCTCTGTATATCAGGCAGTATTCAATAATACGGGAATGGTAGGAGCTATCTCAGACGGACTGATTAAGATCTGTCCGAAGTTCATGCTGGAATATATACATATCATCTTACTGCTGTTATGTGTGATTATCATTTACTTTATTCCATTCCAGATCTTCAATGCAATGTATCCGGTGTTCATCTCTATCGGGGCAGGATTTGGAATTCCGGCAGTGACGATCATTGCACCGTTCGTATGTAACCTGTCACTGGCAACGAGTTCAACACCGACAAACTCATCAACTTATCTTGGATGTGCATTGACAGAGACAGATGTACAGCACTTCTGTAAGAAGGCAGTTCCAGTACAGACAGTAACAAATGCAATTGTAATATTGCTGGCGTTAATATTTGGCATAGTATAAAAAACGGAGACAGAGGAATTTTGGAAATTCTTCTGTCTCTATTTTTATAGAAAACCGGCCATGGCAGGTTCTGTATATAAAAAATACCCACATGCGAAAAATCACAGTGGATAAGATGAATACTATATTATTATTTATGTGCATTGCGCTTCGAACGAGCCTTCACAGACGTTACCTTGGTAGTTAACTCAGCCCAGGCACCCTTACGGCACCCGAGAGGTTCCACTTAGTGCTGCTTCATTCCTGACCTGACACGGTTCATGGAGTCCCGTCGCGTAAGACCCAAACATCAACGTCACTTTCCAAGGGCAGCTCTGCAAAAACAAGCCCTCTGCGCAATATCACCCCTGCTATAGCGGATTGCAGGTGCAAGGTACCGCTAACACCCCGGCTGCACAGCTCAACATTTTAACGTGTTCCGGGCAAAAAGTCAATGGAAATGTTGTAAAAAAGGCGATACCAATTTATAATACCTAGATATATGAGAATTTATCTGATCGGGTGTATGCCTGAAGGGAAAAATTCTGATCTGGAGGAAAGAATAATGAAGATATTACTGGCAGCAGTCAATGCAAAATATATACATTCCAATCTGGCGGTCTACAGCCTGAAAGCCTATGCCGAGGATCCGGCGGTGGAGATCGGAGAATATACGATCAACCAGCAAAAGGACGATATCCTGATGGACATCTATAAGAGACAACCGGATATTCTCTGCCTTTCCTGCTATATCTGGAATTTGGACTATATAGAAGAAATTGTGCTGGAAATCGGAAAGCTGCGTCCGGATATGCCAATCTGGCTTGGCGGGCCGGAGGTTTCCTATGATGCAAAAGAAGTATTAAGACGGCTTCCATGTGTCAAAGGAGTGATGAAAGGCGAAGGAGAGAAAACTTTCAAAGAAATCTGCCGGATATACCGAAATGAATTCGAAAAAAGAGAAAATGTATGTGGATATCAGGATAAAAATGTGGATAATTCCTGGAAGAAATCGGAGAGTGTGGATAACCAGTTAAAGGGTGTGGACGGAATCACTTTCCGGGAAGAAAAAGAGAAAATTATCGACAATCCGTGGCGTCCGATCATGGATCTGAGCGAAGTCCCATTTGTCTACGATCATATGGAAGATTTTGAACACAAGATCATTTACTACGAGACAAGCAGAGGATGCCCGTTCTCCTGTAGCTATTGTCTGTCATCGGTGGACAAGCGTCTGCGTTTCAGGGATATAGAACTGGTGAAGAAGGAGCTGCAGTTTTTCCTTGACCACAAAGTACCGCAGGTGAAATTTGTTGACCGTACATTCAACTGCAAACACGACCACAGCATTGCTATCTGGAAATATATCATGGAGCATGATAATGGCATTACGAACTTCCACTTTGAGATTGCCGCAGATATTCTGAATGAAGAAGAACTGGAACTTCTGGAACAAATGCGCCCGGGACTGGTACAGCTTGAGATCGGTGTACAGTCAACAAATCCGAAGACGATCAAAGAGATCCACAGAGTTATGGACTTTGAAAAAGTATCTAAAATCGTGAGAAGAATTCAGGATAAGGGAAATGTGCACGAACATCTGGATCTGATCGCCGGCCTTCCGTACGAAGATGTGGAAAGCTTCGCACATTCCTTTGATGATGTCTATGCATTAAAACCGGAGCAGCTCCAGCTGGGATTCCTGAAAGTGCTTAAGGGATCCTTTATGCAGGAGCATCAGGAAGAGTACGGCATTGTCCATAAAGCGCACCCACCGTATGAAGTACTGTATACAAAATGGATTTCCTATGAAGATGTGCTGCGCCTGAAAGGGATTGAGGAGATGGTGGAGGTCTACTATAACAGCCGTCAGTTTACGAATACGATGGAAGAACTGGAAAAGGAATACGATTCTGCATTCAACATGTATGACCGGCTTGCATCTTATTACGAAGACAATGGTTATAACGCCGTTCAACACAAGCGGAGTGCCAGATATGAGATACTGCTGAATTATATACGGCTTCATCATAAAGAAAAAGAAGATCTGTTCCGGGAAGTGCTCACATATGATTATTATCTTCGTGAAAATGCGAAGAGCCGTCCGGAATTCGCCGGGGATTATCTGGTGGAAAAGAATGTGGCGAGAGCATTTTATGAAAAAGAAGAAGAGACACATA
>OGQH01002965.1_pt1 | contig 10490 bp, 3 predicted proteins | sample 1553181 | NCBI WGS metagenome assembly OGQH01 (sample SAMEA2579946, study PRJEB22360) | human gut metagenome | biome: human gut; feature: human-associated habitat; material: faeces | place: Denmark | collected 2008/2010 | reverse complement strand
CCCGCCACTGTCGTGATCCGTGTCAGACCAGTTGAATGTAAAACCGTCCTGTGAAGCAGATGTTAAATCATACTTGTGAATAGTAAGGCTACCATGATTAGCTTTATTCTGAATGTCAAAATCATTAAGGTCACCAACTACAGATGTTGGATTGTCTACTGCATCAGATCCTTCTAATGCACCATTAGTGGTTGCTGCGAATGCCATTGCTGGGCTGACTGCCATAGAAGCTGCTAAAGCAGCTGCGAGAAATTTTCCCATTACTTCATTTTTCTCATAACTTTTTCCTTTCTTATTTAAGCGTTGCGTTTCTTCTAATACACCCGTTGGTGGTGATTTTAAATTACTGTAAGATACAAAAGTATCCCAACGCTGCTCTTTTCCTTTCATAGAGCGCCTCCTCTCTTTTTGTTTTTTAGCGTATTTCATGCAAAAGAATTATGAGCGACGAAACTTCACAATTCTGATTTTGAAAGCTATGAGATGTTTAGAAGTCTTAAAATGTTTGGAAATGTTACTTGGCTAAAGCTTTAATTGAGGCTTGGCTAAAGCACAAGCAATTTGTTTGAGTGCCAGTAATTGACACTAAGACTAAGTGAACTTAATTGTTCACCAAATCTTATTGAAATGTTATAATGTGGTGACTGCGCTAAAGTGACCACGAAAGTCAAACGGTGATTTAGCAAATCACCTGTTTTAGAAATGTTGTAGGACAAGAACTGTGTTAAGTGATGTAAGAACTGTACTAAGTGAGTTCTCCACTGTTGTAGCTGTGTTTGTGTTGTGTTCCCTCCTTTGTAGTTGTGTTTGCATTGACTTTGCCAAAGCATGTAAGAATTGACTTTGCTAAAGCTAATTCTTTGCAAACAAAAAGACGTAATACCTTTGACAGTATTACGTCTAGCACTCCCCTGCTTGTAGTGTGCTTTTGTTAGAACAGTAATGTAGTTTTGCCGAATGAAAGGAAAGAAAACAAAAGTACATCGCTGGCAGAAGGTAAACTTCTTAACTACTAAGCTTTACTTTGCTTTACCTTTTCCGTTCTCTCACTTAGTAATTTAATTTACAGTCTGCAATGAGCCAAGTGACGAGCTTGGCTAAGGCACTGTAGCCGATGAAAGCTAACAGTGCTTGACACAACTAAATTGTTATGTTAATTTGTAATTGGGTTAAACTAAATTATTTCCTTTCTCATGAGTAAAAGCTTAAAATAGAAAGGATGTGTTATCAATGAATTCTAATTTCGATAAATTAATTGGTTTGATTGGAATTATTATTTTCTTTCTAACACCGTTTGTTATCACAAGAATTCTTTAATACCATTTTTTCTCGTAGCTTAAGTTATTTAGCATACCCAGTTAAGAGACCACCCCATTCTGGTCTCTTTTTATTTAGCCGAATTACTTGGCTAAGGCACTGTAGCCGATGAAAGCTAACAGTGCTGAGATGTTTAAAATGCTAGCCAAGCATGATGCCACAACTTGGCTAAAGTGTACGGTACTTTTGATGGTAAAGTATACTATTTTTTCTTTTATTATTATACGGAAATTTATTATCGAAAATGTCGGTTATTTAGATAGAATAACAGGTAAAGATTTAATAACTGTCAATTCATAGATTTGAATTAAAGTGCTGCCAATGAAAATCCCTCATTGCATTCGGTCAGATCTAAAGATAGGATAGCAGTACTTGGTACAACTAAACTGTCATGCTAAAATTAATTTACCTTACCATTTTTTAATCTCCTCTCACAAAGAGAGGAGTGATAACATGAAAGCACTTAACAAAATTTTTACTAAGTCAAAGCAAATAATTGTTAAGTTACCATAGTTATTTTCTTTAGTGAAAAATTAACGTGAACATCCTTGTTATTAACTTAAGAAAATAACTGTAAGAAAAGAGACCGTTTCTCTCATTCTGGTCTCTTTTTTGGTTGGAGTATCTTCCCCAAGAGCACACCATACCTTTGGCAGTACAGTGTGCTTGACACAGCTAAGTTGTTGTGTTAACCTGTGTTTGGGTCGTGGTTAGTCATTCTTTATCTCCTTTCTTTAGAAGGGAGGTGTTCATAATGAACCCAATTAAAGATAAAATAATCGGGTTAATTGGTATAATGATATTTGCGATTATTCCATTTGTCATTATAGGAATTTTACGTTAGCACCTTATCTCTTCGAGAGAATAAGTTGACAACCAACCCAGTAAGAGACCACCTTGTTCTCCTTTGTGGTCTCTTTTTCTTTTGCTCAGAAGTTCTGGGCTAAAGCACTACCACCAATGAAGGATAGCAGTGCTTGGCTAAACTAGCCTTAGCAAATCACTCAGGATAGAACAACATAGCTTAGCTAATCTAGCTTAGCTAATTTAGCCTGAGTGCTTGGGTGATTAAACTTATTCTGGAACATTATCAAAATCTTGATCTAGATGTAATTTGCCACATCCGACCATTTCTGGTTCGCTCCATTTACTATGCATTCCGTATCCATAATTAGCACGAACTTTCACATATCTTCCATGCCAATGTGGTGTAATAAAATCATCATTAGCTGCTTTTACCCTAAGTGAATTCTTGTCTGTAGTGTATGTTTTTGTCACTTTGAAGTTATTATCTTTACTGACCATAACGTCATATGATTTAGCATAATTAACTTTCTTGAAAGTTACACATAATTCATTTATATCAATAGGAAAGCCGTGGTCGAAATAAGCATCTACATTTTCTGGAGCTTTAAAAAACTGATTCATATAATCCCCATATTTTTGTTTATAACCATCATACATTTGTTTATAATTTACATTATTATTATATTTATATGTCTGGTTTGTTGCAGCAAATACCGTTGCTGGGCTGATTGCTATGGAAGCCACTAAAGTAGCTGTGAGGAATTTCCCCATCAAATTATGTTTTTTCATATCAAATTTCCTTTCTTTTCTTTAATTGAAATTCATTTTTAAATTACAAACTAAAGCTATGTCTCCCTAGCCTGCGTGATTTGCTAAAGCGCTACCGCCGATGAAGGACAGTAGTGCTGGGCTAAATCAGCCCGAATTACTTGTATCAAAATTACTTTTATTAAAGTCTCCTTACCTGTTAGGGTTCAGAGTACTTTAGATCAGGGATTTCTTCCCCGAGAGCACACCATACCTTTGACAATCCCTCATTACATTCGGTCAGATCTGAAGATGGTACAGTGTGCTTGACTAAATCGGCCTGAATGATTTACTAGTGACCGAAGTCACTCAATTTTAATTATTTGGATTTCTTACGTTTTACAACAACGAATCCTAAGTAACCAATTCCAGCTACGAGAACTACCAGAACTGCTAAACCAAGAACATCTCCTGTCTTAACATCTTTAGTTCCTTTTGTTACTGTTTTGATTACGTTCTTAGGTGTAACGTTCTTTGGACTAACTCCAGTCTTAGTTACTTTAACTTTGTTGTTCGCTTTAACTGGGTCAGTGTTGTCAGACGTTGCTACCGCTGTGTTCTTGTAAGTTCCTTTCTTGGAGAACTTAGCTTTGTAGGTAATTACCATGTCAGCGTTCGGGGCTAAATCCTGTTTAGTCTTGATGACAAAAGAATTGTCCTTAGCTTCGATTTCTGCTCCCTTAACTACCTTACCGTCATTCTCAATCTTAATAGAACTCTTCTGAATCTTAACTCCATCTTTGTTAAAGTTGTCTTTAACTACTACGTTCTTAGCTGTAGCTGTTGTAGACTTATTTGTAACTGTGATGGTATATTCTCCAGTTTCTCCTGGTTTAAAGGTAACTCTGTTGGAAGATTTCTTAATAGCAAGTTTTGGCTTGTCTAAAGAAACTTCATTGTTATCTTCTACCCAGTCTTCTGGATTCTTCTGATTGTTTGCCTGTGCTTTAGCAGAGTTAAGTACTTTCTGGCCGCTTAAGTCTGAGGACTTGAAGAGTACGTCGTACTTAATCTTCATGGTCTGTCCCTTGGCTAAAGCTACCTTAGACTGAATGTCATAGCTCTGTCCATCACACTTAATTGTGCAATCTCCTGTGACTAACTTTCCTTCACCATCGTAAACTTTGATGCTGTCTTTCTGGATCTCTGCACCAACTTTGTCCAGTTTATCAATAACATGGATGTTTTTAGCAACAGCGTCGTCTTTAGTCTGTACTACTTCTACGTTGTAATGACCTGTTTCGCCAACTGTGTATTCCTTCTTATCTGAAGTTTTATTGATAGCTAACTCAGGTGCAATTACCTGCACTCTGTATGGTACAAAGTGTACAACCTGGTTGGTAGCATAGAAATCATCACCAGAGAATTCTGGATCGTTTCCTGTGATTGTGTCCTTTGCTCCGTTAAGAGTGTCTTTGATTTTGTCAAGGATTGAACCATTGGAATCGCTCTTGTCTGTAGAAGTGGTGTCATCCTTTGCTAAAGTTGTAGCTTCACTAGAAGTGTTATCCTTTGCTAAAGTTGTAGCTTCACTGGCTTCATCTTTAGTTGTTGTTGTAGCTTCGCTGGAAGGAGCTTCGGTTGTCGCTTCAGTTGTGTCGAGTTCTACTCCTGTTGTTGCATCTGCCCATCCATCATCTTTCTTCTCTGTAGTAGATTCTGAAGAGTCGGATGGTGTGGAAGTGGAATCCTCTGTTGTAGACTCTGAGCTGTTCTCGTCTTTAGATTCTGTTGTAGAGTCGTCCTTCTTCTCTGAGGAGTCAGACGGGGCTAAAGCACCGCCAACAGTGTTAGCCTTAACGTATCCAACATTGACGATTTCACAAAGTCCTTCATCAATTACCTTTACTTTGAAGGTAACGTCTGCCTTAGCACCAGCTTTGATTTCGTCTACCTTGAAGACTACAGTGTCTTTGTCGTCTGCCTTGGTTAAAGTGCCACCACTTACATACTGTGTGTGAGTAGGAATAGCATCCTTAATCTTAACATCCTTAAGATCTTTCTTGCCTGTGTTGTTAACTGTAATGGTGTACTCAATCTCGTCACCAACATTTACAACACTACCACTAGCTGGCTGGCAGGATTTCAGAATCTGGTACTCAGCACCGTCTTCTGTCTTGACTGTCTTAGGTGTGACTTCGTTCTCTGTCTGTGTGGAGGCGTTGTCAGCAGTTATTTTAACTACGTTAGGTACGTAGTTGTCAATGAGAGATCTGTCCTCGAATACTACATCGTAGTTAACCGTGAAGGTTTCTCCCTTGGTTAAATCTCTCTTAGTCTTAATTGTGTAACCAGTTCCCTTGCACTCGATCTCACACTTGTCTGTAAAATCTTTGCCGTCCTTATCACTAATCTTGATGGTCTCGGCTAAAACTTTAGCTCCGCTAACCTGTAACTGGTCATCGATTACAACATTGTACGCTGTAGCGTTCTCTTTGACTTCTTCGGTCTTAACGGTGTAGTGTGCTGTGTCTTCGTAGGAGTAAACCTTTTTATCAGAAGTCTTTGTAACTTCCAGTTCTGGCTTCTCAATCTTAACTGTTACAGTTGTTGTCTTTTCTGGGACATTGTCGGCATGTGTCTTAGCCGCGTTGGTTACTTCTTCACCACCGAGGGTCTGGTCAGTGAACAGAACATCGTAGGTTACTGTGAAGAATTCGTTCTGGGCTAAATTCTTACCAGTCTCAATCTTGTAGCCAGACTGAGTGCCCTCGATTGTGACTTCTTTAGTAATGTCTTTGCCTTTGCTGTCTGTAAGCTTAATTGTCTTGGTGTCAAGAATAGCTTTCTCATTGTCAAAGGCATCTTCGATTACTACGTTACGTGCAGTAGCGTTGTCAGCTGTCTGTGTAACTTTAACAGTGTAGTGACCTGTGTCTCCTACGGAGTAGTTTGTCTTGTCGGACTTCTTCTCGATCTTTAAGTCAGGTGTTGGGTCTACTGGGTTAAAAGGTGTTTCCGCATACTTCCATTCAGGATTGTTTGTGCAGTTAACTCCTGTTGTGTTAACTAAATCCTTTCCGGCTGCTGCGAGAAGTACTTCTGCCTTGTAGCTAACTACGATTGCCTGTGACTGGGCTAAATCTTTACCGGTCTCGATCTCGAATCCATCTTTACTGTCGTTGTAAGTAATCTTACACTCTTTTGTAATGTCCTTGTTGTCAAGAGTTACCTTAAGACTGTCTTCACGAATCTTAACCATGTTGGACTCATTCATGAAGTCTTTGATCTTAACGTCTTTTGCGACTGTTCCTGCATTGTTGTTTGTAAAGCGAAGTGTGAAGGTCACATCTTCTCCTACTGCTGGATTAGTTCTGTCAACGGACTTCTCTGGGGTAGGTTCTGGACCTTTTGGTTTAACAGTCTCATCTGTAGTTACCTTGAGGGCTTCGTCAGAGACTGCAGTAGCCACGTTAAGAATATCTTTGCCTGCGAGAGCTTTGTCAGTAATCTTCATGTCGTATTTGATTGACATGAGAGTTTCTTTCTTTGTGTTGACATAAGACGGATTCCAAGCATTCTGAGCTTCAGGGTTCTTTCCCTGGGCTAAATCATACTTATCGTAATTGCCATCTACTACTAAATGTTTACGAGTAGTAAGAGTAAAGCCATCTGTCTTTGCCTGTTTCTTGTAGTCAACTTCCCCGGCTAAAGTACCGCCTTCACGAAGCTCATAGCCTTCTGTATCATACAGTGCGATTGTACCTGTGAGGATCTGTACGCCTTTTGTCTTAAGTTCATCTGTGTAAACGAGGTTACGTGCAATTGTTCCCTTGTGTGTGTTTACTACATTAATTGTGTAGCTAACGTTGTCACCAACTTCGTAATCTCCGGAGTCAGCTTTCTTTTCGATCTTAAGACGTGGGGAGTTAATGTAGACAGTAGTGTCGGCCTTGATGGTTGGAACTTTGCCATCAACCTTGGCTAAATTGCTTGCGGTTGCTGTAGCTTCGTTTCTAATCTCTGAACCATTAACATCTACTTTGTCATTCTCAAGTGCATTGGCATTGTAGCTAATCTTGAGGCTTGCTCCACCTGCCATGAGACTATCTTTAACTACAAAACCATTACCCTTCTTTTCTACTGTGATTACAGGTGTTTTGTCCTGTGTTTCATTGTAGTGTTCTGGGTTGAGTTTGTTAGTCACGTCGGCTGTGCCTGCTACGTGGTACTTAATGATGTTTCCATTTCCACCGCTGGCTTTGCTGAAGGTTTTAGTACCGTTGTCGGAGATCTCGGAGATTTCAATGGAATCGTAGTTGAGTGCGAGACCTTCTGGGAGTGTCACGTCACTAATTACTACGTCTTTAGCAACTGTTCCTGCTGGAGCAGTGTTCTTGGCTAAAACTTCGTACTGAACCTTTTCGTAACCAGTTTCCTTCTCGAAGACTCTGAACTCGTTATCACAACGATTGTCTTTCTTCTCATCTTTGTATGGGTTAACATACTTCTTGCTGAGCGAGAGCTTAGGTGTGTTCACATAGTACTCTGCATCGTCTTCAGCTTTGCTAAAGTTATCGCCTGTGGCTGTAACTACATTCTGCTGTTCCTTACCATTTCCGGCTTCTGCGGCTGTGGCAGAGAATGTAATGGTAGCGGTGGAGTTGGCTGGCAAGTAATTGATCTTGTAAGCCCATCCGTTATCACCACTCTTGGATTTGGTAGCTGTAATAGTTTTGGTCTCTGTCTTAGTGAAGAGATCCTTGTTAAGCTGATTTGTAATGTCATTAGGCACTGTTGGCATGGAGACGTTAGCAGGTACTCCTGAGATCTTAACGGAGTCGTAATCTAACTTCATTCCAGAAGGAAGTGCATCTGCCACTGTTACATTAGTAGCAATCCCTTTGATGTTCTTTACTTTAACAGTAAAGTTAGCCTTTTCTCCTACTGCGTACTCATACTTGTCTACCACTTTGTCCACCTGGACATTAGCGGAATTAATGTAGTTACCATCGTCGTCCCATTCATCATCTGAGTTGTCGGCTTCGGCTTTCGCCTTGTTGTAGATCTGCTGACCATTAGAGGCTTCAAGAGCTGTGACGTTAACTTTTATCGTAACGGTGTTGTTCTGGGCTAAATCTCCTGCACTGACACTAACTGCATTTCCATTGTGGCTTGCAGTTCCCTGTGAAGTGCTTACAGAATTAACTTTAAGTCTAGAATCTACTGAATCAGTAATCTTTACATTTTTAGCTGTGATTGCTGTTGCAGTTACGTTCTTTACCTTAATAGTGTAATCCCAAGTGTCGCCAACTTTGTGGATGTATTTGTCTGAGACTTTGTCAATGCTAAGGTCAGCGTCGTCTTCTACTGGAAGGGTTAAACCACCATCGAAGCTAAAGAAAGCTCCATTCTTCTGTGTTCCAATTCCACCACCACCACCGGAGAAGTATCTTACTCTGTAGGTAAAAGGAGAACTTGCAATAGGAGTAAAACCTACTGAGAAGGTGTGTGCTCTAGCGTGTCTGAAATCATGCTTTTGTTTTTCAGTTGGTTTATCTAATTGATCAAACTGAATAGCATTATCAGTGATATCTTTACCACTTTTTTCATCTCCGTAACCATTAAAAGTTACAGTATTTCCCTGTGTTGCATTGATTTCATCGCATCTTGGCTTTCCAGCCCAATTAAGATGTTTTCCCATCATATACCAATCAGTACGTCCTGGGCACATACTTTCTACTGCTTGATTACAGTCGATATCGATAAATCTGAAATGAAGTTTATCGCCTGCACCAGAAATCAAAGTTTTTGTTCCATGTTTGTAGACATAGATTGTGCACCGAATGTGTTTGTAACCTCTAAATCTTACAGCACCAAGCTGACCTTGAAAAATAGCAATATCTTTACCATCAGCACCACTAATAGCACCTCTAGCGTTATCGTAAGTAACTTTTACATCGTAATTACCAACTTTATTTCCTTTAACTACTTTTGGTACATTCTTGTACCATACACTAAAACTACTATCTTCTGTAAGTTTAGCTATGTAAGCATTACCAAGCCCTGTAATGCCACCTTTTTTCTCATCTTGTTCTTTCCAAATCCAATCTGAATTATCAGCTTTTTTAAGCTTATCGCTTTTAGAATCTACACTAAAAGTATATTTACTAGAATTAGAATTGAAATCAAAAGTTCCGTAACCAGTTGCTGCTGTGTCTGACTGTTTTAATACATGGTGTTTACTCTTTACTGTAGCATCCGCTGCGTAAGTAGAAATTGGGATTGCTGAGGCTAAAGTCGTAAAAGCTAACAGTGTAGTAGTTACAGCTGAGATTGCTTTGTTAAATATCTTTCTTACCATGTCTTTTTCATCTCCTCTCGTTATGTTAGGTAAGATATTAAATTTCTGAATAACGGAGGAGGTCTCGTTTTAATAGGCATGCCCCTTTCTTAATTGCATGTTTTAGTATTTTAGTTTTCTGGGCTAAAGTGACCCTTGAACTAAAGTACTTAGCAATTAAAAAAGATCAAGGCTATGACACCCTGATCTCTTAATTAGATTACCTTGGCTAAATCAACTAACACGAATTAACTTAGCTAAAGTAATCTAAATGTAAAAGAACCCAGGGCTTTTACACTCTGGGTTCTTTTGATTATTTAATGTATTGCCAGTTTGAAGTTCCATAATAATTTCTAACAACAATATTATTAGTAGTTCCAATGGAATATCCAACTCCAACGCTAACTAATACTTCTTTATCAACAATATAATTATTATAAATTTTTCCAAAACTACCATTTGCGTAGTATGTGTAGAATTTCACACTTTGTTCGCTATTAGCCGGAATCCAAACGTCTTTCTTATCTACTGTTGAAAAATGAACAATTTTAGGCTGTGATGTACTTGTGTTGATTCCAATATCAGAATCAAGTTTAATTGATTTTGAAGAATTGTTTTTAACATTTAATGTAATTACATTAAATTTAGGAATTGTTGTATCGTAGGTATCGTGCTTGTAGAAATCCCAAACTGGGTACTCTTCTCCACCAAATGGTGAATCCTCAAGTCCTAATGTGTATGAGAATTTAACACTTCCACCTTCGAAAACTTTGATAGTTTCGACACTTGATTTAATCCAAGTACCTGACTTGGTTAAATATTTGCAGTAAACGTTTGCTCTTCCAGCTTTCTTAAAAGTAGCAATCCCTCTACTGTTAAAGGAAATTACACTCTTATTTGAAGAATACCATCTCCAACACTTTGTTCTAACAGAATCTGATGTATTGCTGAAATCTTTAGCCCAATGATCTATTATTGTTGTAAAGAAATCTAATGATGTTCCTGCTGCATAGTTCTTTTCTGGCATGAAAGCAAGTTTGTAAGAAGGAAGCTGTCTCTTTGTACTCTTGATCTTTACTTTCTTGTTGGATTTCTTTTTCTTTTTAGTAACCTTTTTCTTAACGATTACTTTACAACGGTATTTCTTTTTGCCTACTTTGGCTACGATGTAAGTCTTACCTTTCTTTTTGGCTTTTACTACACCTTTCTTATTAACTGTAGCTACTGACTTCTTAGTAGAATACCATTTTACTTTTCTTCTTCTACTAAGATTTCT
>OGQH01002957.1_pt1 | contig 10511 bp, 10 predicted proteins | sample 1553181 | NCBI WGS metagenome assembly OGQH01 (sample SAMEA2579946, study PRJEB22360) | human gut metagenome | biome: human gut; feature: human-associated habitat; material: faeces | place: Denmark | collected 2008/2010 | reverse complement strand
TTGGCCGTCTGCCCCGCGGTGCAGTTGGAGCCTGACCCCGCGATGACGGGCACGCGGCCGGCCACGTGGTCTACGACGAACTTGACGACGGAGTTGTCCTCCTCGTCAGTCATCGTGGCGCTCTCGCCGGTGGTGCCCAGGGTGAGGATGGCGTCGGTGCCGTTTTGCAGGTGGAAATCGATAAGGCGCTCGAGTGCGTCAAAGTCGACACTGCCATCCTTTTTAAACGGCGTGACGAGGGCGACGATTGAGCCCTTGAGATTGCGGATGTCCATGTTCTTCTCCTTCGCGTCCGCGATCTGGATGCGTTTGTTCCATTGGGCGGCGACTGCCAGGCGCTCGTCTTGGGCGCGACGGCGGGCACTTTCGGCGCGCGACTTGGCCAGCAGCTCTCGGCCGCTCGGCAGCACGTCGAGCGTGGCAAAGTAATCGCCCGGGCGCTCGGCGCGGCGGATGAGGTCGGCCGAGCCATCGGGGCGCAACAGGACCTCGGCGGAGCGCAGGCGTCCATTGTAGTTGTAGCCCATGGAGTAGCCATGCGCGCCGGTATCGTGGATCACAAGCAGGTCGCCCATGTCGATATGCGGCAGCTCGCGATCGATGGCGAACTTGTCGTTGTTCTCGCACAGATTGCCCGTGATGTCGTAGGTGTCCGTGACGGGCGCTGTGGTCTTGTCGTCGCCACCCGGCTGGCCCATCACCGTAATGTGGTGGTAAGCGCCATACATGGCAGGACGAATCAGATCGACGGCACTGGCGTCCACGCCGATATAGTCCTTGTAGATCTGCTTCTCGTGGATGGCCTTGGTGACCAGGCATCCGTAGGGGCCCATCATAAAGCGACCCATCTCGGTGCAGATCGCCACATCGCCCATGCCGGCGGGGACCAGAATCTCGTCGTAGGCTGCGTGTACGCCCTCACCGATGGCGTGAATGTCGTTAGCCTGCTGCTCGGGCAGGTAGGGGATACCCACACCGCCGGACAGATTGATGAAGGCGACATGTGCGCCGGTCTCGCGCTCCAAGCGCACGGCAAGCTCAAAGAGGATGCGCGCAAGCTTGGGGTAGTAGTCGTTGGTGACGGTGTTGCTGGCAAGGAATGCGTGGATGCCAAAGTCCTCGGCGCCCTTGGCCTTGAGCATGTGGAAGGCCTCGAAGAGCTGCTCGGTGGTCATGCCGTATTTGGAGTCGCCGGGGTTATCCATGATGCCGTTGGAGAGCTGGAACAGGCCGCCCGGATTAAAGCGGCAGCTGACCGTCTTGGGAATGGGCCCTGCAACGCGCTCAAAGAACTCGATGTGGCTGATGTCGTCAAAGTTGACGATGGCAGCCAGCTTGTCGGCGAGCTCAAAGTCCGCCGCCGGCGTGTCGTTGGACGAGAACATGATGTCGTGTCCCGTGATGCCCAGCGAGCGGGCGATCATAAGCTCGGTATAGCTCGAGCAATCGCAGCCGCAGCCGTATTCGTTGAGAATGGAGATGAGCGCCGGGTTGGGATTGGCCTTGACGGCAAAGTACTCCTTAAAGCTCGGGTTCCATGCAAAGGCGTCGCGCACTTCCTGCATGTTGCGGCGGATGCCCGCCTCGTCGTATAGATGAAACGGCGTGGGAAACTGCTCGACGATATGCTCGAGCGTCTCCTTGTCCACAAACGGCTGCTTGGCCGCATATGCCTCGTTGGGGGTCAATGCCATGTCCCGTAAACCTCGCTATCCAGACGGCGCCATCTGCGCATCGAATCCGCATCGCGTGGACCCCATGTCCGGATAGCGCTCCCGCATTGCTGCAGACAGTCCTGCGGGTGTTTCCCGCAGGCCCACCAGGTTGTTCGTGCCTGAAAAACCCAGTTCGGCGGGTTTCGCCTCCCCGCGGGGTCAAAGCCTGCCGGCTCGCCCGCGGATCTTCGTGCCCGCGCCTCTATCAAGTGGTAACGACCCTATCACGTTGCACTTTACCAAACAAGAGTATTCGTATATAACGTTTAAAAAATGCAGGGATATGTTAGAAACAAGGGCGTCACAATTCTGCATCACAATATTGTGCGAATGGATATGCCCCATGGAAGGATCCTTTATGACCGAGCTCCAAGAACTTCGTCGCTATCGTCGCGACCTGCATCGCATTCCGGAGCTCGATTTCGATCTTCCGCAAACCATTGCCTATATCGAGGGCGTGTTGGCACCGCTCGCTTGCGAGGTGACCCATCCGTGCCCCAGCTGCGTCTGCGCTTTCTTCGACGCCGGCGTTGGTGCCGCGCATGCCACAGCGATTCGCGCCGATATGGATGCGCTGCCCATCGCGGAGGCGACGGGAGCGGCCTTTGCCTCGACCCATCCCGGCAAGATGCACGCTTGCGGACATGACGGACACATGGCCATGGCACTTGCCGCCGCGACGTATGTCGACCGTACGATTCGCGAGCAGCCGGGCGCCATTAGGCGCAACGTTCTCTTTGTGTTCCAGCCGGCCGAGGAAACGACCGGTGGTGCCAAGACGGTATGCGAGAGCGGTGTGTTCGAGCGCTATGGGGCTGACCGCATTTTTGGCTTCCATGTGTGGCCCGATCTGCCTGCCGGCACGTTGGCGAGTTGTTCCGGTCCGCTGCTGGCGCGTTCGAGTGAGACACACATTCATATTCACGGGACGAGCAACCATATCGCTAAGACTTATGGTGTGCCGGTTGAGGAGTCGCACGATGCCGCGTTGGCGGCGGCGAAGTTTTTGGTTGCCGAGCGCGAACTGATGGACGAGCTGGGCACCGACGAGCCCTGTATCGGCAAGTTTGGTCTGCTGCAGGCCGGTACCGTCTGCAATGCGGTGGCGGGGGAGGCCCATGTTGCTGGTAGCTTGCGCGTGTTTACAGACGCTATGTTCGACCGTGCGCGCGAGGGCGTGCGCCGTGTGCTCGACGAAGCGTGCACCGCAACGGGCTGCACGTATGATCTCGACTTCGCCGAGGGCTATCCACCGGTCGATAACGACCCCGAGTTGTTTGCCTGCATTGCGCCTGCCTTGTCCGAGCTGCAACTTGTGGACGAGCCGCTGTTAATTGCCGAGGACTTTGCTTTCTATCAGCGCCATCTGCCGGGCGTGTTCTTCTTGCTGGGCACGGGCGTGCCAGAAGGACAAGAAAACCCGATCGACGCTGATGACTGCCCAGCCTATGCGATGAGCGCTCTGCATACCGATACCATGCTCTTTGACGAGGAGATTCTTCTCAAAGGCCTCGATGTCTACAAACGATTGCTTGTGATGGAGTGACGATGAGGCGACGCCGACAGTCTGCCGTATATAGTCCGGGTGGATGCGGGTGCGGTTTGCTGCTGCTCCCGGTTATTGCTGTGAGCATTGGCGTGATGTTTGCGCTTGCTGGACTGGCCGCGGCAGCACTTGTGCTGTTTATCACTGCCATCGGCGTGACGATTTGGCTTTATCGCAGTCGTGAACAGCGCCGCGCCGACGGTAAGACCAATGTAGGATGGATTGCCTTTTTGGTCATCGCCTACCTGCTGAGCATCAGCTATTTGGCCTTCTTTATCCTGTTGATGATCAGTGCCTTTACCGGGGAATCCGTCACGGTGGGTTGATCGCTGCCGGCAGACGGTCGCGCAAAGTGCGTTTGCTCGGCGTTTGGATAACTGCATTGGCCGTTTATCGCAACCTTAGCTCTCAGCTAATGAATTCAAGTTCAATCCTTCCTACGATGTGCTGTGTGCCGGCACGGTAGCCGGATCGTAGGAAGGATGAATAATGGCAAAAGAGGGAAAGAAGCCGATCGGCAAGATTGTCCTAGGCATCATTGTGGTGCTGGTTATTGTCGGTGCCGTGGGCTCTATGGGCGGCAACTCAACCGATTCGTCTGCGAGCGATTCGGCAAAACCTGCCGAGACGACACAGCAGGCTGAGGAGCAAAAAGAACCGCAAGAACCGTATACCATTGCTGACGAGGCTGAAGACACTTCCAATCAGTTTACCTATAAGATCACGGGCACGCTGACCAATAACACGGATAAGGAAAAGAGCTACATTCAGATTGAATATGTTCTGTATGATGCCGATGGCAACCAGGTTGGAACGGCTCTTGCAAACACCAATCATCTGAAGGCGGGCGGCTCCTGGAAGTTCGAGGCGCTGGGTACGGTGTCTCCCGACCAGGTTGCTAGCTGGGAGCGTTCGGACGTAAGCGGTTTCTAGCATGTTGCATGCACTGGGGGAGGTGAAGTCGTATGCCCGATAAAAAGCTGACTGACGAGTTACTCAATGAGCTTCTCGACGCGCCAAACATCGATGGCTATATCAAAGAACACGACTTTGCCACCCCGTCGCTTTCGAACTACCTGAAGCAGCTACTGCAGGAAAAGGGCTTGGAGCGCTCGCACGTGGTTCGTATGGCCGATCTCAATGAGACCTTTGGCTATCAGATCTTTACCGGCGCGCGTCATCCGAGTCGCAATAAGGTGCTGCAGATTGCCTTTGCGATGGCGCTGACGCTCAAAGAGACCAACCGTGCGCTGACGGCTGCCGGGGTAAGCGTCCTTAACTGCAAGGACCGCCGCGATGCGATTATCATTTTTTGCATCGATCGCGGGTGCAGCCTACAAAAGGTCAACGAGGAGCTGTATCGCTTTGGCGAGGAGACGGTGAGTTAGCGGCTGATATCTGAGCCGGCGGAGCTGCCGAACAACGATGCAAACGAACGGGGCGCGGATGCCATGGGGTGTCTGCGCCCTGCGCTATGATGGAGGCTATGGATACTCAGACCCCAACATATTCCGATGACGAGCTAACCGCAGCGCTTGCCGAGCACCTGGCGTCGCTCGATCGCGACGACAGCTATCGCGTGGAGCGTGTACTTAAGCGCTCGTCCGTTGAAACAACCGAGCTCGTGTACTTTGAAGGAACCGGCGGTGGTTCGCTCGGCCCCTTTGTCCGTAAACGCATCGATGCTTCGGCTCAAATCGGCGGGGCATACGAGCGTCTGTTTGCCGCTCAACGGGCGGGCAGACGTTTTGAGCACCTGCCCAGAATCGTCGATTGTCGTCGTGTGGGCGACGATCTCAACGTGGTTATGGAATACATCGAAGGGGAGACGCTCGGGGCGCTGGTGGACCGTCTGGGAGCTACCCCCGATTATGCGCACGAAATGTATCCTGTCCTATGCGATGCCGTGGGCGAGCTCCATGCCGGTTTTGCAATGGCGGGGGAGGCTTCGGCGTCGGTGATCCATCGCGACCTCAAGCCGTCGAATATCATCGTGACGGGTGCGAGCTGTACGCTCGATGAGGGCCTGACGTTTTCATCGCTGGTGATTATCGACTTGGGGATCGCGCGCGTATGGCGCGATGGCGCCGATGCCGACACCGTCAAGTTTGGCACGCGACCCTATGCGCCGCCCGAACAGTATGGGTTTGGGCAGACGAGTGTGCGCAGCGACGTCTACGCACTTGGCGCTCTGTTGTTCTTCTGCTTGACGGGAGTCGACCCTAAACCAGGGCTCGACATGCGCGAGCAATGCGAGGCGCGCGGCATTCCCACTCCACTTGCCGATGTCATCTGCATGTCGATGGCGCTTGACCCGGCCAAACGTTTTGCGAGTGCGGAAGCGTTGGGACGGGCGACGCGCGCGGCATACGATCTGAGTCGCCCCGTGCGGCCTCCTGCGTCTGCGCCTGTCCGTACTCCGGCCTCGGAGACGGTGTTGACGCCCCAAGGGCCCCGAAACCCCGCAGGGCTTCCTAGTCCCGCCGCCTCCGCTGCATGCGGCCTGCTCTCTCGCGTTCCGGAGTCTCTGGGGCGCATTTGGAATACGCTCGTCTGCTTCTCGTTGCTTGTGTTCTTTGTCGGAAGTCACTTTGCCGTCTTTCACCCCACCGGAGCAAACCAAAGCTACCCGACGTGGCTTCTCATAATCGAGTATTTTTTCTTTGTCGATGGCCTTATGGTGCTTATGCATTTTGCGCTGCTCGATAAGCGCCGTCTTCGTCGGCGATTCGCACTGCTCGACAGCTATCGCGGCAAGAAACTCGCGAAACTCTGGCTCAAGGCATTGGGTGTGCTGCTCCTATGCATGATTGTCATAGTCGCGGTTGCCAATGCGACCGGCGTCGTCGATACCTCCGCTACCTAAAAGAAAAGGACCCCATTGGGGCCCTTTGCAGTTGCACTTAGATGCGGTTCATCTGAGCGGCGACTTTGTTGTACCAGTCCTGCCACGTGGGCGGGCAGTACTTTTTGGCCGCTGCCGGGGTAAGGGTGGAGCCGTAGTTGGCGCCCAGATAGGCAACGTGGGCGGAGATGCCCTCGCTCCAGCTGCCAAAGCTGCGCCAACCGCCGCCACGGGCACTCCAGCCCCAGGCGTTGTAAGAATTGGCGCAATAAGCACCCTTGGTGCTCTCGATGCAGGCGATGGCGGGGGACCAACGGGGGGCGACACCGGTATTCCAAGCGGCGACGGCAAAGTTATAGCCCTGGCCTGCCATGGGGGAGCCGGCGAGATAATTGTCGATGCGGCTCCCCCCCCCGTCCACTCATTAATGAACGAATCGTAATCGGAGCTACCGGTATTGGCGTTGTTCACCGTGGTGTCGATGGTGGTGTTGGTGTTGGTGGCCTGGCTGCTGGAATTGCTGCCGCTTACGCCCTCGCCCGAGAGCTTCTCGGCGGCAGCGGCCTTATCGGCCTCAAGCTTGGCAAGCTCGGCGGCATTTTCCTGCTCGGCTTTTGCCTGTGCCTCGCTGCGGAGCAGCTGGGCCTGCGCCAGCGCATCCTCGGCGTTTTTCTGCTCTGCCTCAAGCTGAGACTTGGCCTGCTGGAGCTCAGCCTTGTTCTGCTCGAGTTCGGTTTGCATGTTATTGAGCTGTTCGATCTCGTCGACGCTCGAGCTCGTGATCTGGTTGGTGTATTTGCAGGTCGTGATGAACTCACCCAGGCTCTGTGCGTTGACCAGGAAGCTCACGATGGGATTGGTGCCCTTCTGATACTTGTACAGATCGCGCATGGCGGAGCTTGCCTTGGCCTGCTGCTCGGGAAGCTTGGCCTCGATTTCCTCGATGCTTGCCTCATTGGAGTCAATCTGCTTTTGCAGGTCATCGAGTTTGGTGCGGGCGTCGTTGTAGGCGCTCGTGGCGGCTTCGATCTTCTGCTGGGCGGCGGAAAGCTGATCCTGCGTTGCCTGCGAGGCGGCATAGGCCGCGACGGGGGAGAGCATCGGCGTGGCCGTCAGCGCGACGGCGAGCGCGGCGCTCGTGATGATACGAGCCGGCTTCGACGCGACGAGCGCTGCGGTGCGATGGTTCGAATGCTGCATCCAGTCCCTCTGCAATCAATCGTAGGTTATTGGTCGAGGTGTATTCTACTACTGCTTTCGACCTCAACTTGAACCTTAAAGGTTCTAAAGGGTCAAGTTGAACTTGAGGCTTTGGCTTTGACCTGCAGTTATGATGAATTGTTGAGAAACCATAGAGTTCAACTTTAACGTTACAGAGCTCTGTTTGAGAGGAGTTTTGGGCTGTAAAAGCCATCTCAACGTGGGGTTTTATAACTACAGCGTGCCCTTCTGGCGAGCCTGCTCAATCTCTTCGAGGGCCTCGGCGGGGGTGAACGAACAGGTGCCGTCGCCGAGTTTGATTACCTGGATATCGTCGCCGGCGTAGACCTCTCCACCCTTTAGTACCACGCCAAAAACGCCCTCGTGGGGAAAGATGCAGTCGCCGGCGAGATAGTAGATGGCACAGCGTGTGTGGCAGACCTTGCCGATTTGGCTGATTTCGACAAGCACCTCGCTGCCAAGCTTGAGCTGTGTGCCCAAGGGGAGCGAGAGCAGGTTGATGCCCCGGGTTGTGAAGTTCTCGCCAAAGTCGCCCTCGTGCACATCGAGCCCGCGCGCCCGCGCCGTCTGGATAGACTCTGCAGCTAAAAAGGAAACCTGGCGGTGCCAATGCCCGGCGTGTGCGTCGGAGGCGAGGCCAAATTGCTCTATAACGGTGTCGTGCCCGTCGGCGACGGGTGACTTACGCGTGCCTTTGTGCTTCGACGTGTTGATTGAGACGATGCGGGCGGGCCCGTTGTAAGCATCGTTTGCGGTGCGTAGGGGAGCTGCCGTTTGTGCGCGTTCCGCCAGCTCGTGCTTCGCGGCATTGAGGATGGGATTATCGGTCGGATGGTCTTGGGGCACGTGCGCGCCTTTCGCTCGAGGATGTCAATACACTGAATCCTACAACAATGGTAGGTTCATTGCCCATTGTCATACAACGGTGAGCGCCGTCTTCGTGCTGGCCTTCGTGCTGGACGATTACGTCGATTGCCATAGATACGGTGGAGCTTTGGGCGCCGGCGGCTTGGCACGCTAGAATAAATCAGTTGCGCAAAGACCGCCCGTTGTGTGGGCAGTTCATGATAGGAAGTTTCCATGGCATTGCAGTTTACAGAGCGCGAGTTCATCCCCGTGCTGCTCGGTGGCGACATCAACGCCTACTCGGTGGCGCGCGCCTTCTACGAGGAGTACCAGGTCAAGAGTCTGGTCTTTGGCAAGTACCAGACGGGCCCTGCGTACCGCAGCCAGATTATCGACTACACGCCCAACGTGGATATCGATACCATGCCCGTGATGCTCAAAACCGTCAACGGCATTGCCCAAGCGCATGCCGACAAGACGATTGTCCTTGTGGGCTGTGGCGATAACTATGTTGCCCTCGTGGCTCAGGCCAAGGATGCCCATGAGTTGGCGGATAACATCGTCGCGCCTTACGCTCCCTATAGCATGCTTGAACAGTGTCAGAAGAAGGAGATCTTCTACGAGCTGTGCGAGAAGCATGGCGTGCCCTATCCGCACACGTTTACCTTTACCAAGGCGATGCTCAATGCCCAGGGTGAGGCGCCTGCCGAAGTGCTCGACCAGATCGATTTTCCTTACCCGATGATTCTGAAGCCTTCTGACGGCATCATGTGGTGGCAGCACGAGTTCGAGGGCCAGAAGAAGGCCTATGAGATTGCCGACCGCGCCGAGCTGGAACAGGTTATTCGCGATTCGTATGCCAGCGGCTACACCGACGATCTGATCTTGCAGGATCGCGTGCCCGGCAACGACGAGTACATGCGCGTGCTCACCAGCTATTCCGACCGCAACGGCAAGGTGCGCATGATGTGCCTGGGCCATGTGCTGCTCGAGGAGCATCAGCCCCACGGTGTCGGCAACCATGCCTGTATCATTACCGAGCCCAACGACGAGCTCATGGGCGGCGTGCGCAAGCTGCTCGAGGACCTTCACTTTGTGGGCTATTCCAACTTTGACGTTAAGTACGACGAGCGCGACGGCTCGTTTAAGTTCTTCGATTTCAACACGCGCCAGGGTCGCAGCAACTACTACGTTACCAACAGCGGCTTTAACGTTGCCAAGTATGTGGTGGACGAGTATGTGTTCAACCGTCCGTTTGAGCCGGAGTTTGTGACGGCTCAGGACGAGGCCCTGTGGATGGTCGTCCCCATGGGCGTCGTCGACAAGTACGTCAAGGATCCCGAGCTGCGCGCTAAGGTGCATCGCCTGGACAAGGAAGGCAAGGGCGCCGACCCTTCGTTTATGAAGGGCGACTTTGTCTTTAACCGCTGGCTGCGCATGTGGCACACCAAGCTGCGCCACTTTAAGCTGTTCAAGACGTATTACAAGTAGATGAGCGCGGCGCCCGTCCGGTTTGCATCGGGCGGGCGCGGGTATGATACGCGCAATTGCGCAAGCGTCACCAAGGAGGCGGCGATGGAAAAGCTGGGAGTTATCGGCGGCATGGGCGCCGAGGCCACGTCGTATTACTACGACCAGGTGGTGCGTCATACGGCTGCTGCCTGCGATCAGGAACATATCGACATGGTGGTGCTCTCCAAGTCGACCATGCCCGACCGCACGTTGGCCATTAAGACCGGCGAGCATGCCAAGCTGCTGGCGACCATGAAAGAGTGTGCCCAGGCACTCGAGTCGCTGGGCTGTGCACACATTGCCATTCCCTGCAACACGTCACACTACTTCTATGACCAGATCCAGTCGTTTACGAAGGTGCCGATTATCCACATGCCGCGTGAGTCGGTGCGCTATGCTCTGGCCGGTGCGGTGATGGGGGAGTGCGAGTTCGACCCCAACCTGAGTATGCCGGCCGAGCCGGTGCACAAGATTGGCATCATGGGCACCGACGGAACCGTGGGCGCGGGTGTCTACGGCCGCGAATGTAAGGCTGCGGGTGTTGAGGTCGTCTATCCCAGCGAGAAACGTCAGAACGATGTGATGTCCCTTATCTACGATGATGTGAAGGCCGGACGTGAGCCCGATATGGATAAGTTCGACCGCGTGATGTGGGAGTTCGCCCGTAGCGGCTGCGACCGCGTCATTCTGGCCTGCACCGAGCTCTCGGTGCTACAAAAGTACCGAGAGATGCCCGAGATCACCCTCGACGCCATGGATGTCCTGGTGCGCGAATCCATCATCCGCAGCGGCGCCCCCTACCGCCTCTAGCTTCCGACCTGTCAAA
>OGQH01002955.1_pt1 | contig 10514 bp, 11 predicted proteins | sample 1553181 | NCBI WGS metagenome assembly OGQH01 (sample SAMEA2579946, study PRJEB22360) | human gut metagenome | biome: human gut; feature: human-associated habitat; material: faeces | place: Denmark | collected 2008/2010 | reverse complement strand
GCCGCGCGGCAAGGAGATATATTGCCAGACCGGAGGGGCCCCGTGGGCGGGAATCGCGCACTCCATATTTTGTTCACAAATAAATAGAACCCTCAGTTGCTTCGCTGAGGCCGTATTCGAAGCAGCAGCTTCTGATATTGGCGATGACCAGCTGGTTTATGAGTATTGAGACATCGGTCATCTCTGGAGCGCTACTTTACTCCAAAGGCATCAGCTATTTGTTTCCCATCGGTAAAAGGCGGGTTTTGTTCGCCAAGCGTTCTTATATATAGATAGATACGGGTTCGAACCCATGAAAGGGCGACAAAAAAGACGGCCAACCGAAGTTGACCGCTTTCTATTCTATGCTGGAGCATCCAGAGGGTGCTTCCGAACTCGTTTTCTCGCTGCCATTCATGCTTTCGAAGCATCTTTCGACCTTCGCAGTCTCATGTTTTGAGGATCTGCCGTGTTTATCACTGTTATCAATGAGTGTGTGGAAGTGATCCTCATACAGATTCATGCGATCCGCCAGAGAACTGAGAAGCATCTTTCTGCAGCCCTCGTTGTCTATCCTCGCATCTCTCAGGTCTTCCGGAAATTCACAAGCAGTCTTAGGGTCAATTTGTTTCTGCTTTCAGAGACTTGTTTGAGAGTTTTTAAAGACAGTTCAAAACAATAAGCGAGACACCATAAAGCAGAGCAAGATGTGCCGGATAGAAAATGTAGAAGAAATATTTCAGCTTCAGCCCTCGCTTGCCATTATAAAGATTGATAAGCAACAACGAAATTATCGCGGCAGCAACATCAGGATTAAAAATATTAGCTGTAGTGAACTCAAATCCGCCGCCAATTATATGGCATGACGAAAGGAGCACTGCACATACTGCAGCAAAGAACATCTTAGCTTTGCTGTCGTGGAATAAATAGAATGCAGCCACAAGCAGAATGCCATACGCACCGCCATCCAGCTTAGTGTATTCAGCTGCCAGTGCTGTCAAAACAATCAGAGCAATTTCTGCAATGTGCCTCTTCCATTTTGAAAGACTTTGTATCTTTTCCAGAATAATCAAAAAGACCAAGGAAAGCAGGAGCTCATACATAACATTCTGTTGCCGAAGGTCAAATAGCTGCCCGGTTTGAACGAAATCGTATATGGGCTCCGCAATGATTGCGAAGACAAGCATATTTCGCAGGTACTTCTTTATGTCATGAGTATGCAAAAATCCCTCAACTATCAAAAAGCAAAATAAGGGAAATGCAATTCTGCCAAGAACATGAAGCACATCCGAAGCCTCGCTTAGAATCGCCCACTGTTCGTCTGATATCTGATTGTACGATGCGTGAGTCATGATTCCATTGGTCAGGACGATCCTGCTTACATGATCGAGAACCATCGAGATGGCCGCTATTATCTTTAATGTGCTGCCGCTAATTCCGTATCTATCTGTTTTCATTTCTTTTTCCTTTCTTTGGGTGGGCCGTCAGGGGTTCAGCCTGCTTCGCAGGCGGCCGCTGCGGCGCTTTCGCGCCTTGCGCGCTGCGCTGGCAAACGCTCGCGCGTTTACTCAGCTCCGCGCCCCCCGACGGGTTCGAGCCCATGAAAGGGCGACAAAAAAGACGGCCAACCGAAGTTGACCGTCTCAACAATCTTTGGGTGGGCCGTCAGGGGTTCGAACCCTGGACCTTGGGATTAAAAGTCCCCTGCTCTGCCAGCTGAGCTAACGGCCCGCGGGTGGCATTGTACCACGGTCTGGGGCTATTCCCAACTCCATTGGCCGTTCTGGAAAATCACAACTTCACGTCCATCAGGCGTAATGCCCGCAATATCGATATCGTCCGTGCCAATCATAAAGTCGACGTGCGTGCTCGAAACGTTGACGCCATGCTCTAGGAGCTCTTCTTTGGACATATCATATCCGCCCTCGATGCACTCGGGGAAGCCGACGCCCAGCGCAAGGTGGCAGCTGGCGTTCTCGTCATAGAGCGTATCGTAGAACAGAACACCACTTTCGCGGATCGGCGTGTTCTTGGAAATGAGCGCGACCTCTCCCAGGTGAGCAGCGCCCTCGTCAGTATCGATGATACTTGCGAGCGTTGCCTTGCCCACGCGGGCGTCGTAGTCCACTACGCGGCCGCCCTCGAACTTAATCCAAAAATCGTCAACCTTGTTACCGTGGTGAATGAGCGGCATAGCCGAATACACGATACCGTCGGCACGCATACGATCAGGCGAGGTGAAGACCTCCTCGGTGGGGATGTTGGGGAAGAAGGGATGTCCATCGGGCGTCCTGCCCTTGCCACCGGCCCACTCGTGACCCTTCGTCATGCCAATCGTCAGATCGGTTCCATTTGCCGAGGTGTAATGCAGCCGGTCAAAACGATTGTCGTTCAGGAAGCGTAAGTTCTTTTCGAACGCCGCGTCATGAAGCTCCCAGTCGCTCTCCGGGTCCTGGCCATCGGCGCGAGCGGTGTGCAGAATCGCATTCCACAGCTTATAGATTGCAACCTCATCGGCGTCTCCCGGGAACACCTCGCGCGCCCAAGCCACGACCGGAGCGCCGACGATACACCACGGGTTGATGTTGTAGTCCAGTCCACGGCGGAAGACCTTGCACTGCGTGTTCCTTGCCTTAGAAGCTGCAGCGGGCTTGGCGGGATCGATACCCTTGAGAGCCGCAGGATCCGCACCCTCGATAAAGATAAAGCAGGCACCATCCTGGGCCAGGGAATCAAGCTGCAGGCGCTTCCACTCGGGCGTCTGCTCAAAATAGCTTTTCTCGACATGCTCGTACGTGAGCCTCGTCACGGCATCATCGGCCCAAATGACCGTCACATGGCCAGCGCCGGCGGCATAGGCCTCCGCAACCACCACGCGGGCGCGCACTCGACCGGAGACTGAACGACGACCTCCTGGCCGGGCTTAACGTTTACGCCCTTGCGGACGACTAGGCGCGCGTAGTTTTTAATCTTGGGCTCCAAGGCCTTCATGCTCTCCAGAGCCTCTTCGACCGTCAGGGCAGCTCGAATCATGTGCCACTCCATCTATCTATAGAACAGTAAAAAGGCGCGCCGCAAAAACGACGCGCCTTATATCTTAGCGATAAGTATGTATGCAAACGCTACTTCTTCTTGGAGTCCTTCTTGTCCTCCTCGGCAGCTGCGCGCTCGATAAGAGCGTTGAGCTTGTTCTCGGACATGCCCTCGGCCTGCGCGCGGTACATGTTGCGCAAGGGACGAATACGAGCGAAGTCATAGATAAAGTCGCCCAAAATGATGACATAGGACAAAACGATGCCGACCATCTGGACAGGGCTGGACACCATGCCAGCGGGAGCGAAGTACAGCGAGGCCCAAATTGCCACGACGAGCACCATGCCAATGGCGAGCACAATCCACCAGATGCGACGGCGCTTGGTGTAGTCCTCGTCCTGCTTGAGGAGGATATTCGACACCGTATAGATGCGGTCCTCCTTGGCGCGCTGCTTAGCCTTGCGGGCGCGTTTCTCCTCTTTAGAGAGGCCCTCGAGGTTCTCGCCCTTCTCGAGCTCTTTGCGGCGTGCCTTAGACGAAGCCGGCACGACGCGAACGGAGCCCGCTGCTTGGCGGGCGGGCTTAGCAGATGCGGCAGACTTGCGCGCAACCCCGGTAACTTCGTGGGATTGCGTGCGCTTGTTCGTGGCGCTACGGGTACTCACTTATGCGTTCTCCTTCATGCTTGTGAACTGGGAGCCCGTGATGATCTGGAAGGCCTCGCGATAGCGCTCGGACGTGCCATCGATGACCTCGGCGGGCAGGTGCGGGGTCTCCCCCGTCATATCCCAGTTGGCCTTGAGCCAATTGCGGACGAATTGCTTGTCGTAGCTAGGCTGGATCTTGCCCTCCTCGTAGCTGGCAGCAGGCCAGAAACGGCTGGAGTCGGGCGTGAGGCACTCGTCGATCAGCGTGACCTTGCCATCAATAACACCAAACTCGAACTTGGTGTCGGCAATGATGATGCCACGGGTCGCGGCGTACTCGGCAGCGGCCTTGTAGATCTTGAGGGAAAGGTCACGAATCTGCGTGGCGATGTCCTCGCCCACGATCTCGCAGCAACGCTCGAACGAGATGTTCTCGTCGTGGTCACCGATCTCGGCCTTCGTGGACGGCGTGAACAGCGGCTCGGGAAGCTTGGAAGCCTCGGTCAGGCCGTCAGGCAGCTGGATGCCGCAGACGGTGCCGTTCTCGTCGTAGGTCTTCTTGCCCGAACCGGTCAGATAGCCGCGGACGATGCACTCGATAGGAATCGTCTGGGCCTTCTTAACCAGCATGGCGCGGCCAGCGAGGTAGTCACGATACTCAGCAAACTCCTCGGGGAAATCCGCCGGGTCGATGGAAACGAGATGGTTGGGGACGATGTCGGCAAACTTATCGAACCAGAATGCCGAGATGCGATTGAGTACCTCTCCCTTAAACGGAATCTCGTCGGGAAGAATGAAGTCGAACGCAGAAATGCGGTCGGTGGCGACCATCAGCAGGTTTTCACCGGCATCGTAAATATCACGAACCTTGCCACGGGAATCCGGACGACGCTCCATCGTTGTCACGTGAGTCACTCCTTACCTAAATACGACAGAAATGCGGGTTCTTTCCCGCATGTTTTCGCAAACTCGGAGCGGCAGGGACGCGGCCCCTCCTTCACCGAATAGCGAAAAGCTAGTGCTCCATTGTAGTAGATGCCGCGTCTGCCGTGTGCTCGCGGGGCAGATGAATTGTAAAAGTCGTACCCTTTCCAAGCTCCGACTCCACGGATATGTAGCCATGGTGACGCTCGACGATCTGCTTGGTCACGGCGAGGCCAACGCCCAGGCCGCCAGCTTCGCGGGCGCGGCTGGCATCGGCGCGCCAAAACCGCCCGAAGATGCGCGACAGATCGTCCTTGGCAATACCGATACCGGTATCCGAAACGGCAATACTGACATGCTTGCGGTCACTGAGCACCGACACCACGACCCAACCGCCCTCGGGGGTGTAGCGCATGGCGTTGCTCATGAGGTTGATAACACATTGCGTGATCATGTCGGGATCGGCCTCGACGACATCGTCGTGACCCTGGGTCTCGTCCGCAAAACGCAGGCGCAGATCGCGGTCGACAAACAGGCGCTCCTGGGCATTGACGATGGAACGCACGAAAGGAACCATGTCCACCGGCTCAAGGTTGAGCGGAGCCGTGCTGTTTTCCATGCGCGACAGGTCGAGCATCTGCTGCACCAGACGAGCCAGGCGACGCGTCTCGGAAGCGACCGTCTCCAGGTGCTCGTCGTCGGTGGGGTACACGCCGTCTTGCATGGCCTCGACCGTTGCGAGCATGGCCATAAGCGGCGTGCGAAGCTCGTGTGCAACGTCTGAGGTCAGGCGCTTCTCGTGTTTCATATCCTTCTCGAGCGAAGTGGCCATCTCATCGAAGGTCTCACCCAGCTGATCGATCTCGTCATCACCGCGCAGTCCCGTGCGAGCCGACAGGTCGCCGTCACGGATTTGCTTTGCGGTACTGGTGATGCGATGAATCGGCTTGGTGAGCATGCGCGACACGAACGATCCGATAACAACCGAGATGCAGACCGCAACAACCGCGGCAAGGGCCATGGCGTTAAAGGTCTTCTCCCTAAACGCAGAGTCCGCCTTGGTGAGCAGGGCGTCGGAGCCGATGGCCCATAGCTTTACCTGTCCGACATGTTCGCCAGAGGACGTAACGATTTCGACGTTGGCAACGCTATCGGAGTCGGTGGGCGCTGACGAGACCGGGCTATGCGAGGCCTTTTTACCGCTCGAGCTGCTCGACGGCGATTCGCTCTCGCGTACATCGGCGGTGGCGCTTGCCGAGGGCCAGGAATCGTCATAAACGATCACGCCCTTTTTATTGACGACCTGCATACCCAGATCGTCGGAAACCAAACTCGACGTTGCGACCGTGCGCAGTTCTCCCGCGGTCCAAGAGCCGTTTTCCTCATATGAGGTCGCCAACTTCTCGGCAGCGGAATTTGCGATTTCGACGATATTGGAGCGTGTGTAATCCGAAAAGACCGTGCCCCACACAACAGAGACAACGCCCACCAGCACCAATACCGTCATGAGCGATGTCAGAGCAAAAGCAAGTGCCATGCGCGAGGGATAGCTCATCGTTGGCCGTGAATCGGAACGAGGCGTGTTCCAACTAGCCTTGGAACCCGCCTCGCTCTCCTGCTTGTGCTTTTGTCCGATTTCAAAGCGCGCAGGTGTCATATGTGATTTCCCTATTTCTCGTCCGACTTATCGGTCTTAGCCGGAGCCTCGAAGCGATAGCCGACACCATGGACGGTGTAGAGCCACTTGGGCTTCTTGGGATCATCGCCCAGCTTGGCGCGAAGGTTCTTCACGTGGCTATCGATGGTGCGCTCATAGCCCTCAAAGTCGTACCCGAGCACCTTCTCGACCAGCTCCATACGGTTGTAGACACGGCCGGGATGGCGAGCAAGCGTGGTGAGCAGCTTGAACTCGGAAGCCGTCAGATCGACTTCCTTGCCCTCGACCAAGATCTTGTGGCCCGAAATATCGATGACCAGATCGCCGAAGTCGAGTACCTCGACGGCGGGCTCGTCGGCCTGGTGGGCACGGCGGAACAGAGCGCGAACGCGGGCGACGAGCTCGCGCGGCGAGAACGGCTTAATCAGATAGTCGTCGGCGCCGAGCTCAAGACCGATAATACGGTCCTCGATCTCGCCCTTAGCCGTCAGCATGATGATGGGAACATCCGAGGTATCGCGAATGGTGCGGCAAACGCGCTCGCCGGGGATCTTGGGGAGCATAAGATCGAGCACGACCAGGTCGAACTGATGCTTCTCGAACTCCTCGATCGCGGACTGGCCGTCGCCGACGCCCACAACCCAGTAGCCTTCGCGCTCGAGATAGGCAGCGACGGCGTCACGGATTGCCTTCTCATCCTCGACCAGCAGAATCTTTTTTGCATCTGAAGCCATAACACGGCCCCCCTGTCTCAATTAGCTAAGAACAAGCCCATTTTAACGCACCTGAGCCCGCCAGATGCCGCTATGACGCGGCAGCTCGGCGGGCGGTACTCACAATTACAACGCGCTTATTCCCCTGTTGGCGCCTTTTTAACCCCTCTAAGCTTAAAGAGAGAATAGGCGTGCAGTGACCGTCTCTGGTATACCCTGGCTGTTACGCACCGTGGCGTACGTAAGGAATGAGTCCGATTTTCCCGCCGTAGCTGGATAATCGCCATACTCCAAAGCGCGGTCGGGCGACAGCAGTGAGCCATAGGTCTTGGCAGAGGTGTCGATCAGGAAATGCGACGCCTGTACCTTAACAAGGTATTTATTCTTCTTGCCAGCCGCACATGCGAGCGGCTCGCGTGACAGAAAGAGGTACGGCCCTCCCTCATTACCGATATACGTGCCCATATTGCCCAGGCTGCCCACGCCACTATAGGCCGCCTCGATAGAAAACACGAAGGTATCGCCCATATATACGGCCTCGAAAGGCGAAACTGACGAAGGGAGGACCAGCTGGGCACGCTTGGTGTTGTTGCCGTCGGTCAGATCGATTGCCGTTATGCCGTAGTAGACGCCCTCGTCGTTGCGGACACGAGGCGAGATGGTCAAAATGCCGTCGCTCGCGCGCGGGGCCGATGCAAAGCGGCCCGTCGATTTCCAAATTACCTCGGCCTTGGATTCATCAAGCGAGCGACGATAGCAAAACGAATCACTACTCGTTTTATTGCCGCCTGCCGAAGGCATTTTATACCAGATGACTGATGACCCGAATGCCGTAAACAGGGGCGGATCATAGTCCTTGCCCCCTCGATCGAGCTCAACCACGTCGCCAGAGAGCGAGGCGCCCGACAGATTTTGAGCGTAGAGCTTCCACGATGAATTGGCAAAGTTCATCTCAACCCACGCGAATACGCCGTCGCCGGCACGGACATCGTAGAATGCATATCCCGTGCCCTCGATAGGATCCTCGATTAATGTGGTAAGCGAGCCATCGCCCAGGTTGAGCACACCGAGCGTGTTGGCATGCAGCGCCGATGCGGGTGCCATCATCGCCGCGGCGTAATCGCCGTCGCAGTAGTACAGCAGCGTACCCAGAGGCAGCGTCCACGACGCCGCCGGCTCAAGATCGATGTCGACTGCCTCGTACTCATCCGTAATCGAGATGATTTTGGAATCGTCCTTGATAACCTGCGGCTCACCGGCGGCATCATCGCTGGTGCCCGTTTTTTTCGAGCATCCGGCAAGCACCGTGGCAGCGCCCGCGGCAGCCCCACCGAGTACAAAGCCGCGACGCGATATTCCGTTCTTGATGTGATCGGCGATACCCATTAGGCGATCTCGGCGCGAGCGGCCTCGATAGCGCGTGTAAGCTGGTCGGCGCAGGAGGTCTTTTTCATACCGCAGGTATTACCGGCGAGAACCTCGATTACCCGATCGGCAGGAGCACCCTCGACCAGCCTGGAGATGGCCTTGAGGTTACCATCGCAGCCGCCGGTAAACTCAACGCCCATCACCTTGTTGCCGTCATCGGAAAGGTCAAGGTGAATATTGCGAGCACACACGCCCTGAGGCTTGTAATCAAACGAAATCATGCGATCCCCTCTCAGAATGTTATTCGAGACGACTATTATCCCCGTCTTTCCCTAAATGCAACGAGGCGCTTTGCCGGCAACACACATTACCAGCAAAGCGCCCTAAAAAGCTAACGTTATGCCCGAACCTACTCGAAGCTCAGCTGCTCCAGACGATCAAAGACCGTGTCGATACGGGTGAGGAAGTCCCACGGATCAAAAATCTCGTCGAGCTTTTCCTGGCTGACGGTGCAGCGCGGATCGGCCTCGAGACGTTCCTTAAAGGTGGGGCCGGAGACACAATCCTGTACCTCGTGCCAGGTTGCCATGGCGTTCTCCTGCACAATGGCGTACGCGTCCTCGCGGGTGATGCCCGTGTCGACGAGGGCGAGCAGCACCTTGGAGGAGAAGATGAGGCCGCGGGTCTTATTGAGGTTGGCCATCATGCGGACAGGGTACAGCTGCAGGCCGTCGATAACGCGAATGAGGCACTGGAACATGTGGTCGAGGGCGATGAAGCTGTCGGCCTGGGCGACGCGCTCGGCAGAGGAGTGCGAAATGTCACGCTCGTGCCACAGGGCGACGTTGTCGAAGGCAACCTGCGCGTTGGCCTTCACGACGCGCGACAGGCCGCAGACCTTCTCCATGGTGATGGGGTTGCGCTTGTGCGGCATGGCGGAGCTGCCCTTTTGACCCTTACGGAACGGTTCCTCGGCCTCGAGTGTATCGGTCTTCTGCAGATTGCGAACCTCGGTAGCGATGCGCTCGCAGGTGGCTGCGGTGGTGGCGAGAACGCCGGCGAGATAGGCGTGATGGTCGCGGCTGATAACCTGCGTGGACAGCGGGTCGTGAACCAGGCCCAGGTGCTCGCAGACGTACTCCTCGACGAACGGCTCGATGGAGCTGTACGTGCCGACAGCGCCCGAGATAGCACCGAAGGCAACATTCTTGCGGGCGTCCTCAAGACGATCCAGATCGCGCTTGAGCTCCCAGGCCCAAGAGCCAAACTTCATGCCAAAGGTCATCGGCTCGGCATGGATGCCATGAGTGCGGCCGGCACAGAGCGTGTTGCGCTCCTCGAAGGCACGACGCTTGCAGATCTCGCCGAGTTTCTTGACGTCCTCGATGATCAGGTCGCAGGCCTGGGTGAGCTGGTAGCACAGGGCCGTGTCGCCCAGATCGGAGCTGGTCATGCCATAGTGAACCCAGCGGCTGGGCTTGGGATCGCCCTCGGGAACATCGGCATCGATGTATTCCTTCATGTTGGTCAGGAAGGCAATGACGTCATGGCGCGTGACTTCCTCGATCTCATCGACCTTCGCCTTCTCAAAGTTGGCATGGTCGCGGATCCACTGGGCCTCGTCTTTGGAAATACCGATCTTGCCGAGCTCCGCCTGGGCCTCGCAGGCCAGAACCTCGATTTCCTGCCAAATGGCGTACTTGTTCTCGAGGGAGAAAATGTGTCCCATCTCCGGGCGGGTATAGCGATCGATCATAGCGGCTCCTTTTTGGTTATTGGCACGTTGGTCGTAACCCAACCATTGTACCGTGCGCAGGTGCAAGTATGGGCAGCAGGCATTAACCTAACATTTTGGAATTGGAGCGGGCAACGGGACGTCCGCGTATTTGCTTCGCAAATCCGCACCGGCTTCAGGTGAGCCCTTCAGCTTCACGAAGCCGAAGGGGAAGACTTTGTTGAATTAGCCGTCCCCATGTCTCCCGTGCCCGGTGGAGCGGGCAACGGGACGTCCGCGCGCCCGCGTCGCGGACGCGCACCGGCTGCGGCGATCTCCTCGGATTCACGGAGACGATGGGGAAAACTTTGTTGAATTGGCCGTCCCGAGTTCTCCCGTGCTCGATGGAGCGGGCAACGGGACATCCGCGTATTTTCTTCGCAAATCCGCACCGGCTTCAGGCGCCTATCGGCGCCTTC
>OGQH01002949.1_pt1 | contig 10571 bp, 6 predicted proteins | sample 1553181 | NCBI WGS metagenome assembly OGQH01 (sample SAMEA2579946, study PRJEB22360) | human gut metagenome | biome: human gut; feature: human-associated habitat; material: faeces | place: Denmark | collected 2008/2010 | reverse complement strand
GGATGGATCTGCCCCCTTCGGGGGCGGCATCCGTGGTATCCTCTGCCGGGGGTTCCGGGGTCGGCTCCGGGGTGGCCACAGGTTTTTCCGCCGGCAAAAAGCGCGGCTGAATGGTGCCGTCCGTCTGCTGGTCCGAAACATCCAGCGTACCGCGGTCACTGCTTGCCAGGCCATCGCCACCGGTATCCAGAATGATATAGGCGGCAAACCGGATCTTGTAATCCAGATTGTTTGCCGTGCCCAGCTGGACCGACACACGGCCCTGATACAAAAAGCTCAGCTCGGTCATGTTCTGCATGGTCAGCACTGTGGTGCCATCCAGCAGGCCATACTGGTCCAGTTCGCCCAGCAGTTCGTTCAGCACCTCGTTGGGGGTCTCCTGTGCCGTATCGGCTTCGTCTGCATTTTCCGGCGTTGCGGTGCCGCTTGGCATGGCCGTTGCCAGGGCGGTCGGCTCGCTGGGGGCATCCAGTGTCAGGAAGCTGCCCGGCGTGGTGGCCGCGCCCTCTGGCAGCAGGGCATCCAGCTGCACCAGATTATCCGGCTCTGCCGGCTCCACACGCAGCACTTTCAGCTGTTCGCTCAGCACCAGCCAGCTGCCGGAATACTCCATCTTAAAGCGTTCCACCGCAGGCTGCACCCGGATGATCACGGTGCCGGGGGCCTGGCGGGTGACGACTGCCACATCCAGGTACGGCATCTGCGCCAATAGCTGGTCAGATTTTTCTTTGGTGGAAAAACCGTACAGGTTATCCCCCACCTGAATGCCGGTTGCATCGATCAGCTGTTGTTCGGTATAAATGCCGGTATTGGCGGGGGTGGTGCGGTCCGCATTTTCCACCCGGAAATCCGTCACCTTGAACAACAGGTTGATGGAAAGCACAATGCCGACCACCAGCACTGCCAAAACGCACAGCACCCCGATGATGGCCTTGCGGCGGCGGATTCGCAGCTGTTCCGCGCGGGTAACGCGGCGCTGCACCTGTGGCGCGCTGGAACGGTACCCCGGCTTTTGGGGGTTCTGTTGGGGGCGGGGGCGCTTTTGCTGCTGTTTGGGCAGCTGGCGTTCGGGCTGTTTTGCGGGCCGCTGGCCGCTGCCCTTTGGCCGCTGCTGGCTGCCCGCCGGGCGGCTGCTGCGCTGCGGTGGGGCGCTTTTAGTGTTGCGATAGCTGGGCTGACCCTTGCGGGGAGGTACACTTTTTTTCTGGTTTCGGCTGCGCTGATTGCGGTCCATGGGGTGTACCTCCTTTCTGTGTTTCAGCTTTTATTTGCTGCCGGTTTGTTCCGGCAGGTTACTTTCCGTTCACCAGTTCCAGCAGCTTTGCGGTGATCAGTTCCAGGCTCTTGGGGTTGCCCAGGGTCTTGGCGGCGGTGCCCATGGCCGTCAGTTTGCCGGGCTCTGCCAACAGGGCATGCACGGTTTCGATCAGCTTGATACCGGTCAGGTCTTTTTCTTCAATCACAATGGCGGCACCGGCGTTTTGCAGCTCCAGTGCATTGTAATACTGGTGGTTTTCGGCCACATTGGGGCTAGGGATCAGGATGGACGCGCGGCCCATGGCTTCCAGCTCCGCCAGCGTCAGCGCACCGGAGCGGGAAATAACAAGGTCCGCCGCGGCCAGCAGATCCGGCATATTATCAATGTATTCTTTTACCACAAGGTTGGCACCGGGGGCAAAGTGGTTCTTGGCTTCCAGGTCCTCAAACAGCTTTACGCCGCGGCTGCCGGTGGCGTGCAGGTGCAGCACGGGCAGATCGTTTGCCTGCTCCCACGCGCACAGCTCTGCCACAACCTCGTTGATACGGCGGGCCCCCAAAGAGCCGCCGAAGCTCAAAATCACAGTGCGGTCCCCCGCGTGCACAGCAGCACGGGCGGCGGCGCGGTCACGGTTCAAAATTTCCGGGCGGACAGGGTTGCCAACCACAAGGGTCTTCTCCGGCGCGCCAAGCTTTTCCACCGCAGCGGCGGAAGCGGCAAACACCACGTCCACATCCTTGGCCAGCAGCTTGTTGGTCACACCGGGGAATGCGTTCTGCTCATGGATGGCGGTCTTGATGCCCTTTTTGGCGGCGGCGCGCACCACCGGGCCGCTGACATAACCGCCGCAGCCGATGACCAGATCGGGCCGGACCTCTTTCAGGATAGCGGCCGTGCGCGGGCCGGACAGGGCCAGGTGGTAGAGCGCTACCACGTTGCGGCCTACGTTCTTCAGGGTTGGCTTGCGCTGGAAACCGTTGATCTCAATATGGTGGAACGGGTACCCTGCCTTGGTTACAAGGCCGTACTCCATCCCCTCTTTCCGCCCGGCAAAGTGGATCTCGGCCGCGGGGTCCGCCGCCTTTAAGGCTCCGGCAATGGCAAGCGCCGGGTTGATATGGCCGGCTGTGCCGCCGGCAGCAATCAAAACACGCATAGTGGTTCCTCTTTTCTCCGTAAAATCGAACGTTTATGTTATGGCAATACCGCATAATTCTAAGTGCCGATACGGCGAGCGAGGTGCGGCAGATGCTAAGCCAAAAGCGCAGATAATACTGGATGTCTTATCGAGCATTTTGGCAACGCAGATGCCGTGCCGCAGCCGCCGGAGCGGTGCTTAAGCCGTAAGGCGGGAATTGTGCGGTATTGCCTTATATCTGAAACCAAAGAGAACAATGCCTTCCGCAGGCATGCGGGAATTCTCAGTTGCTGTGCAGGGCTTTGTGGGTGCGGCGCTGCGGGTTCATCCGGCGGGCAAGTTCTTCATGCGAGCGCTTGCTGCGCGCAGCGTTTTGCGCGTTGCCCGCCCGCGATATGCTTAGTATAATGCCCATCTCACATAATAGAATCAGCAAGCTGGTACCACCGGAGGAAAAAAACGGCAGGCTGATGCCGGTATTTGGGGCCACATTGGTGACCACCGCAATGTGGATCATGGCCTGCCAGGCAATTTGCGACATAATGCCAATACCCAGCATCGTACCAAAATAATCCGGCGAGTTCAGGGCGATGATAACGCCCTGAATGATCAGTGCGGCAAAAAGGCCCATACAGATCACCGCGCCGATAAAGCCCAGCTCTTCGCACAGAACGGAAAAGATAAAGTCGTTGCTGGCTTCCGGCAGCCAGAGGTGCTTTTGGCGGCTGTTGCCAATGCCCAGGCCGGTCAGCCCGCCGGACGCAATGGAATACAGGCTCTGCTGGGTCTGGTACAAAATATCGCCCTCGTCACCGTTCCATGCGCCGAGGCGCTGCTGAACATAGTTATTCTGTCCGGTCAGCATTTTGTAAATCACAAACGCAGCCGCGCCTGCCGCCGGGATGCACCAGAACCGGCCCACACCGCCACACAAAATCATACTGCCCGCAATCAGCAGGATCAGCATGATAGCAGAGTTATGGGGTTCTTTGTACAGCAGAACCACCACCGGCAGCAGCGGCAGCACGGGCAGCACAATGCCATAAAGCAGTGTTCCCCGTTTTTCATAATACCGGTCCGCAAAGCAGGCAAGACCCAAAATAGCCGAAAACTTTGCCAGCTCCGAAGGCTGCAGGGTTGTACCAAACATATACACCCAGCGGTAACAGCCGTTGTACGGCTCACTGAACAGGGCCCACACCAAAAGCAGCAGCGTTAAAATGTATAAGTACCAGTTCATGTGGCGCAGGCTGCGGTAGTTGATGTTGGAAATCAGATACATCAGCACCAGCCCCACCACCGCCAGAATTACCTGCGGGCGGATAAAGTGGTAAATATCCCCCTTGAAGCGGTAATACCCGGTGGAATAACTGGCGGAGAACAGCATGATCAGCCCGTAAGTCAACACAAGGATCAGCGTGCCGACAAGGCCATAGGAAAGTTTGCCGCGTTCCTCTTTTTTGAACGCGATTTCCTTAAAAAACCTGCCAATGTTGCCAAAGGCCAAATCGAAAAGCTGGGCAAGCGTCATTTGCGGCACAGCCCCCTTTCTGATATTTTATGCCATGTAAACGTACATCAGGCCCAGCACCACGCCGATAATGGCGATCAGGCTGAAGAAAAAGTCGATCTTGACTTCTTTCCAGCCGCGCATCTCGAATGCGTGGTGGATCGGTGTCATGCGGAAAATGCGCTTGCCGTGGGTCAGCTTGAAGTAAACGCGCTGGATCACAACGGTCATGGCGTCCCAGATATACACAATGCCAAAGAAGAACACCAGCTCCGGCCGGCCCATGATAAAGGCAAGGGCCGTTACCATACCGCCCAGGAACATGCTGCCGGTATCGCCCATGAACACTTTGGCCGGGTAGAAGTTCCACACCAGGAAGCCCGCTACCGCCGCAGCCGTTGCCGCCGCCAGAACGGCCACATGATAAAAGCTGAGCATGCTGGCAGCCAGCAGGTAGCCCAGCATGGAAACAAAGGTCACACAGGAGCACAGGCCGTCCAGACCATCCGTCAGGTTGACGGCATTGACCAAAAAGATGATGCCGAAGAACGCAATGGGGTAATACACCCAGCCCAGATCTACTGCACCGATAAAGGGCAGCATAATGATGGTGGTCAGCAGGCCCTGCATGTGCAGCCCCACCAGGAAGCCGCCGGTAACAATGAACTGCATGATAAGCTTTTGCCAGGCAAGCAGGCCCAGGTTGCGGTGCTTGACGACCTTGATATAGTCATCCAGAAAACCGATAAAGCCGGAACCAAACGCCAGGAACAGCGCCAGCAAGGCGGCGCGCACCTGCACAATGCCCAAAAGGTCCTGTGCATAGCGGTAGAACCCGGCATACACCAGGCCGCAGGCCACCAGAATGCCAAAGATGAAGCACAGGCCGCCCATGGTGGGTGTGCCCTGTTTTTTGTTATGCCAGGTCGGGCCGGATTCCCGGATGGTCTGGCCGAAGTGCAGCCTGTGCAGTGCCGGAATTACAAAACAGCCTGAAAGTGCCGTAACGGCAAACGCACCGATTGCCGCGGCAACCAGCATCCAAGAAACGATCATTCCCATGTGATATTCCCCCAAAATATGCAATTATGCGTTTGGCAGCGCCGCGTAAAGCTGCTTTAATACATCATCCAGCTTCATGGCGTGGCTGGCTTTTGCCAGCACAACATCGCCGGGGCGGACGTTCTGCCGTAGATATTCTACTACTTCCTCCGCCGCTTGGCAATGGATGGTTTGCAGCCCTTTCTGCCGGGCTGCTTCGGCCATGGCTGCGCTCAACGGGCCGTAAGCCACCAGCAAGTCGGCGGCATCGGCAGCCCATTTGCCGGTCTGGCGGTGGCCGGGTTCACTGGCAGCGCCAAGTTCCAGCATATCGCCCAGCACGGCAATACGGCGGCCGCCGGGGCCGGGCTGGCGGTCATGCAGAATCTGCAAGGCTGCTTTCATGCTGTCCGGGCTGGCGTTATAGCAATCCTCAATAAAGGTCACACCGCCGTGCTGCACAATGTTCTGGCGCATACCGGTGGTCTGATAGCTGGCCAGCGCACGGGCGGCGCGGGCACGCTCCAGCCCCAAGCGGGTGGCTGCAGTGTAAGCAGCAAGGGCATCATACACGGTATGAACGCCTGCCGTGGGGATGGTTACACTGAACTCATAGGTTTCACCGTCCACGTTATCCACCAGGGTAAAGCCGGTACCCTCCCCTACGGTATGAATATTGATGGCGCGCACATCGGCGGAGCTGGAGCGGATGCCGAACCACACCGGGCGCAGGCGGCCGGGGATCTGCGCGGTGGGCAGCAGGTCATCGTCCGCGTTCAGAACCAGCGGGGCGCCGTCCGGCAGGCCCTGGCAGATTTCCATCTTTGCCTTCAATATATTCTCCCGTGTGCCCAGATTTTCCAGGTGGGAAACGCCGATCATCGTAATGATACCGGCAGACGGCCGCGCTGCGCGCACCAGGCGGGCAATCTCGCCCAGGTGGCTCATGCCCATTTCCACCACAGCATACTGGGTGGTATCTTCCAGGCGGAACAGCGTGTTGGGCAGGCCAATCTCATTGTTCTGGTTGCCCTCTGTTTTTAAGGTATTGCCAAAAGCCGAAAGAACCGCATAGCAGAACTCTTTGGTGGTGGTTTTGCCCACGCTGCCGGTCACACCGATCATCAGCGGGCTGAACAGCGTGCGGTAGTTGGATGCCATACGGATCATGGCAAGGTAGCTGGATTCACAGATGACAAGGTGATCCTCCGGCACGCCCTCCACGGGATGGTTGGCGATCACATACTCGGCCCCGGCCTGGTACGCCTTGGCGGCATAGTCGTGGCCGTCCACACGCTCGCCGGGGAAGCAGACAAAAATGCAGCCCGGCTGCACCTTGCGGGAGTCCGTTACAACGGCGGTGATGGGCACCGGGCGGGCCAGTGCCAGCCCGGCCAGAAGTTCGTTCGCGTTCATGGGTTTCATGGGAACACGCTCCTTTTGGTTGGTTTAGTTGCGGCATGTTTCAGTTTGCTATGGGGTCCCCCTGCCGTGGCCGGGGTTATTGCTGCTCGGCATCGCTGCCGGTATCATCCTGGGTCGTGCTATCCTGATCGTTTTCACTGGCGGCGTCCTGGGGCGTATCGTCCTGGGCGGCATCGTCCTGCGGGGTATCTGCATCCTGCTGGGCATCGCTGCTACCGTCGGGTTCCGTGGTCAGGGTAACGACTGTGCCATAGGGCACCACACTCCCAACCTCAATATCCTGGCTGACAACACGGTCCGATGCACTGCCCGAAATTGCCACATTGACGCCGGAAACCTTGAGCATCTGTGCGGCAAAGGTTCCGGTTTTGCCGGTGGCATCCGGCACGGTGGTGGTGGCGTCGGTGGTGGACTGGGTATACAGGTAAACCGTGGAGCCTGCGGGCACCACGGTGCCGCCTGCGGGGTACTGATACACAACATCGCCGTCGCTGGTATCCACAAACCGGTGGGAAAGCCCGGCGGCGTTCATCTTGACCTGGGCGGAAGTCCAGCGGGTGCCAATGGCATTTGGCACTTCCACACTGCCGTTGCTATCATAAGAAGCATCCCGTTCAATGCCAAGATACGGCGCGATCTGGCTGATGATGTTGCCGGTAACAGGGGCCACAATCTGGGAAGCGTAGTCAAAGATCCAGCGCGGGTCATCCATCATGACCAGCACCAGAATTTCCGGGTCGTCCGCCGGAAGGATGGCGGCAAAGCTGATGGCCTTGCGGTAGTCGCCGTCCGGGCGGTACTTGTAAGCGCCTTTCCAGTCCAGCTGTTCTGCCGTACCGGATTTGCCGCCGATGCGGTAGCCCGCCACATAAGCGCTGGCACAACCGTGATAGTCCAGGTCATTGCTGGTACCGGTGTGACCCACGTTGTTTTCCATCATGGCGCGGATCTGCTCACTGACTTCCTCGCTGACGACCTGGCGCTTTATGTCGGTTTCAGCCTGCCATACCACGTTGCCGGTGTCGTCCGTCATATTATCCACCACATAGGGGGTCATCAGGTAGCCGCCGTTCACGGTGGAAGCCACGGCGGCTGCCATCTGGATCAGGGTCAGCTTTTGGGACTGGCCGAACGCGGTGGAGTACAGGTCCGTTTCCACCTGCTCCATCTCCTGCTGGGTTTTGGAGATGCCCTTTGCCTCATACGGCAGGTCAATGCCAGTGGTCTGGGTCAGGCCAAACGCCTGGTAGTAGTTATAAAAGAATTCGGCGCTCATTTTTTCCGCCACCTGGATAAAGTACAGGTTGCAGCTGTGGTTCAGCGCCCCGGCCATATCCAGCCAGCCGTGAGCGTTGCCCTCGGCGCAGCGGTAGCTGTGTTCCCACTCGGTATTGGGGAATACTGTCAGGTCGCCGCCGCAGTAAAACTGCTGGTCCGCCCCCATCAGGCCGGAATCCAGCGCCGCAGCGGCCGTCATGAGCTTAAAGACTGAGCCGGGGTAATACAATTCCGTCACGGCTTTGTTCTTCCACTCGGCCTCACGGATCATGCCCTGCAGCTGGCTTTTTTCGCTGGGAACGTCGATTTCGTTGCCTTCTTCGTCGATGCTTTTTGTTCCGTTGGGGTTCACAACGCCGTCCGCAATGATATCAGCTACGGCGTCCTGCCCCAAACGGCTTTGCAGGACGGAAATATCGTCCTCCGTCAGCGCCGTTCCGGCATTATCCAGGATAGCCTGCAATTTGGGTTCGGTGATATTATACGGATCGTTGGGGTCAAACTGCGGCGCCGTTGCCATACCCAGCACCGCGCCGGTGTTCACATTCATCACAATGGCGCTGGCACGGTTCTGCACATCATAGTCATCAATCGCGTTGGAAAGCTCGGTTTCCAGCACGGTCTGGATGGTATCGTCAATGGTCAGGTTCAGGTTATAGCCGTTGATAGCCGCATGGGTATCGCTTTCCTCGTTAGCCAGTTCATAGCCCCATGCGTTCTCGCTGCTGATGCTGCGCCCCGGTGTACCGACCAGTTTCTCATCATACGATTTTTCCAGGCCGTACATGCCGTTGCCGCTGTCATCACAAAAGCCCAAGACCGAGGAAAGGTACATTCCGTTAGGGTATTCCCGCGTGGAGGAGGATTCCTTGTACATGGAAAGCACCGTTTCGTACTTGGCATCCGGATCCCCCTCCGCCTTGCCGTTGGTAATGCGTTTGGTGTTGGCATAGTCAATAATGGATTGCGCCGTTACCATATCAATGTCCTTGGCAATCACGCGGTACTGGCTGTTCGTTTTGCTCAGCTGCTCCTGAATTTTTTCCGCGCTGACGCTCCCGTTCAGCAATTCGCTGATTTTCTGGCTGGCTTCCGCCACATAATCCTGGTTGCACTTGGACGGGTTGGCAATAATGTTCCACACCACACTGCTTTTGGCCAGCAGTTTGCCGTTAGCGGAATAAATAGAGCCGCGCGTGGCGGGGATCTGGGTATCGGAAAGCTGCTGTTCCGCCGCCTGAACACGGTACTGCTCAGCATCCCGGATCTGCAGGGTATACAGCTTATAAATCAGAACGCCGCACCCCGCAGCGATAAAGCCGATCACCAGCAGCAAAACCATGATGCGTCCGTTCAGCGTAAGCGCATGATTCTGCCCCGGCTCCGGGCTGCGGCGGTTGTGCTGACGCGTGGATTGATTCTTGTTGTCGGGTTGCTTTGGCATAGGTTCATTCCTTTACAGAAAAGACTGTTTGCATGAATACGCGCCCGCCCATGATGGCAAAAAAAGCGTGCTCCTGTTGGGATGCACGCTTTGGCGCAATGTAAGGGCAGCACCGCATGATTCCCACCTGACGGCTTGGGCACCCAAAGTTATGCGGTATTGCCTTGACCGGATCGGTTACGGGTCAAAACTGCCAAGCAGACTGAGCGCTGCGGTTTTCATACCGGCAAAAAACTTGTCTGCTGTGCCGGCTGCGCGTTCGATCACGCTTTCATTCTCCAGCCGGACATACGTCACCTGGCTGGGGTCCATTTTAACCAGCCCCAGCCGATCCTCCGCTTCCTGCTGGACGCTGGTGCTGTTGGTGATCTGATCCATGGTGGTGGACAGATAGTCGTTATAGCTCTGGGCATTGGTCAGTTCCGACTTGGCGTCATCAATTTCGCCGGAAAGCTGTGTGATGCGTGCCTGGCTGGCGACAATGCTGGCAAACAAACCAAAAAAGATGGCAATGACCAGCACCGTGCCCGCCGTGCGGGCAAACTGGCGTGCCTTGCTCAGGCCGTAGCGTCCGCCCTTGACAACGCGCACCCGCGGTGTGCGGGAGGAACCGGAATGATTGTTGGTTGAAATTTCTGCTGCTGTGGAAGCCATGGGCGCCGCCCCCTTTCTCGTATCGTAAAATTTCGGCTTTCCTTAAGCTGTGCGGCATGGTCACAAGCGCCATGCCGCGCTGCCAATGTTCCCTCCTGGCACGCTTATAATTTTTCCAGTACGCGCAGCTTGGCGGAACGGCTGCGGCGGTTTTCTTCCAACTCACCAGCGTCCGCTTCAATCGGCTTGCGGGTAATCAGTTTAGCTTTGGGTATCCCGCCGCAGGTGCAAATAGGCTGCTCCGGCGGGCAGGTGCAGCGCTGGGCCCAGCGGCGGAACTTCTGTTTTACCAGCCGGTCCTCCAGGCTGTGGAACGTGATGATGCAGAACCGCCCGCCGGGGGCCAGGTGGCTGAAAATCGCCTCCATCCCCTCGTTCAGGGCATCCAGTTCCCCATTGACGGCAATCCGCACTGCCTGGAAGCTGCGGCGGGCGGGGTTCTTGTTCTTGCGGCGCTCGGCAGGCGGCATAGCGGATGCAATCAGGTCCGCAAACTGCAGGGTCGTCAAAATCGGGGCTTCCTCCCGTGCTTTCACGATTTTACCCGCAATCTGCCAGGCATACGGTTCCTCACCATAATCGCGCAGGATGCGGGTCAGTTCCTCACGGTCCAGGGTGTTCACCAAGTCTGCCGCGGTGGGCCCCTGCTGACTCATGCGCATATCCAGCGGGGCATCCGCGTGGTAGGAGAAGCCACGCTCGGCATCGTCCAGCTGGTGGCTGGAAACGCCGAGGTCCAGCAGAGCACCGTTGACCGCCGGGATGTTAAGCTCCGCAAGGACACGCGCTGCCTCGCGGAAGTTTGCCTGTACCACCTGGGCGG
>OGQH01002947.1_pt1 | contig 10574 bp, 9 predicted proteins | sample 1553181 | NCBI WGS metagenome assembly OGQH01 (sample SAMEA2579946, study PRJEB22360) | human gut metagenome | biome: human gut; feature: human-associated habitat; material: faeces | place: Denmark | collected 2008/2010 | reverse complement strand
TAGAGCACCTGACTGTTAATCAGGGTGTCGCCTGTTCGAGTCAGGCAAGAGGCGCCATTAGGCGGCGAGGGCAACTTCGCCGCTTGTTTTTTAACTGGATGCTGTAACCAATCTGAGACTTTTTTCACAAAATCTTCAAAATTAATGGTTTCTTAAAAAATGTCCTCTTGAAGATGCTGTCAGATTGTGGTATACTACACCCAAACCTTGGAACAGTTTTTAAACGTTCTGTGGTGATTGACTCAGATCAAAGGGTAGGCGCTCCCTTCTTTTGATAGCAGCGGACTTCTGCTTTGCCCTGGTTCTCCGCAGGGCAGGGCAAAGCAGAAGGCTATGCGCTGTTAAACCGGAGTGCAAAAAGAAAACCTTTTTCATTTGTCAGACCTACGGTCAAAACAATAGCAAACTGGGGCTTGTGCAAACAGACCGGGTGTGCTAGAATAAAAGCCGTAGTTTTGAAATAGACACAGTACATTGAAAAAGAGATCGTTTGCTTTTGGTTGTCGGTCTCTTGTAAAGGAAACATCGTATGCGTTATACCTATGTGCGGCAGCACGATTCTACGGACTGCGCGGCCGCTTCGCTCGCAATGGTGTGCCTCCATTACAAAAAGGAAATCACCATCACCCGCCTGCGGGATATGATGGGAACCGACATGAAAGGCACGAACCTCGTTGGCCTGCAGAAAGCAGCCAATGAGCTGGGCTTCAGCACGGCGGCTGTCCGTGTTGACCGCGAAAACTTTTTAAGCGATTTCACCCTGCCCGCAATTGCGCAGGTCATTACCGACCAGGGCTTGACCCACTTTGTGGTCATCTTCAAAAAGACGACCATCAAGGAGGACGATGCCCGCCGCAAGCATGTGGTGCAGGAAGAAGAACGCAAGGCTGATGCAAGCAAAAAGTACAAATGCAAGGATTACGTCGTCATCGGCGATCCTGCAAATGAACTGAAAAAGATCGGCCTGGATGAGTTCTATAAAAACTTCACCGGCGTGCTGCTGCTGCTGAACCCCACAGCGGAGTTCAAGGGCGGCACCGGCAAGCATAAGGTGGAGGGCAAAGAGGAAGCCAAGGCAGCCCGCAACAATATGTTGAAGCGGTACATGGATCTGCTGCTTCCCCAGAAAAAGCTGTTTGCTTACGCTATTCTCAGTTCAGTGATCCTGACACTGATCGGCATCGTGTCCACCGTCTTTAATAAGGCAATCATGGATGAGGTGCTGCCTTATGGGCTGAAAAGTCTGCTCATATCGCTCATTGTCGTGTTCAGTGTGGTCAACCTGACCAGCACGCTGCTCTCGACTGTGAGACAGTGGATCCTGATTTTTCTTTCCATTAAAATCGATATCCCGTTGATGCTAGGCTACTTCGAGCATGTGTACAAACTGCCGATGAAGTTCTTTGCATCCCGTAAGACCGGCGAGATCACCACCCGCTATTCCGATGCAGGCACCATCAAATCGGTGCTGACCAGCATTGCAATGAGCGTGGTCATGGACATTGTGATGGCCGTGGGTACAGGCTTTGTCCTGTTCCGGATGAACTCCTCGCTGTTCTCCATTACCCTGTTTACCACCGTTCTGAGCCTGCTGCTCGTCATCATCTTCAAGCAGCCCTACAAGCGGATCAATGAAGAGACGATGGTGCAGTCGGCCGTTCTGAACAGCCAGATGATCGAGAGCCTGCGCGGCATCGAGACCATCAAGTGCAACGCCTGCGAGGATCGCGAGCTGGAAGCTCTTGAGCGTGAATACATCAAGAGCCTGAAGATCAGCCTGCGTTCCAGCAAGATCAGCACCAGCCAGAGCCTGATCTCCAGCGTGATCATGACCGTGTTGAACATGGTCACCACTTATGTGGGCATCACGCAGGTGCTGAATGGTCAGCTGACGCTGGGCGGCTACATGGCGTTCAGCACCCTTTCGGGCTACTTTACTTCTCCGGTGAGTGAGCTCATTGGTATGCAGATGTCCATTCAGGAGGCTTCCATCTCCATGAAGCGCCTGACGGAGATCATGGATTATGAATCCGAGCAGGACGATACCAGAGAGTACACCGAGATGGAGAGCATGGAGGGCGACATTGAGTTCAAGGATGTCACCTTCCGGTATGGCAACCGCACCCCGGCACTGGACCACATCTCCTTCACTATCCCGCAGGGGAAAAAGGTGGCGCTGGTTGGTTCCTCGGGTTCCGGCAAGTCCACCATCACCAAGCTCCTGCTCAAGTATTACGAGCCGGAGAGCGGTACTATCAGCGTGAATGGCGTTGATCTGGACGAGTACAGCAATGCATCCGTCCGCCGCTGCATTTCCTATGTCCCGCAGAACGTTGAGCTGTTCAGCAAGACGATCTTCGAGAATATCCGCATCTCCCGCCCCGAGGCTACCCTGGATCAGGTACGGGAGGCGGCCAAGAAGGCCGACGCACACGAGTTCATCCGCAAGCTGCCGCTGCAGTACAACACCTATCTGGAGGAAGCCGGCAACGGCCTGTCCGGTGGTGAGAAGCAGCGCATTGCACTGGCCCGTGCGTTCCTGAAGGATTCGAGCCTTTACATCTTTGATGAATCGACCTCCAGCCTGGACTTTGGTACAGAGAATACCATCTTTGATATGATCTATAACCAGCTGGCTGACCGTTCGATGCTGATCGTGGCACACCGCCTTTCCACCATCCGTGACTGTGACCTGATCCTAGTCATGGATCACGGCCAGATCGTGGAGCGCGGCACCCATGACGAGCTGCTGGCAAAGCAGGGCAAGTATTACGAGCTCTGGAACCTGCAGCAGGGCATCTTCCGCCGCAAGAAGGAAGAGCCTGCACCCGTTGCCTCCGCGGCTGTTGTTGAAGATGATGACGATGGCGAGGCAATGACCTACTAAGTTGCAGCCGAGTGCGCACTCGGTTACATAAATGATCTTTGGATGGATGCGCAGCCGGAAAAAGATCGCTAAAATAAGTTTTTTCATTCATTTGAAGGGAGTAATTCATTATGATGATGCCTGCAAACTACTCTGTTATCGCAGAGAACGAAATGACCTACGTCAACGGTGGCGCTAACTTCATCGACGCTATCGGCGCTGTTACCGCTCCTATCTGGACTCTGGACAACGTTAAGACCTTCAACACCAACATCGTGACTCTGGTTGGCAACACCTTCCTGCAGTCCACCATTGACCGCACCATCGGTGTCCTGTTCAGCGGCAACACCACCTGGAAGGAAGTCGGCAACATCGGCAAGAACCTGTTCGGCACCAATGTTAAGGGCAACCCGATCGAGAAGAACAACTTTGGTGACTATGCTATGAACGCTCTGGGCATTGCTGCTGCTGTCTACAACCTGGGCGTGGCTCCCACCAAGAACACCGTCAAAGAGACCGACGTTAAGTTCAAGGTCTAATCAGATCTGATCTGAAATTATGAAGCGTTGAGGAAACTGCACCGCCCTACTTGTTAGCGCGGGGCAGACAACAATGCCTCGTTATGGTGTGCCAGGAGGCGTGTGCCTCCTGGCACACCTTATTTTTATGTTGCTTATCGCGTTGCGGTAGGCAATTGTGTGTGGGAAAAATCCGGCCTGCGGGGGTCAAACCTCTCAGCCGTCGCTATCGCTCGGCAGCTCCCCTAGTAGGGGAGCCCTTGGCATGGCGCTGCGTTTTCGAGAGTGAGCGCTTCGCTACTGCCTGCCCTGCTGGCGCAAGGCAAAATGAGGTGTCGCTTATGTCTATCACCAACCTGCCCTATGACCCGCGGATGCGTGAACGTGTGCAGGAACTGCGTCATAAAATGACACCCATGGAGAAAAAGCTGTGGTATTCGTTTTTGCGCACATATCCAGTGAAAATGTACAAACAAAGGCCAATTCGTACATTTGTGGCGGATTTTTATTGCCCTTTGGCAAGATTGGTTATTGAACTTGACGGCTCACAGCATTATACTGAACAGGGAATGCAATATGATATGGAACGCAGTGCTGTGTTTGAACAGTACGGCGTGCAGGTGTTGCGTTTCCGAAATCAGGATGTGAGTGCACATTTTGAAATGGTGTGTGAGCAAATTCACGAAGCTGTTGTGAAACGTTTAGAGGAATTGGAGCGGGGCAAGGAGGGTTGAACCTTCCGGCTTGTACTGTGGTCGGCTTTGCTGATGTTTTGCCTTGCGGCAGAAGATGCCTTTGGAGCCGCAGGCGATTTTTGCGAAAAATGAATCTTCTGCCAAGGCCTCCCCTATTAGGGGAGGTGGCATCAAGCGAAGCGATGATGACGGAGAGGTTTGATCTTCAGATGCCGTATTCCTGAATTGCCATTTTTCCCCCCAGACAATTGCTTATTGCAAACAAAAAAGAAACAGGTGGACATTATTATGAGAGAGATCCAAGTTGCAGAAAACAAGACCCTGAAGCTGACCAACGTTCTGGCACGCAAGATCGATGCCAGCGAGCTGGGCAACCTGGGCGTGATCCTGACCCAGATGCAGAACTTTATCAAGAGCCACAGCGCCATGCCGGTTGGCCCTGTGATCCAGTGCGTCAAGTTTACCTCCGGCCCCAACCCGGAGCCGCAGATCTATTTTATGATGCAGGTCAACCAGCTCATCCCCCGCCTGGAGCCGGGCTACGAGCAGGACGCTGTGCTGCGGGTGAAGGGCTGCCTGTACGCCCACTTCACCGGCCCCATGGACCACAGCAGCCTTGCCAGCCAGAAGCTGAACATCTATGCCTACGAGCACGAGATCGAGCTGACCGGCACCGCCTACAGCATCTACGTCAATCAGGACAGCGAAAACGGTGTCATGGACGTTTTTATGGAGACGAAGTAATATGACCACTCGCATTCAGAATCTTTCCGACCTGCAGGACCGCCGCATTATGATGGAGAAGAAGCTGCCGGCCTTTGGCTACGCGCTCATTCTTCTGGTGGCTTTCCTCATGGTGTTTCTGGTGATCTGGAGCACCCAGAACAAGCGCACCTACGTCAGCCAGTCCACTGGCTCAGTGCAGGCGGCCAACAAGACCTATATCATGTCCAGTTACTCCGGTTCCATCACCGAGCTGAACATCTCGGAGGGCAGCTATGTCACCGAGGGCGACCTCATTGCCCACATCAAGAGCACTGATCTGGACATCCAGCAGGACAGCTACCAGAAGCAGCTTGACATCTACAAAAAGCAGAAGAGCCAGTACGAAAAGCTGCTTAAGTCCATTCAGGACGACAAGAACTACTTCAGCGAGACCGACATCGACGATCAGCCCTATTACTACCAGTACGAGAGCTACAAGAGCCAGGTCAGCCAGAAGGCATTCGACGCTTCGCCCTATCAGGCCGCCGGTTACACCGACGAGCAGATCAAGACCCTGATGGAGCAGAACCAGAGCGAGGTGGAGAGCCTGTATTACTCCACCCTGCAGTCCATTTCTGCCAACCTGACCAGCGTGCAGGCCAACATTGACAACATCGAGGCCCAGCTGGATGCCCTGAACACCGGCGCAAATGATTACTATATCTACGCTCCCACCTCCGGTGTCATCCACATGGACACCCCCTACAAGGTGGGCATGGTGCTCAGCGCAGGCTCCGCTCTGGCCACCGTTGCCAGCGAGAACAGCGACCTTGAGATCGTGGCGGCTGTCACCGTCAACGACCGGCCGCTGATCAACGTGGGCGACCCCTGCAAGATCGCCATCACCGGCCTGTCGGAGTATTCCTACGGCACCCTGACCGGCACTGTTACCTCCATCGACAGTGACGTGACCACCAACACCAGCGGGTCTTACTACAAGATGACCATCAAGCCGGATAACACCTATGTCGTGAGCACCAGCGGCGACAAGGTGGATCTTTCCAACGGCATGAGCGTCACCGCCCGTGTGGAGTACGATGAACTGACTTACTTTGACTATGTGATGGAGGCCCTGGGCGTGCTGTTCCGCTAAGCGCCCGCCGATTCCACGCCCAAGAGGTACGAAAGAATGAAACTGAACCCGAAACAGCTGGCTGCCAGCGCGGCTCTGCTGGGTGTGCTGGCCTGTGCCGCCGCCCTGCCTGCGTCGGCTGCCGGCCCTGTTACCACGCCGCTGGCCCTCACGCTGCCCAAGGTGAGCTTTCCCTGGGATAAAGTTACCGCCGAGAGCATCGAGACCGGCAGCTACGATGCCGCCCCACTGGCGGGCACGGCCCAGCAGCTCTCCCCGGTGACCACCCCCGCCAATGCCGCCAGCAAGAACGGCGTGACCTATGTCTCTGATAACCCCAATGTTGTCTCGGTGGACAGTGAGGGCGTGGCGCAGGCTGTGGGCCTGGGCACGGCCAACATCACCGCCACCTGCGGCGGGGTGAGCTGCACCTATACCATCACCCCCCAGCCGGATGCCAGCATGATCGCCACCGAAATGGATATCACCCTTGCATCCAGTACCATTGCCGTGGGCGAGACCACCAGCCTTTCGCTGGCGGTGCTGCCCACCTCGGCGGCCAACTATATCAACGTCAGCCTGAGCTCTTCCAATGAGAAGGTGGCCACCGTCAACAACTTTGGCAAGGTGACCGGCGTTGCCCCCGGTAAGGCCACCATCACCGCCACGGACGGCAATGTGAGCTGCACGGCCACCATTACGGTGGTTGCGGCCAACACCAGCACCGTCTCCAGCCAGTCCATCTCCCTGAACACCAACTATGTGGTGCTCAAGCCGGGCTCCTCCAAGACCATCACCGGCAAGGTGTCGCCGGCCTCTGCCAGCCAGAGCCTGACCTTCAAGAGCCAGGACAAGAGCATTGCCACCGTCAGCGGTTCCGGTGTCATCACCGGCGTTGCCACGGGTGCCACCTCTGTGGTGGTCTCCAACGGCACCGCCTCCACCTCGGTCACGGTCATCGTCAACCGCACCGCATCCACCTCCGGCAGCAGCGATACCAGCGGTGAGGGCACCGAGGACAACGTTACCACCGATGCCACCGTGGCCGCCATCCAGAACGCCGCAGGGGAGGAAGTGTCCCTCTATCAGAGCGACGTGCCTGCCATCACCGGCGAGATCCTGAGCGCCCTGCGCACCACGGGCCGCAGCCTGATCGTGCTGGGCGAGGATTATACCCTGCGGATCGATGGCACCAGCATCAAGAGCACCCAGGGCGGGTTCAGCACCGCCCTGACCTTTGCCCCCGATGAAAACGGCTTGAGCTTCCAGCTGGGCGAAAACGGCGCGCTGCCCTGCGTGGTGCAGATCACCCTGACCGGTGAGAACGCCGCTTACAGCCGCCTGTATCTGCACAACACTGCCAGTGAAAAGTGGCAGTTCCTGAACAGCTACAAGGATGGCACCATCACCGCCGATACAGCTGGCAGCTACCTGCTGACCAACCAGAATCTGCGCTTCACCAATATCAACTGGACCTTCTTCATCGCCGCCGGTGCGCTGACCGTGGTCTGCCTGATCGTGTATATCGCCGTCAAGAAACGGTATTGGTTCTGGTAATTATAACTGTGCGTAATAAAACCTCCCGCTCATTCGAGTGGGAGGTTTTGTGTTATAACAATGTTTCGTAATTCTGACGGCCATAGAAGAATCGAAGCAGGTAAACGGTTTTCTGTGATTCATCCACACGGTAGATCAGCAGGTAATGCTTGATGACAGCTTTACGGTAGCCCTTGGAAGAAAGCCGAGGGTCGCGGCACTGCTCGTAAAGATAGGGCAGCTGTTCCAATGCCGCGTAGCACTTTTCAACTTCATTGGCAAAGGCTGTGGCGGCTGCCGGGTTTTCCAGCGATAAGGCAAGGTAGGATAAGATCGCATCCAGGTCTGCCTGTGCAAGGGCTGTTTCAACCAACTTATATGCCATAACGGGCTCTCAATTCCTGCAAGGCGCTGCGGGCATCCAACGTCTGCCCGGCTTCCACCTGCTGCTCGGCAGCATCCAGCTTGGCGTATGCGTCCAGAAGCTGCATCTTTTCTTCATAGGCTTCCATGCTCATAATGACCATATCGCCATAGCCATTTTTGGTGATATAGACAGGTTCTTTGGATTCACTGCACATCTGGGAGACAGCGGCAGTGTTTTTGAGGTCGCGGATCGGAATAATACGCGGCATGATATCAGCTCCTCTCTGTGGCTTTATTATACCATAATAATACCACATCTGCAAGACTGGTCTATGCTTGACAATTAAAATACAATGTGATATGATTTTGATATCAGAAAGAAACTTCCGAACCCTGTAAAGGAGGGACATTTTATGGAAGAGAAGATCTTACAGACCAAGAAGAACGGCATGACCATGCTTCTGCTGACCCTGCTGGGTTATGTGGCTGCGGTTGTGGTGGGCGGCATCGGTTTTGTAATGCTGTATACTACCTTCCTGGGTTTTATCCCGCTGGCGATCGCTGTCATTTATGCCATCATCGGTATTTTCCTGTTCGCGGGCCTGAAAGTCCTCAAGCCCGAGGAAGCGCTGGTGCTGACCCTGTTCGGTGATTACATCGGCACCCTGAAGGGGGAGGGCTTCTACTGGGTCAATCCCTTCTGCACTGCCGTCAACCCGGCTGCGGGCACGGTCCTGAGCCAGAGCGGTGATGTTCAGCAGCGCCCTGTGGTGCAGGCTGACCGTGAGAAGGACGGCAAGAAGATCTCCCTGAAGGTGATGACCCTGAACAACTCCCGCCAGAAGATCAACGATTGCCTGGGCAACCCGGTGGAGATCGGCATTGCGGTGATCTGGCGGGTGACCGACACCGCCAAGGCCGTGTTCAATGTAGACAACTACAAAGAGTACCTGTCCCTGCAGTGTGACAGCGCCCTGCGCAACGTGGTGCGCATCTACCCCTACGATGTGGCTCCCAACGTGGACACCACCGGCGACGGTGTGGCCGACGAGGGCAGCCTGCGCGGCTCCTCGGAAGTGGTGGCAAAGCGCATCCAGGGCGAGATCCAGAAGAATGTCACCGCCGCCGGGATCGAGATCATCGAAGCCCGCATCACTTATCTGGCCTACGCCCCCGAGATCGCGGCGGTCATGCTGCAGCGTCAGCAGGCAAGCGCCATCATTGATGCCCGTAAGATGATCGTGGACGGTGCCGTGGGCATGGTGGAGATGGCGCTGGATCGCCTGAGTGAGAACAAAGTGGTGGAACTGGACGATGAGCGCAAAGCGGCAATGGTCTCCAACCTGCTGGTGGTGCTCTGCGGCAACCGTGACGCGCAGCCCATTGTGAACAGCGGCAGCCTGTACTGATGGCAGAGCCGAAAAAGCAGATCCCCCTGCGCCTGAATGCGAAGCTCTACGATGCCCTTGCCGCGTGGGCTGAGGATGACTTCCGCTCGGTGAACGGGCAGATCGAGTATCTGCTCACCGAGTGTGTGCGTCAGCGCAAAAAGAACGGCAAGTACGTCTCTGACCAGATCGACGTGCCGCCCGAACTGGATATCAAGTAAAAGAACGACCCTCTCAGTCAAAGCCTGTTGGCTTTGCCAGCTCCCCCGAAGGGGGAGCCTATCGCTGGCCTGGGATAAAGGCAGCATAGCCTCGCCCTTCGGGAGAGGTGGCATTGCGAAGCAATGACGGAGAGGGTCGTTCCTTATTTAATTCGTATGCTCGCTCCACCCGCTGGAGGTGACCACTTCGCCATCGGTGGTGCACCAGAGGGCTTCCACGCCGTCCAGCGATTCTACGAGCTGCTTGCCCTCTTCCAGAGGCAGACAGAACAGGCCGGTGGTCAGGCAGTCGGCCACACCGGAGTCCGGAGCCAGCACGCTCACGCCGTCAAAGTAGGCGGCGGGCCAGAGGGTGGCCGGGTCGATGAGGTGGTGGTAGCGCACACCGTCCACAACGTAGTAGCGCTGGTAGTCGCCGCTGGTCACAAGGGAGAGGTCACTCATCTTGACGGCGGCTACAGTGGAGCTGCCGTTGGTGTAGACCTCGGAGGAGTTCCACGGGTTTTCCACGCCGCCTACCCACTGGGAGCCGTCCGGCTTGGTGCCGATGGCCCGCAGGTTGCCGCCCACGCTGATGAGGGCGCTGGTCAGGCCCCGGGCTTCGGCGGCCTGTGCGGCCTGCTCCACGGCGTAGCCCTTGCCCACGCTGCCCACGTCCAGCGACATGGCCGGGTCGGCCAGATAGACCGTTTTGGCATCTTCATCAATGATGAGGTTGGCGATATCGCAGTGCTGTGCGGCGGCATCCAGCTCTTCCTGCGTGGGCAGCTGGTTGTTGCTGTCGTTGTCATCGGCCAGTGCGGCCTCGCGGTAGTTGTGCCAGATGTTCAGCACACTGCCCAGCGCAATGTTCAGCTTGCCGCCGGTGGTGTCGTACATGGTCTGGGCCAGCTCCAGCATCCCGAGGATCTTGTCATCCACCGTCACCGGGGCAATGCCCGCATTGTCGTTGATGGTCTTGATGTTGGTCACGCCATCGTAATCATTATAAATGTCATAGAGCTGGTTGTACTCCACAAGGTCGGCGTGGAGTGCGTCCATCTGGGCGGTGAACTCTTCCTCGCTGTCGCAGTAGGCGATGACCTGCGTCACGGTGTCGAACACATCATAGAACACGGTGGAGTAGCGCTGCGGGCCATCGGCGGCG
>OGQH01002927.1_pt1 | contig 10658 bp, 9 predicted proteins | sample 1553181 | NCBI WGS metagenome assembly OGQH01 (sample SAMEA2579946, study PRJEB22360) | human gut metagenome | biome: human gut; feature: human-associated habitat; material: faeces | place: Denmark | collected 2008/2010 | reverse complement strand
GGGCGAGCCTGCCGGTGAAACTGCACCGAGTGGGCGTGTCGGAATCTGAAGCAGAATCATAGGCCTGCTGCCACGCGGCGGCGATGTCAGAGTCGTTTGCCGCGGGCTTATTGTTATAATAAAAGATCAGATTGCCGCCCTTATAAATTTCCGAAAGATAGGGCTGCAAAGCAGGGTGCTCGACGGCAGAGGAGGAATTCCATGTGTCGAAAAACGCACGGACGGCTGCGGCGGTTTCACCGGGGGTATCTTTCAAAATTTCCAGATGCTTTTCTCGGCTAGCTTCAAAGCAAGCTTTGGTGCGCTCGGGCTTACCCTTGTCGTCCACGCCGAGCAGGTAGGAAGACGTATCACACAGAAAATTTGCCGCAACACCGGAAGAGCGCTTGACCTGTGCGGGCACAGCGAGCCGCTGCGGCGGCATCTTTTTACCGTTTGGAGAGGGCTTTTGGAGGGGAGAAACATCGAAAAGGGAGCCGTCTGGGTTTAGGTCCAGACGCCAGCTGACATTGACTTTGCTCCAGCCCGGGCGGTCAATCTCACCGCGGGCAAGGAGCGTTTCGTAATACTGAACTAAGGCTTGCAGGATCATCTGAACACCTCGCAGCCGGCCACCTGAATGACACCGTGCTCCATTTTGGCACGGAAATAGAGGGGCGTGATATTTTGTGGGTCGGAATAATCGAAATCGTACAGCATAAAGCCGAGGTCGCGCGTCTCGTCAATCGTCGGGATCGGGCCACCCTCCCACTGCTTGAAGTGTGCGGGAAACTCGCGGCAGCCGAAGTACGGGGTGGAAAAGCACTGGCCCTTTCTCATGCGGCGCGTGACGATGTCCTGAAACTTGCCGGGGTTATCGCCGGGTGCGGCTTTTTCCGGCAGCATTTCGAACTCCGCTTCGATGACATAGTGGACATTTGTCAGCACCATGGAGGCGCGCTGGACAATTTGTTTCGTCGTGACGAGGTACGGCTCATCTTCCTTGCCCTGCGCGATGCGCATGGCGGTGCCCCCGAGAATTTTGCTTTTTACCTCGTTGCGCCGAATGGTGGTAAACTCGATGGGGTTCAAAACGTAGATGCGGCGGATATGCCAGCGTATTCCGGGGTGATAATACAGACTTTCAACTATACCGCGCGCGGCGGACGGGGTGGGGACATCGTAGCTTGCACGCTCCACTTTAAATTCCGGGCGTGTAAATAACGCATACGGGCCCCAGACTTCCAACTGAATCAATAAGATCAACTCCTTTCAAAGTTCAATTGATGTTGTTTTAATAATTCGACTATATAACGATTATTTGAACTTGTCAAGATAAAATTTGAATTTAGTCTATTTTTTGCGGAACTTATAAAGCATAATTTGAATACGTATTGCTTTAATACGTATCATATGGTATAATAGATTTGAATCAGGAGGGGAATTGAAATGCCGAAGAAGCCAAAAGAACTGGAACGGATCATTTTAGAAGACGGCTGGGTGTTCAAGATGCAGACGGGTTCGCACCGCCATTATACGCACCCGACGAAGCCCGGCAAGGTCACCATTCCGTTTCATTGCAAGGACATTCCGAAAGGCACGGAAAATTCCATTTTGAAGCAGGCAGGTTTGAAATAATCTCTCCCGCTTCCGCTTAGACTATATCAGGAGGTCGATTTTATGCTGTCAGCTTATCCCGCTTGTTTTTTTAAGGAAGAAAGCGGTTATTCTGTTGTTTTCCCCGATCTGAACGATCTGTCTACCTGCGGCGAAACGCTCGATGAATCGCTGCGCATGGCGGTCGATTGCCTTGCCGGGTATCTGTACTGGCTGAAAAAAGACGGTGAAGCCGCCCCGGCGCCCTCGTCCGTGGACGCGATCCGCCTTGCAGATGTCGCCGCCGAGCTGGAAGTGTCGATGGACGGCGCGTTCGTGAACATCATCACTGTGGACGTGGAAGAATACGCCAAAACGCACTTTGAAAAAGCCGTCAAAAAGACGCTGACCATTCCCGCGTGGCTGAACACCGCCGCCTTGGAGCAGAACATCAACTTTTCGCAGGTCCTTCAGGACGCGCTGAAAGCCCAACTGCATATGGGATAAAATCAAGTTAAGGTCGCTGTCTGTTTTTACAGGCAGTGTGGGTAGAAATAATTGTTGTTGATTTGTATAGAGAGGTCGGTAAGGGTTTGCCTTACCGGCTTTTCTATTTTATATAAACAGAGCGGTTTCGGTTTGGTCGAGGGTGAGGCCGAGGGCACTGTCGTAGCGGCGGGGATCGGCGAGAACATAGAGCGCACCGCCGTCGATGCTCTGCACGGCGCCGGCTTCGCGCAGGGCAGCGAGCTGCTGCGGGTAGACGTTCACGCTGTACTGCCCGAGCTTTCTGAACAGGGTGCGGCTGCGTTCGCCGCGATACAGCTGCTCAACGAGGGCTTCGCCTTGGTCGATCGGGATATACACGGGCGTGGTGCAGCTTTCAATGACCCGTACCTTTTCCGCAACGGAGGCGAACGGGAGCATCTCGTTTTCGAACGCTAGGAGAATCTTCTCACGGTCGAGATCTTCTTTGCCGTACAAATCGCGATAGAACTCAAAATACGCGCGGATTGCAGCTAACGAAGTGATGTCCTCCATGCGTTTTGAAATGTTCTTCATGGCTGCGGCGGGCTGGCGCATGTAGGGCGGCGGGGTGGTGTTTTGGACGGTGAAGACGGTCACGAGGCTTTCATCTAACGGGCGCTTGCCCTCGCGATTGCAGCGGCCGGCGGCTTGCAGGACGGAATCAAGCCCGGCTTCTTCGCGGTAGACGCGCGGGAAATCCACATCGACACCGGCTTCGATGAGCGAGGTGGAAACGACGCGGCAGGGCAGGCCGATTTTTAGGCGTTCGCGAATTTCCTTAATGCGCGCTTTGCGGTGGGCGGGGCACAGGTGCGTGGTGAGACAGTACGCGCTGTCTTTTGGCAGTGCTTGATAGATTTTCTGTGCGTCTGCAATGCGGTTAACGATGCAAAGCACCTGCGGCAGCGCGGTGAACTCGGCGGTGAGCGATTCTGTGCTGTCAAATGTGTGCTGCGCGATTTTCGTGCGGCGGAAGGTCTCGAAATTTTCAGGGACATTGGAACAGATCTCTTTGATCGGCAGGTCGATTTTCAAATCGGCAAAAACACCGTCTAACGCGGGCTGCGTGGCGGTGCACAGGACGACAATGACGCCGTACTTTCGGGCAAGCTCGGCAAGCGCCGCCGTGAACGGCTTTAGATACGGCATGGGCAGCGTCTGCACTTCGTCTAAGATGAGCACGCTGTTGGCGAGGTTGTGCAGCTTGCGGCAGCGGGCGGGTTTGCTCGCAAACAGGGACTCAAACAGCTGCACGGTGGTCGTGGCGATGACGGGGGCGTCCCAGTTTTCTGCGGCCAGCATTTTGCGGTATTCTGCGGGGTTCGGGCTTTCGGAAAAGAGATATTCCGCGCTGCTGTGGTGCTCGATGACGTTTTCCGTGCCGAAGATTTTTTCAAACGTATCGGCGTTTTGGTCGATGATAGACGTGTACGGCGCGGCGTAGATGACGCGGCTCATGCAGTTTTGCACGGCAGCGGTCAGCGCAAATGCCATGGCAGCGGTCGTTTTTCCGCCACCCGTCGGCACGGTAAGCGTATAAACACCCGGTGCGGCGGTGCTGCCGGAGGCCTTGCACGCATCCAAAATGGCGCAGCGCTTTCGGTTGAGCTCGGCTTTGGGCGGATACCACGGTGTGATGTACGTTTCCAAGCGGTCGAGCAGCGCAGGGAGCGCATCGTAGTTGCCGCGCGGGGCAAGTGCGCCGTCCATAAAGGTTTCGGTGTCGATGAAATCGGCATCAACAAGGCAAGAAAACAGCATACGGATATAAAACGAGAGCCGAAACCCGGTGTTGAATTCTCGCATGTTAAAGGGCTTGACCGGCGGCAGAGTGACTTCGGTTTTCCAATCGTCATACGGTTCGAGGTCGCGTTTTAAGCGGCCCGAGAGGGTAGCGTCGTTTTTGGTATCGGCGCGGGAGCCAAAATTCGGTATGCCGCCGTGATGGCCTGCGATGGCGAGCGCCAGATACCCGACACCGTGCGCGCAAGCTTCTTTTGCGCCGGCCGTGGAGTGGTCTACGCGCACGCCGCCGTCTAATCGATGCTGAAAGGCATCGCTGTACTTGCCGATGTCGTGCAGTAAACCGAGCAGATAGCCGTCTTCCTCCGCGCCGAATGCGGCGGCAAACTGCTTTGCAAGCTCTGCCGTGCCGGTGAGGTGTTCGTATACGGTTTGCTCGCGGGAATGATCTTCACTTATGTGTGCCAGCTTTTTCGCCATAAAATCACCTTTTCGTCTTTGTTAAGACCATCATAGCACGGGAAAAGTACAATGTAAATATATTTAATTTGAAGAATAGGTAAGGTGAGCGGAAAAGCGACAGGCGGGGGTGAGGATAGAAAATCATTTGCAATATTCGGAAAAATATGTATTTAATGTTTAATGAGAAGTTTTGAGGTTTGCATAGAGAAATATTGACAAATAAGAACTGTTACGTCATACTTAAAATAAGCTGAAATCGGCAGAAAAGGAGAGAATACAGTTGGCAAAGCTTTTTGATACGGCGGATGCAGAGCGGTTGATACAGGAACATCGCATGATGCTGGAAGAACTGGATGAGATTGCACAGTACGAAGACAACGTGCAGATAGATATTGAAAAAGCAGCAAATCTGGTCGTGACCCGAAACGTATTAGACGTGCTTCGAGATATTCCGGTAGAAGAGATCAATCGTGAAAAAGGCGGATTTAGAGTGAAAGCACTTCGAGACTACGGATTTCGTTCGATCGCAGATATTGTTGCGGCCAATGTGTATTCGATCAGTTCGGTGCATGGTATCAGCGAAGATGCAGCGTATTCCATAAAGCGTATAGCGAATAATATGGCAGACAAGGTGCGAGAAGGCGCAAAGATCAAACTGAGTGTTGATAACAAAACGCGGGAATCGACAGCTTTAGTGACAGCATTATCTAAATATGGTTATGCGAGGGAAACGGCAAAAGAATGTCGTGGCTTGATTACTGAGAATAGAAGACAAATCGAATATGCGATAGAAGATTTGTTATTATCTCAGAAAAGATTGAAGTGGATATTTGCATCATCGGCTAAAAAACAAAAAGCAGTGGATGCATATGAATTTTTGGATTCTTATAGAAATGGAAACTATGGTCAAAGAGTCCGGGAACAAAGGACAATATTTGAAAACACAAAGCGGATCAACGGAATAGATGCTTGGAAAGAATTTTCCGAACATTCGGTTTCGTTTTTCAATGCTCTTGAAAATATTGTCCCGGGAACACTCGGTAACGATGATTCAATATACGGACTGCCGGAAGAACTCGCAAGAGAAGTACAAGAGGAATGTTTTTTTCCGGATGGTTTGCTGTGCGAGCTTCGTCGTTACCAGGAATGGGGCGTTAAATATGCACTGCACCAAAAGCGCGTTCTTCTCGGAGATGAAATGGGACTTGGTAAAACCGTACAAGCAATCGCCACGATGGTATCTTTGAAAAACACAGGGGCATCGCATTTTGCAGTTGTGTGCCCGGCGAGCGTCGTTACAAATTGGTGCCGAGAAATTCGTAAAATGAGCCGATTGCAGGTTGTAAAAATTCATGGTGCGGGCAGAAAAGAAGCACTGAATTCATGGATAAGCGCTGGTGGTGTAGCTGTAACAACCTTCGAGACAACAGCACATTTTAATTTGCCGGAATCGTTTGAGCTTTCGCTTTTGGTTGTAGACGAGGCACATTACATTAAAAATTCAGAGGCAAGACGTACGGTGAATGTGAAGAAAATCTGTGAACGTGCAGAGCGCATGCTGTTTATGACGGGCACGGCACTTGAAAATAAACCGGAGGAAATGGTTGCGCTTATCCATATTTTATGTCCTGATATTGCATTGCGAATACAGCACATGCTTGCTTTGACCGCGGCGCCGCAATTTAGAGAGGCAGTTGCGCCGGTTTATTACCGCAGAAAGAGGGAAGACGTACTGACGGAGCTCCCTGAACTTATTGAAAGTGAAGAATGGTGCACACTCGGACAGGCAGAAAAGGATATATATGAACAAGCGGTGTTCGGTAAGAATTTTGCAGAAACAAGGCGTGTGTCATGGAATGCAGAAAATATAAAGGATTCCTGCAAAGCGAAGCGATTGATGGAGCTGATAGAAGAGGCTGAATCTGAAAAGCGAAAAGTGATTATATTCTCGTTTTTTCTGGATACGATCCGAAAAGTTGTGCAGCTTTTGGGTGACCGCTGTATGAATCCGATAAATGGTTCCGTTTCGCCGCAGCGAAGACAAGAGATCATTGACGATTTTGATAAGGCTCCTGCCGGGGCGGTTTTGGCAGCACAAATACAGTCGGGCGGGACAGGTCTGAATATTCAATCTGCCAGTGTGATTATTTTGTGCGAACCGCAGCTTAAGCCCTCTATTGAAAATCAGGCGATTTCAAGGGCGTATCGTATGGGCCAGACAAGGAATGTACTGGTTTATCGGTTGCTTTGTGAGAATTCGATCGATGAAAGAATTATGGATATATTAAAAGATAAACAGGAAAAATTTGATGCATTTGCTGACAAGTCTGTTGCAGCGGCAGAAAGTATAAAAATGGACGATCATACGATCGGAAATATAATAGCGGAAGAAATCGAACGTATCAAAGCCGAAAAAGATCAGTCAAATGAAAAATGATAAGAGCCCCGTGCAACTTTGAAGCCGCACGGGGCGATGTTGTCGTTCTGCTGAAGCGGACAAAACCAAATGCCCCGAGCGGCATTGCTTCCGCTCGGGGCATAATCTTAATATTTGCGTTTAAGCCTGAGGATGATTGTTGTCACAGTTGGGGCACTTGCCGGCTTCGTTCAACGGCGAACCGCACTTGCCGCAGAATTTGACTACGGGTGCGCTCTGCGGGACTTGGGGCTGCGGGTTCTGAGGCTGTGCTGCCTTAGACCGAAGCTGCTGGCGCAGGTCGCCCATGTCGGGGGCCATGAAAATGCCGTTCTTCTCTTCGTTTCCGTTCTGGCTGCGGAGCTTATTGTTGATGGAGATTACGTTTTTCAGCAGCAAGACTGCCATCATCAACAGTTCATACACCAGTCGGATCATAATGGGTCCGAGGATCATGATCAGGATGCCGTAGACGCCCAGCCAGTGGCGTTGCGGGTCACTCTTATGATATGTGGCTTTGGGCTGCGTGTCAAACGGGCGCTTCGATCAATCGTTCACCGTTACCCAACGTCCGGTTTCCGCCGACCGTTTCACGGCATCGCAAACGCGTTCCACTCGATACCCTTCTGCGAAGCTGGTAGACGGCTGCCTGCCTTCTACCACCGCTTTGATAAACTCGTAGGATTCGATGGATTTCAATTCGCCGTACCCAATGTTCATTCCGGGAATGTTCCAGGTCACTTCCCCGTGAAAATGCGCGGGGCCGGTGTAGATTGTCTTAAAGCCCCTTCTGTCGTCGGGGTCGCCGGCCAAACACACCTGCAACTCGTTGAGTCGCTCGTAGTTGAAGTAGAGGCTGCCCAGAGTGCCGTGAAGCTCTACCGTGATGAAGTTGTTGCGACCCCAGGCGTTTCTTGTGGCCTCAATGCTGCCTACCGCGCCGCTTTTAAACTTCACGAGGAAGCTGTCCTCATCATCCACATCTACGGCCTTCCGCTTCGCGTCGGCTCCGAGCTTTACGGTGCCCAGCAGGTCTGTGCCGCCTTCCTGCACCGGCCGCTCGGTGATGTAGGTCTGCATCATGCCGGTTACCGCCTCGATGTCACCCGCCAGATACTGGGCGATGTCGATCACGTGTGAGGCGATGTCACCAAGCGTCCCCGCGCCGGCGATGTCTTTCTGAAACCGCCAGGAGAGCGGGGAGGCAGGATCGGCCGACCAGCTTTGCAGATAGGTGCACCGCACGTTGAGAATTTTGCCGATGGATCCCTCATCGATGAATTTCTTGGCGAGATCGATCGCCGGAACGCGCCTGTACTGGTAGGCGTTCATGGCAATGATTCCCTTTTGCGCCGCTTCCTTTGCGGCCTCCGCCATGGCCTTCGCGTCCTCCAATGTCGAGGCGATCGGCTTTTCGCAGAGTACGTGCTTCCCTGCGTTCAGCGCAGCGATGGCGATTTCGGCGTGGACGTTGTTCGGCGTGCAGATGCTTACTACGTCGATCTCGGGATCGTTGACGATGTCGCGCCAGTCCGTGCAGCATTTTTCAAAGCCGAAGCGTTCTTTCGCGTCCGCCGCGATTTCCGGGACGATGTCGCAGATTGTTTTTAAAACCGGCACGGCCGGGGCCGGCCAGAAATACTTGGGCATGTCGGAATACCCGATTGAGTGCGCTTTTCCCATGAACCCGGCACCAACCAGGCCCACATTCAGTTTTTTCATTGTAAAATCCTCCCATTCTAAGATGCCCTCCTGCGCCGCGCGCCGTTGACCGAAGCCGCGGACGGGAGGAATTTTAGATCAGCTTGCCTTGCAGGAAACGGTACGATGTCCGGCAGGCTTCTTCCGGGTCGCCGGCAAAGCCGTCAGCCTCCACCAGATAATCTCCTGCATATCCCTTTTCCTTCAGGAACCGCAGAACCCCTTCGACATCGACGTGCCCAGTGCCCAGCGGGGCAAATCCGTTTTCGTCCAAATCCTTCAGGTGGACGAAGGAGATTCTGTCGTAATACTTTTTGACGATCTCCAGAGGATCTCCGCCGCCGGCAGCCAGATGCGCCAGATGCAGCATAAGCCGGAACCGGCAGGGGAGGACATGCCGGTGTTGCGGTCTCAGCTTTCCCAATGGCCGGTGCAGATCAAACTGGTTCCGGTCAACGCCCCCTACTTTGATGGGGCCAAACTGCTGATTGCAGCGGACTGCACGGCCTATGCTTACGCCAACTTTCATCAAAAGTTCATCCGCGGCCATATCACGCTGGTGGGCTGCCCCAAGCTGGACGATGTGGATTACAGCGAAAAGCTGACCCAGATCATCCGCGAAAATAACATCCAGAGCGTGACCGTAGTGCGGATGGAAGTGCCCTGCTGCGGCGGGCTGGAACGCGCCGCCAAGGTGGCCTTGCAGAACAGCGGCAAGTTCATCCCGTGGCAGGTCATCACCATCTCCATTGACGGCAATATCCTCAGCGAGCTGTGAGATAAGCCCGCTTTTGACAGAAAACAAATTGGATAAAAATAAAACTGCCTGGATCGTTTGCACACTGCAAACAGGTTCAGGCAGCTTTTCTATTCTTTTCAGATACACCCTCGTGTTACCGGCGGGCAGACAACCGGCAGAGGCTTGCCCTTTGCGGGAAACAGCGCTGCGGGCAGCAGCAGAATGAACGGGTCGGCGGAGAACAAAAAGCATTTGTTTTCCATCAAAAAGTAAACCAGGATCACCGTCAAAAACAAAGTTTCGCCCGTGCAGCGGTTTTGGCACAGCAGCCACATCAACAGCAGGAAGATGACCCCAATCACCACAGCGCCCAACACGCCCTTGTTCATCGGGATGGCAAGGAAAGAGTTATCAATGGCGTGGTGCTCGTCTCCATCAGTGGCAAGGCCACCCAAAAGGGTAACGGCCTTGGGCATGGCATCATGGTACCAGCCGGGCACCCCGTCCTGCTCCGGGTGGTAGAGGGGATACCCCCAGAACACATGGTGCCAGATCTCAAACCGGCCGGAAAGCAGGCCGTTCAGTTTGTCCAGCAGCGGGGTGGCGGTGGGATGATCCGGGTCAAACAGCCGCCCGGCCAACAGGCTGAACCCCAGCGCCAGCGGTGCGGCAGCTAGAGCCATGCCGTGCCAGATGCGGCTTTCAAAAAAGGCGGGCAGGGCACGCTGCAGCAAAAACAAAACCAGCAGCAGTACCATGGCAATGCCTGCCCCGCGGCAGCCGGGCACCAGCAGCGTGTAGGCTGCCAGGGCAGCCAAGCCGCCCCAGTCCCACCAGCGCAGGCGCGGCCAACGCAGCCAGCCCCAGGCAAAAAATACACCGGCCAGCCGGGCACCGTACCCGTTGTAATGGCCATAGCCGTAATCCCAGTTGCGGCAGTAGTACAGGTAGGGCACCAGCGGCGTTGCGGCGTGCAGCAGCTGCACCGCCAGCAGCCCGCCAGCCGCTGCGGCAAGGTAGACCTGCAGCACCCGGCGCAAATCGACATCCTTGGCACCAATGCCAAGCAAAACGGCAAACAAAAACCATTGGTCGTGCCCGTATGCGGTGGTAAACACCGCAAAAGCGGCCAACGCGGCAGCCGTCAGCGCCTGTTGTTTGGTCTGCCACTGGGTCAGCAGCAGGCTTTTGGCAACCAGCAGCACCGCCGCCGTAACGGTTAAGGCAATACGGCACACATGGCTGAATGTGGGCAGTGTGTTTTGAATGTTGGAGCTGAATACCTCCGATAAAACCAGCAGCAGCGCCACGGCAGCGCAGAACACACGCTCGCCCTTGGCCTGTGCTGCTGGGCTGACCGGGCGGAAAAGCCGGTCAGGTGGTTGTGTGGTCATCAAACCGGCCTCCTTTCCGCATTGGTTCGGTTTGAATTTTGTGTATAGGCAATACCGCATAATTCTAAGTGCCGATACGGCGAGCGAGGTGCGGCAGATG
>OGQH01002924.1_pt1 | contig 10665 bp, 10 predicted proteins | sample 1553181 | NCBI WGS metagenome assembly OGQH01 (sample SAMEA2579946, study PRJEB22360) | human gut metagenome | biome: human gut; feature: human-associated habitat; material: faeces | place: Denmark | collected 2008/2010 | reverse complement strand
CATATAATCTATAGGTGTTCATATTTTTACATTCTTCTAATTTTTCATTAATATTTTGCAATCTTTTTTTATATTTTTTTAACGTGTCTAAAATTAACTTTAACATGCTATTTCGGTAATTTTTTAAATCCTCTGAAAGTTCTTTTTTATAATAAAAGTCATCAATAAAAAAGTTCAGAGAAAACAGTTCATTATTATTTGGATTTTGCACTAAAAAGTAATCATTATTTATTGTTTTAAATTTCAAATTTAATGAATCAGTATCTAGTATAATTTGTTTTAGATAATAAAAGATTTCTTTCAAATCTTTTATATTTAGATCAGATATAATAAAATTAATAAATTTTTTACTAATACCGTTAAAAGTGTTACTGATACACCATGGAAGTGATTCAGTGTCAACATTTGATAAATGTTTTTTAAAATCTTCAAAATCATTACAATTTAAGAAATTTAGTTTTTCTGTTGATGGATAAGTATATTTGGTATGAGGAATAACAACATGAGTACTATCAGAATTGTTAATATGTCTTAAACTATCAATTATTATATTTTCCTCGTTTAACAATATAATGTTACAATGTTTACCCATAAGCTCAATAATTAATTTCTTATTAATAATATCATCAACTTCATCAAAACCTTCAAACTCAATAGTTATAATTCTTTCTAAATTAGCTGTTATTATATTTTTTATATGCAAACCAGTTAAATGTTTTCGTAATACCATACAAAAATTAGGTGCAATTTGTGGGTTGGGTTTAGGATGTGTTGTTAGATGAATTCGATAATTGTTGGAATTTGTACATATATTTAATGCATAATTTTTACCATTTATATAACAACCTATAATAACATTATTTGAATTAGGTTGAAAGATTTTATCAACTCTAGCTCCAGATAATTGTTGTAATTCTGAAGCAATTGCTTTTGTTACAATGCCGTCAAATGCCATTTCTATAATACTCCTTTTTTACTTTTAATTTAAATTATCATATCATAAATTTAACAAAAAAGCTATTGCTAAAAAAAAATTATAAGTATATAATAAAGATGAGAGTAAGAAGAAAGGGGAAGAATATGGAAGAAGAGAGAATAGAAAAGATATATGAGATATTAAATAATATACCAGTAACTGTAGATAATTTTGATACAATACAAAAAATTAGAGAAAGTTTATTAAATCAGGATTATATAGGAGCTTTAAAAAAACTAGAAATATTGAGTAAAGAACAGAAAAATGATAATAAAGTAGAAGAAAGTTATAAACAGGAAGAAGAGGAAACAGGTTCAATTTATCCTAATAAATTAAGTAATATACCATTAGAGCGTACATATATGGGAATTTTATTATCAGATCCTAAACTTATTGTAAAATATTACTTTCTTTTTGAAGATTGTTATTTTGAAGATGAATCGATTTTAAACATATATAAAAGTGTATTATTTACTGAAGGAGGTGCCTATACACCTGAAATAGCTAAACAAGGATTCAATTTTTCCAGAGATTCAGAACAAGTGTATAAATTGAAAAATCAGTTAAAGGCAGAAGTTGCGAATAAAACATATAATATGGAAAAAATATACTTAGATTTAAAGAAATTATTTGTTTTAAGAAAAAATTATTTGGCAATACCAATAAAATCAATTCAAGATAAAGTGGTAGAAATAACTGATTATATTTTATATGATAAAATGTCTGTAGAAGAAGTAAAAAGTGCAATTATACAGGTAAATGATACAGAAAAATTTAAAAGAGCTGTATTAAATAGAAATCTTACTAGCTTTTTAGAAATGGGAGACAATAATTTAAGAAATGGATTATCTTTACCTTTTCCAATATTAACAAGTGTATTTAAAGGAATAAGAAAAGGAGAAACAATGGCATTTGCGATGCCATCAAACTGTGGTAAGAGTAGATTTACTATAGACTTAGCAGCACATACAGCATTAGTACATAAAAAGAAAGTTCTTATTATTTCAAATGAGATGTCAGAAGAAAAAATGAAACTTTGTCTAATTACAACTATAATAAACAATCCAGAAATTCAAAAACTACATGGATATGAAATAAGTAAAACAGAAGGAGAATTACTTGAATTTAAATTTAGAGCAGATGACCCTAAAAAAGTAGATGTGGACGAAAAAGGATTTATTATAAGAAAAAAAGATGAAAAGCAAGGAGACTTTGTAAATAGATTAATGAAAGAATCAACAGAGTTTAAAAATACTGTAGCTATTACAGATTGGGCAAATAAAGAAATTAAAAACTCAATATATTTTATTAATATAACAGACCATACAAATGATGAGCTAAAAAAAGTTATAATGAATTATTATTATAAAGAACAAATAGAATATGTATTTTATGATACATTAAAAACAGATACTGCAAATATTGGTGTACCTGAAGAAATAAAAAGAACAGCTACAATTCTTTCAAACCTAGCACAAAATTTTAATTTATATATATGTTCAACTTTACAATTAGCTGAAAGTGATACTTTACCAGTTAATTTAGATGTAAATGATTTGGCTGTTAGTAGAACAGTAAAAGAAGTATTAGACACATTATGTTTAATTAAACAAATTAATAGAGATACTTTAAAAAACTATGAGTATTCATTAAAGGAAGTAGATACAAAATTTTATGATTTGAAGAAATATGATGATCCAGATGTCAGATATTATGCTTGTGTTGTAGACAAAAATAGAGCAGGTGCTAAACCAACTTTGGTATTTAGATTAAATTTGGCTTATAATGTATGGAATGAACTGGGATATTTAAGATTAAAACAATAGAATAAAGTAACAAAAACAAACTTTTTTCATAAAATATAGAAAAAATATGAGAGGAGTTTGTTTTTTTATGGATTATGAGTTAATGATGAATGGAAATGTAAAAATTGGTCAAAAAGCACCGGATTTTGAAGCGGTAACTACATTTGGAAATATTAAGTTAGAGGATTATCAAGGTAAATGGTTAGTACTATTTTCACATCCTGGAGACTTTACCCCCGTAAAGTCTTAATCTTTCAGTTTTGAAAAATCATATAATTAAGATATAATATAAATACAGAAAAGCAAATCAATATTACAATTATATTACAAATCAATAAACTGTATTGACACAGCATAAAAAAGAATATAATTTTATAAATTAAAGTAAAAATTTTTTGAAAGTATATAAAAAATATTACTACAAAAGAAAATAAAAAGGAGGAAAAACTCAAATGAAAACAAAATTTAAAAATGCAAAAGGTATTACATTAATAGCATTGGTAATTACAATAATTGTCCTTTTAATCCTAGCGGGAGTAACAATTGCTACATTAACAGGAGACAATGGGATATTAAATCAAGCAGGAAAGGCAAAAGATAAAACCACAGAGGCTGAATCAATCGAAAGAGTACAAATTGAAGTGGCAGGAAGTTTTGGAAATGATGGGAAAATTGATGTAGATGAATTAAATGAAAATTTAAAAAATATAGAGGGTTTAACTTATAAAGGTAATGCATTATCAGATAGTAATAAAATAACTCTACCAGCAACAGTAACAGTAAATGGATATGATATACAAATAACTAGTAACGGAGGGGTAAGAAAATATGATCCATTAGCTGAAATTATAGCAAATCCACAAGCATATTATGGAAAGAAAGTAACAAATTATAAGGCAAGTGATAGTGATACCAATACCTATAGAATATTCTATGTAGATAAAGATAATTATTTTAAAGATGGATATAATACAATTTATTTAAAAGCAGATTTTTCAGGCAGTGTGAGTTGTTCAACTTCATATGATGATAGCAAGACATTAATAAAGAAGATGAATCCATTGTGGGCAACAAAGGGAAATACTGTTGAAGCTGAAACAACGACAATTTCTAATCTAAATGAACAGGCAGCAGCATGGTTATGTGACCCAAGCAAATGGACAGTATATTGTGATACGGATAAAGCTAATTATGCAATCGGTGGACCAAGTGTGGAGATGTATGTAAAATCATATAATCAAACACATGGTGATGATGCATTAGGATGTCAATACCAAACAAGCTATGTACCAGGATATATTTATAAAGTAAATAACACAATACAAAATGATGGTTGGTACACTAATAGTAATATTCTTGATTATTCAATGACATATAAAAGTATGTATTGTGGTGAGAAGGGAAATAAAACTGGAGATTGGTGGCTGGCTTCTCCTTCTGCCAGTAACCCTGACCGTGTGTGCTATGTGAGCGGCCTTAACGCGCGCTTGCGCCTCAGCGGCTATAACTATAGCTTTGGGGTGTCCCCGCTAGTTTCTCTAAAATCTAGTTTCATACCTGAAGTAGAAGAATAGAAAAAATGAGAAGATTTGAAATGAGGCAAAAATTCAAAAAATACGTTTGTGCTATCAGGCCTTTGGTCTGATGGCACTGGGGGTATAAAAGGAGCTTGTCAAGTCTAGTGTGGACATTTTTTAATAATTTAAATAAAACGATGTAGTAAACATAAAACTGCGTCGTTTTTTTATTTAATTGTCAAGGTGCGAATATCATTACAAATCAAGATATTTAGTATATCTTTCACCAAACAAGCGCAAGCGATCGATAAAAACACGTATTGAACCCCCGTTAAAAGGAGTGTAAAATTAATTACACAATAAATTTAATGGAGGTTTTTAAAATGGCAAGAAATTATAGCGAAGAAGAAAAGCAAAAATTATTAGATAAATATAAGGTAAGTGGAAAAAGTAAAACTACCTACGCAAGAGAAAATGGAATACCAGAAGCTACATTTAGGGCATGGGTAAAAGAAGAACAATATGGAATGTTTGGAGCAATAGAAATAAACCAGCAAGAATTAATATCACAAAAAACAATAGTGAAATCAACCATATTTTGTAATGATAATATATGAATTGAAAGAAGGGTAAGCGATCGCTTACTAAAAAATGCACCAAATTGCAACATTTAATAAAAAAATTTAGACTCCTATTATTAGAAATACTTATTTAAGAAAATTAGTGTTCTTAATAAAAGAAGGTGATTATAAATGATTCTGAAAAAATATAAGTATTAGAATTCATGAAGTGATTTTTAGACGAAAAGAAATTTATACATTTCTTTTTGCATAATATTTAAAGAGAAATATTATGAGGGAGTTAAAAAATGCAAATTACTTCTAATGAAATCTTTAATATAAAATATGTACAAATTTATCTAACAGAAGAAGAATTAAAAAGGAAAAGTACAAAAGAAGTAATAGAAAACTATAAAAAACAGAAATACAAAATAGGAGTATTTATAACTGGAAAAAAGAATTATCCCGAAGTTCTTAAAAAAATAATAATGAAACAAGTGGAAGTAGAGCAAAATGTATGCTAACATAGACCAAAAGCAATATCAGGCAAAAGGAGGAAAAATGACAGTTGCACGGATATTGTAGATTGTCTAGAGACGAAGATAAAGAAAATTACTCAAGTATAGAGGAACAAAAAAGAATAATTAAAGAATATGTTTCTTCTCGTAATTGGATTATCAACGATAAAGATTTCTACATAGATGACAATGTTTCGGGATATACCTTTAATAGACCTGAATTTACAAAAATGTTAGAAAAAGTAAAAGGAGGAAAAATTGATGTAGTTATAGCAAAAGACTTATCAAGAATAGGAAGAAATAACGGAAAAGTTTTGGTGCTTATTGATGAATTCAAAGATATGCAAAAAAATATGATTTTAGTTTCAGAAATGGGAGGTACCTATGATGTACAAAATGATAGAGATGATACTATTGGAATTACAACATGGTTCAATGAAAGATATGTAAAAGATTGTTCAAGAAAAACAAGAGATCATATGTATTCAAAGCAAAAAGATGGAAGATTAATTATGGGGAATTACTATGGATATGAAAAAATTTTCAAAGATAATATACCAATGTTATATGTTATTGAAGAATTAAAACCAGTTATTAAACTAATATTCAAATTATATGTTGAGGACGGAATGGGATTTCAAAGAATTAGTCAAGAACTAAATACAAAATATAATTATCCTACACCATCTAAATATTATAGAGAAAAACATTTAGAAAGAGGTAGGATATATAAGCATAAAATTCAAGAAAAATGGACAAAAGATATGGTAAGTAATATTTTGAAAAATGAAATTTATACTGGAACTTTAATTACTCATAAAAAGCGAACTGTAAATATAAGAGGTAAAGCAGTAAAACTTCCAAAAGAGGAACAATTTATATTTGAAAATCATCATGAAGCTATAATTTCAAAAGAGATATTCAATTTAGCACAGGAAATAAGGACTAAAAAATCAAAACAAAATACTTCTGGAGCAAATACGAAAAGAGAATATTATTTTTCAGGAATGTGTGTATGCGATAATTGTGGCTCTGGAATGTCAGGAATTATGATTAAAAGAAAAATGAATGAAAAAGGATACGATTGTTCAAGATATAGACAATTTGGGACAAAGACTTGCCACTGCCATGAGGTTAAAGAAAAGGATATTTTAGTACATTTAAAAGAATTTTTAAAATTTACTAAAAAACAATATTTAGAAGAAATACAGAATATTAAAGTTGAAATAAAAGAAGATAAAACAGAGAATAATAAATATAAGTTACAAAATAAACTAAATATTTTAAATGAAGAATATAAAATGCTTGTTAATCAAAAAGTAAAAGAATTGGCAGCTACAAACAACCAAATATCAAGAAAAATTATTGAGAATACATATAAAGAACTAGAAAAAGAAAAGATGCAAAGTATCTCTTTCTTACAAGCATTATTAGAAAAAGATGAAGATAAAAATTTAAAAGAAAAAGTAAATAAGCTAAAAATTTCAATAGAGTATTTTGATGATGTTATAAATTCAGAAGTACCTAATAGAATGATTTTGCAAATGCTAATAGATAAAATTTATATAAATAGAGATAAAATGATAAAATTTGAATTAAAAACAGATATTAAAAAAATGATTTAAAAGTGACACCCAAAGATGTGTACTTTACCCCCGTATGCACAACTGAAATGATAGCTTTTACGAGAGCGCATACATATTTTAAACAAATGAATACAGAATTGTTAGGATTAAGCGTAGATAGTAATAGTTCACATTTAGCATGGATGTATGATATTTATTGTAGAACAGGAATAAAAATATCATTTCCAATTATTGCAGATAGAAATGGACAAATAGCAAGAAAATATGGAATGATTGCTAATGATATTAGTAATACAGAAACGGTTAGAAACGTTTTTATTATTGATGATAAAGGAATAGTAAGAACAATTTTAATATATCCAATGAATGTAGGACGTTTTATTCCAGAGATTATTAGAATTGTGCAGGCATTACAGATGTCAGATTGTAGTAAAGGCTCAACTGCAGCTAATTGGATGCCAAATCAACCAGTAATTGTGGCATCACCTAAAACGTATCAACAATTAGAAGAAAGAACGAGAAATGTTAAAAAAGAACAAAATGGAATTAGTTGGTATTTAAGTTTTAAAGAACCAGAAGAAAAATGCAAATTAGAAAATGAAGATAAAAATTAACTTTTAAATATAAATAAAAAGTATAAAATTACGAATATTCATTGAATAAAAAAATGAATTTTTTGCATAATAAATATTATGAACATTTTTTGTTCAAATACTCTAATTTGCATGGAGGTAAAAAATGGAAATGAATCAAAAAATAAATTGTACAGTTTCTAGTTGCAAATATAATAATCAACAAAATGAAAAATGTATGTTACAAGAGATTCAAGTAGAGCCAACTGAAAGGATTAATACACAAGAACCAGATGAATCAATGTGTGCTAGTTATAAACACATAAAAGATTAAATTATTTAAAAGATATAAAGGATTAAGTGAACTAAAAATTGTTAAATAAAAAAGTTAATAAGAATTGTTCAGTGAAAACTTTATATCTTTTTATATTATAAGAAAGTTTTCTGAACTTGTAATAAAAATTATAAAAACCAAAACTTGAGTAAAAATGACTTGACATATAAAAAAAATAGAAATAAAATATCAAAAGAAAAACAAAAGGCAATTAGCCAAAATGGAGGGATAATTATGTTAGTAACAACAAAAGAAATGTTTAAAAAATCAATGAAAGAAGGGTTTGCAATAGGAGCATTTAATGTAAATAATATGGAGATTATACAAGGAATTGTAGATGCGGCAGCAGAAAGTAAATCACCTGTTATTTTACAAGCTTCATCAAGTGCTATTAAATATGCAAGAATAGGATATTTAATGAAAATGGTACAAGCAGCAGTAGAAGAACACCCAGAAGTTCCAATTGCAATTCATTTAGACCATGGACCAGATTTTGAAACAGCAAAAATGTGTATAGATAATGGTTTTACATCTGTTATGATTGATGGATCAAAATATGATTTTGAAGAAAATGTAGCATTAACAAAAAAAGTTGTAGATTATGCTCATAGTAAAGGAGTTGTAGTAGAAGCAGAACTTGGAAAATTAGCAGGAATTGAAGATGACGTAAATGTTGCAACTAATGATGCAATGTATACAGACCCAGCTCAAGCTGAAGAGTTTGTAAGAAGAACAGGATGTGATTCCTTAGCAATAGCTATAGGAACAAGTCACGGAGCATATAAATTTAAAGGAGAAGCAAAATTAAGATTTGACATTTTAAAAGAAATTAAAGAAAGAATACCTAATACACCAATTGTATTGCATGGAGCATCTACTGTAATTCCAGAATTAGTAGAAATGTGTAATAAATATGGTGGAGACATTCCTGGAGCAAAAGGAGTACCTGATGAAATTTTACATGAAGCTAGTAAAAGTGGAGTATCAAAAATTAATGTAGATACAGATTTAAGATTAGCTATGACAGCAGGAATTAGAAAAGAATTTACAGAAGAACCAAATGTTTTTGATCCAAGAAAGTATTTAGGACCAGCAAGAGAATTAATAAAAGAAACAGTAAAACATAAAATGATAGACGTTTTTGGTTCAAGTAATAAAATATAAGATATAATTAAAAAGAGAAAACTAATATTATAAAAATATAATTAGTTTTCTCTTTTAAATTTAATATTGTTTGTTTTTTAGATTATAAGCGATTTGTTTTTGAGCATCTTTTTTTGCTATGTCCTGTCTTTTATCATATAATTTTTTCCCTTTGCCAATACCAAGTTCGAGTTTTACTAAACTGCCTTTAAAATATAAGCTAAGAGGGATTAAAGAATATCCTTTTTTTGTTGCCAAACCAATAATCTTATTAATTTCACGTTTATTTAATAAAAGTTTTCTATTACGTAAGGGATCTTTATTAAATATATTGCCATGTTCATAAGGACTAATGTGCATTCCGATTACAAAGATTTCTCCATTTTTTATTTGAGCATATGTATCTTTTAAATTAATTTTACCGTTTCTTATTGATTTAATTTCTGTACCAGATAGTACTATTCCAGTTTCTATTTTATCTTCAATTATATAATTATGGTAAGCAGTGGGATTTTTAGCAATTGTTTTTATATTCATAAATATACCTCATTTTTAAAATATTTTTATATCAAACATTATAACATAAATAAAAAAATAATGCACTTTAAAATATTAATTAAATAAATATTTTAAAGTGCATAAGTAAAATTAATCTCTATCATTATAATCTGAAGAACGTGTTTGCATTGCATAATACCAAACTAGAGCAACTATAGCAATAGCTACAATTCCAATAATAAGCCATGTCCAAGCAGTAGCATTCATACCCATAAAAGTATTAGATGTTGTACCAGTAGATGTTCTAGTAGCATTATAATCATTTGGTTTTAGGTTATTTGTTGAAGTATTTTGTTGATTATTATGATTGTTATTTTTCATGTTATTACCAACATTATTTGCAACATTTTCTACTGTGTTTTCAACACCACCGACAGCATTTCTTACATTATCAGCAGCATCTTTAACCATATTTCCACCATCATTTGCAAAACAAATAGTAAAAGAAAAAATCAAAGATATAAGAATTGCAAAACTTATAAATAATTTTTTATGCATAAAAAATCCTCCTATCAAAAATTCGAAATAGATATTTTTCATATTTCTATGAAAGATAAATTCTATTAATAGTATTAAAAAAAATGGACAAAATATACATACAAAAAATGCAAAAAAATAAATTGCCATTTATAATTTGGCAATTTGTTTTTATTTTTTTAAACGAATTAAAATTGCAATAGCAAGTAATATTAATAATATACCAATAACTATTAAAAGAATGTTAAGAATTTTTGATAATCCCAAATTACTTTCTGGTAGAGAATTAGTTACAGTTGCTGAAGAAGTACTACTTCCAGAAGTGTTTGATGTGTTTGTATTAGAGTAAGAATTTGAAGAATTATTATTTGAATTTGATGTATTAGTATTTGTATTATTGCTATTTGAATTCGAACCAAAAGTAGTATTATCATCAAAAGAATTATTTGTTGTATTACTTGAAGTATTTGATGTACTATTATTTGAAAAATCACTTGTAGTTAAATCCTCTGATAAATCTAAATCAACAGCATAACAAGAACTAAATCCAAATGCTAAAATAGTAACAAATAATATTATTATAAATTTTAAATTTTTAATTTTTGACATTTTTCTACCT
>OGQH01002923.1_pt1 | contig 10673 bp, 8 predicted proteins | sample 1553181 | NCBI WGS metagenome assembly OGQH01 (sample SAMEA2579946, study PRJEB22360) | human gut metagenome | biome: human gut; feature: human-associated habitat; material: faeces | place: Denmark | collected 2008/2010 | reverse complement strand
CGGCCGCCCAAAGGCCGAGGCTTTTGCCATCCGCGCCGGCGGCCGCAGCCCCCGCGTGGCCAAGCAGTTCATCGAGCAGTGTGAGGCCGGTGTGCAGAAGTAACACTTCTGCCCGGCACGCAGCAAAGCACCCGCAGACGTTTTCCGCGTTTCCAGCGCCGGAAAACGCCCTTGCGGGTGCCTTTTTTCTGCCGCAGTTTCCCGCAAAAAAGTCGCATGAACGCCGCAATTAGTTTGTCGTTGTTTTAACGACAAAGTCCTGTCAAAAGTTTCACAAAAGCGCCGTGAATTCGTGAAAATTTTGACTTTTCAAGAATCTTTGTCTATTTTTTATTTATCGGCAAAAAGGCTTGATTTCCGGCAAGCAGCGGACTATAATATGGCCAAAATCAGCCCGGCGGGGCGCAGCTCCTCCGGGCACATTCTGGAGGATAACTATGGGCTTTTTAACGGGTAAGACCGCACTCATCACCGGTGCAGGGCGCGCAGTCCTGCAGGATGGCAGCTGCGGTTCCATTGGATACGGCATTGCTACGGCCTACGCAAAAGAGGGTGCAAACCTTGTGATCACCGGCCGCAATGTGAAAAAGCTGGAAGAGGCCAAGCAGGAGCTGGAGAGCAAGTACGGCATCAAGGTGCTGCCGGTGCAGGCCGATGTGTGCGCCGGCGGCGACAACGAAGCCACCGTGCAGAATGTAGTGAAGCAGGCCGTTGACGCCTTTGGCGGCATTCAAGTGCTGATCAACAACGCACAGGCCTCGGCTTCCGGCGTCTCGCTGGCCGAGCACACCACCGAGCAGTTCGACCTGGCCCTGTATTCGGGCCTGTACGCAGCCTTCTATTATATGAAGGCCTGCTACCCCTACCTGAAAGAGTCCCACGGCAGCGTGATCAACTTTGCCTCCGGTGCCGGCCTGTTCGGCAACTACGGCCAGTGTGCCTACGCTGCCGCCAAGGAGGGCATCCGCGGCCTGTCCCGCGTGGCCGCCACCGAGTGGGGCCCGGATGACATCAACGTCAACGTTGTCTGCCCGCTGGCCTGGACCGCCAAGCTGGAGCAGTTCCAGCAGGCTTACCCGGAGGCCTTCAAGGCCAACGTCAAAATGCCGCCCATGGGCCACTACGGCAACGCCGAACTGGAGATTGGCCGCGTGTGCGTCCAGCTGGCCATGCCGGACTTCAAGTTCATGTCCGGCGAGACCCTCACGCTGGAGGGCGGCATGGGTCAGCGCCCGTAACTTTGCGTTTTTCTTCCTTCTTCTCAATAAACAAAAGAGGCTGTGCCGGTGGGCACAGCCTCTTTTGTCTATCTGTTGCTTTTGGGATCAGCCCCGCACCGCGATGCACTCGATCTCGAGCTTTGCACCCTTGGGGATGGCTGCCACCTGCACGCAGCTGCGGGCCGGGAACGGCTCTGCAAAGACCTTGGCATACTCTGCGTTCACAGCCGCAAAGTCGTTGATGTCGGCCAGAAAGATCACGGTCTTGACCACATTGGCCATGGTCAGGCCGGCCTCGGCCAGAATAGCTTTGAGGTTTGCCAGGCTCTGTGCGGCCTGCTCTTCCACGGTATCGGCCATCTTGCCGGTGGCGGGGTCTACCGGGATCTGACCGGACACGAATACCATATTGCCCAGGTCCAGTGCCTGGCTGTAGGGGCCGATGGCGGCAGGTGCGTTGGGGGTAGATACGACTTTCATAGGGATTCTCCTTTGTTGTGGATTCAGACTTGGAAATAGCCGTTGTTTCCATCGGGCTATCTGCAATTGATATTATAGCAAAAACTCAATGATACTTCCAATAGGATCCGGTATACTCTTTTGCTGCGGTCAGTGCATCCGGATGCTCAAACAGCAACACATACTGCGCATAGCTTACATCCGGCGCAGAACCGTCCGTGTAAAATTTATTTCTGTCCCGAACCGGAGGTCTGGCACGGGCAGTACGGTAAAGCGTTGCTCTGTTCGTGCCCGTGCCACCCAGATCACCGATTTCAAACGTCAGGCAGCCATCCACAACGGTCAGTTTTCCATTCAACGGCGAGCCGATCTCCGCAAGGCGGGTCACAAAAGAGTTCTGCACACGGTACAGCTTTCCGGAATAGTCGGACATCAAAACGTGCGCCCCGCCAAACTGCCCATAATATTTTGCGTCCGGTCTCTGCTGATATTCCCACATGAAATGCTCATACAGGCAATTTTCCCGGTACAAACCATCGGGGCCACCCAGTTGCTCCGTTTCCCCTTTGAGGCGCCGTTGTTCCTGTGCTTCCTCCCAGCCCAGAAGGGCACGTTCCAGACAAACCGTTTGTGTTCCAAGCACAGTTTCAAGCTGTTCCAGCTTAATATGATACAGTTCAGCCAGCTGTGGCAGAAACTTTTCCTGAAAGGTCTGGAGTTGCAAAGAACTGAACGGGTTCTGTTCCCGAATCGCAGTTAGAAGCCACTGCGTTTGAGTATCTGCACTGGTAAAGTCATGGTTTTTCAGCAAATACTGACAAAGCGTCTGTATGTTACCGACATCATCTGTAATGTCGATCCCGATGATTGAAATTTTTTCTGCAGCATCCCTGCCGCTGTTCCAGTCGGCAATCCATGAATACAGCTCATAGTCCTCTTTGGAGAGCGTGCACCGATCAAGCCAATCCGAAAAGGAAAGTCTCCCCTGCACGGTTTCATTTTCAAGAAATGCCGTGGCATATCCACTTTCCTCTACAAGAACACGAACCCCCTTTTCTTTTACAAGGTATTGGAACAGAGCATTGCGGAATTGCTGATATTCTGTGCAACGATGGGTTTCTCCAAAGAGATAGACCTGAGCATTCTCATAGCGGAGCATTTTAGAAATGCCCGCACCGGTGGAGAGGTCGATTTTCTGAGAGCTTCTCGGATAAAGTTCAAAGACAAGGGCACAAAGGATGACGAGCGACAATGCAAAAGCGAGAAATTTCCTGCGCAAAATAACCCCTCCCGTAAAAAGAGAATCCACAAAACGTCGTGTCATTATTTTTACGCATGGGGATTGGATTGTCCACATTCCGGGAATGAACACGGGTTTTCTTGTCATGAAACCGGCAATTGCAGTTTTCACGCCACAGACTGCAAGTTCAGCGCAGCCATATTATCAGCAGCCCTCTGCTGAAATTGCATTGACTTGAAGGGAGCACTGCGTTATTATGAGTAACAAAACCGGTCTGTGTTATCCGGAAGGAGGTTGCCGATTGAATTTACTGATTTGTGATGATGAGCCCGCTGTCGTGGAGCAGGTTTCTGCATTACTCCGAGACCATTGCGAAAAAAGCGGCATCTCTGCGCACTTTTATCCTTTCAGTGATCCCGGCGCGATTAAAGACCTTTCCTCCTATGATATTGCATTCCTGGACATCGACATGGGCGATTCCAGCGGCATTGACCTCGCACGGACTCTTCGCAGGGAAAACCCCGGAGTCGTTATCATCTTTCTCACAAACTTTATCCAATACGCTCCGGAAGGGTTTGAGGTACAGGCATTCCGGTATCTTTTGAAACGTGATATGAACGAAAAGCTGATCCCTTATTTTGAAGCCGCGATCCGGGAGGTCGTCCGAAAGAAGAGGGTCCTCACCATTTCGGTCCATTCCGAACCGATCGACATTCCCGTAAGTCACATCCTCTATCTGGAGGCCAATCTGCGGGTCATCATCGTGCACCTGATCCATGACGAGCGAACGGAGTATCATTTCTACAGCAATCTGTCCGATCTGTCAAAAAAGTTGGAGGATCTCGGTTTCCTGCGGGTTCAACGCTCATTTTTGGTAAACATGGAGTACATCGTGCAGCTGCAATACGAAAAGGTGAGCCTGACCGGCGGGATCGTTTTGCCTTCAAGCGCTAAGAATCACAAGGAACTGAAGCAGCACTATCTGCTGTGGCGGGGGAAAAACCGATGGGCGATCTCTTGAGTTTTCTTTATACCGTGGTCGATTCCCTTTCGCTGATCCTCTTTTTGGACGTATTTGCTGAACGACGCTGGAGTGACCGGAAATTCGTGATCGGTGTCGTCGGCTTCATCATGCTGAACTTCTGGATCCTGAAGGTTCCGCTGATCTTCTTTCACCGCAATCAGGCCATAAAAATCGGGATGATCCTTTTATCCTATACCTTCAGCGCACGGGTGTTGTACGCCAAAATTTCCAGTAAACTGCTTTTGCTTCTTGTCGGTGTAGAGTATCTTATCACTTATTCCCTGTCTTTTGGGCTGGGTATGCTGTGGGCATTTATCTGCGGGATGGACGGTGAATCGTTCCGGTCGAGTTTTCCGCTCATGATCGTCTACGGGATCATCAACTATTCCACAGAATTGTTCCTGGCCTATCTATTCCGAAAGCTCATGAAGCAGAAAAATCTTCCGCGCGCGCGAAATCGTCTGAAGGAGCCACAATTGAGCCTTTACTTTTTGTTCCCATGCACATCCTTTTTCATGCTGGGGATCTTGCTGTATATCACAACAGGGAAACCGGTAGGCGAAGGTGTAATTGCCTTTACATGTGGCTTGATCCTTGCGGCGAATGCTGCTCTCCTGTACCTCTTGGATCGGATGGAACGAACCATTGAAACCAAGGAAAATCTTTTGGCACTGGGGCAGCAGATTCAACTGCAGGCCAAAAATATGGAAGCGGCGAGCAGGCTTTATGCAGAACAGCGTCACAAGGTCCACGATTTCAGAACACACCTCAACACGGTCCAAAGCCTTTTGCTGAATCAGGAGTATGAAGCTGCCGAGCAATATTTGCGTTCCGTAACCACTATGCAGACCGACCGGCTGTTTCTGGTCAACTCGCACCACGCGATCCTCGACGCGCTCTTCAATACCAAAGCGACCGAAGCGATCAAAAAAGGGATCAGCATCGACTTTGAGGTGAACGATCTTTCCGCATTGCCATTGGATGTATCGGATATGGTCGTGCTGTTCGCAAACCTGCTGGACAATGCAACGGAAGCCTGTGAAAAACTCGAGAGCGAAAAGACGATTCATGTTTCCGCCGTACTGAGACGGAGCTTCTTTTTTTCCGTCCGGAACACATCCGCTCCGGTAAAGATCCATGACGGGAACATCCGAACGACAAAATCCAATCCCGCTCTCCACGGTTTTGGTCTCTCCAACATCAAACTCATTCTGAACAAATACGCAGCAGACTTTATTATGGACTATGCCGATGGATGGTTTCAGTTTACCGGGGAAATCGAGCTGTAACCGTTCAAACTTCCCATGAAAAAATGGCCCGCGTTTTCACGCAGGCCATTTTTTATCGGATCACACACGCTCACTCACGAGCTGGAAGCCCTCTTTGGTCAGTTCGGCACGGATCTGTTCGATTTGGGCCGCGTCGCGGGTCTCCAGCGTCAACTTGAGGAAGCAGCTGGAAATGGGCATGTTGGGGTCGGAACCGTCGTGCAGCACCGACACCACGTTGCTGCCGCAGCGGGAGACGATCTCGGCCACACGCTGGAGCTGTCCGGGCTTGTCCTCCAGAGCAATGGTCAGGTTGGCCTTGCGGCCGCTCATGACCAGGCCGCGGGTGATCACGCGGCTGAGGATGTTCACGTCGATGTTGCCGCCGGAGATGACACACACCACCTTTTTGCCCTCGATGGGCAGCTTGTGGAACAGGGCCGCAGCCACGGGCACCGCACCGGCACCCTCGGCCACCAGCTTCTGGTTCTCCATCAGGGAGAGGATGGCGGCGGCGGTCTCATCCTCGCTCACCGTCACGATCTCGTCCACATACTGCTCGCAGAGCTGGTAGGTCAGCTCGCCGGGAGTCTTGACCTGAATGCCATCGGCAAAGGTGGAGGCAGCTTTCAGGGTCTGGTACTTGTGCTCGTGCAGGCTGCGGTACATGCTGGGGGCACCCTCGGCCTGTACGCCGTAGACCTTTACCTCCGGGCGCAGGCTCTTGATGGCAAAGGCCACGCCGGAGATCAGGCCGCCGCCGCCCACGGGCACGATGACGGCATCCAGATCGGGCAGCTGGTCAAGGATCTCCAGACCAATGGTGCCCTGACCTGCGATGACCTGTTCGTCATCGTAGGGGTGGATGAAGGTCATGCCGGTCTCGGCCTGCAGCTCCACGGCCTTGTCGTGGGCATCATCATAGGTGCCGGGCACCAGACAGACCTCCGCGCCCAGGCTCTTGGTGTTTTCCACCTTCATAATGGGGGCACCGTCCGGCATACAGACGATGCTCCTGATGCCCCGGCGGGTGGCGGCCAGAGCCACGCCCTGTGCGTGGTTGCCGGCAGAGCAGGCGATCACGCCCTTTTCGCTCTCCTCCCTGGAGAGCTGGCTGATCTTATAATAGGCTCCCCGCACCTTGAAGCTGCCGGTCACCTGCAGGTTCTCGGTCTTGAGGTAGAGGTGGCAGTCCTTGGAGAGCTTGGGCGCTTCAATCAGGTCGGTCTTGCGGGCAACGTCCTTGAGCACAAAGGCGGCGTGGTAGATCTTATCCAAAGTCAGCATGACGATACTTCCTATCTTCTATCCTTGATTTTTGCATGTGAACATGCATCCCAGTATAAATTAGCAAAAGTATTTTGTCAAATGAACGTATTTCAACATTGTGTTTGCTGGGGTGACCGCCAATGGTTACGCCCGGGCAGGCGGCAGCCCTGCGGCCCGATGCGCAGCACGCCCGTTCCCATGCCGTGGGAGCGGTTTTCCCCGACCCAAAACGCCCCTCTCCGGCATCTGTGAGACCGGAGAGGGGCGTTCTCGTTTTTAACCTTTCATCGGCACAAATCCGACCAGATCCTTCACGACCTCGCCGCCGATGATGAGCCCGGCCACCGAGGGCACAAAGGCGTTGGAACCGGGGACCGAGCGCCGGACGGTGCACTTGCGCTGGGTGCCCGGGGGGCAGATGCAGTGGTTCTTGCAGCTGATGGAATCATCCTCGATGGGGGTCATGGCAGGTTCCTTGGAGTAGACGACCTTCAGGTGCTTGATCCGCCGCTTGCGGCACTCGGTGCGCATCACCTTGGCCAGCGGGCAGACGGAGGTCTTGTAGATATCCGTCACCTCAAAGCGGGTGGGGTCCATCTTGTTGCCCGCACCCATGGCGCAGATGATGGGGGTACCTGCCTCCTTGGCCTTGACCACCAGCGCGATCTTGCCGGTGACGGTGTCGATGGCATCCACCACATAGTCGTACTGGGTGAAATCGAACTGATCCTGCGTTTCCGGGGTGAAGAAGATCTTGTAGGTGGTAACCTTGATGTTGGGGTCGATCTCGTGGATACGCTGTTCGGCCACATCCACCTTGTACTGGCCCACGGTCTTGCGGGTGGCCACGATCTGGCGGTTCAGGTTGGTCAGGCAGACCTTGTCATCATCAATGAGGTCCAGCGCACCCACACCGCTGCGTGCCAGCGCTTCCACCGTGTAGCCGCCCACGCCGCCAATGCCAAACACCGCCACACGGGAATTGTGCAGCTTTTCCATTGCTTCCTTGCCCAGCAGCAGCTGGGTGCGGGAATATTGATCCTGCATAGATACTTGCTCCTCCATTTTACACTGTGCCGTTCATTTTACCGGTTCGGCACAGCTACTTTCGTTTTGCTTTATCACTTTCCTGCGAAGCGCCTGAGTGATTTATTCGACCGCAACGATGGTGCCGCCCCCCAGCACAACATCCCCCTGATACAGCACCACGGCCTGACCGGGCGTGGGGGCACGCTGGGGCTGGTCAAATTCCAGCCGGAACTGCCCCTCTCCTGCCGGGTAGACGGTGGCAGCCTGCTCGGTCTGGTGATAGCGGGTGCGGGCCGTGACCCGCAAGGGCGCGGTCAGCTCCGGGATGGCGATCCAGTTCACCTCGTCGGCATAGACGATGCGGTCAAACAGGTTCTCCTCCGGGCCCACCGTGACGGTGTTGGCCTGCATATCCTTGGCGCAGACATACACCGGCGCACCCATGGCAAGGCCAAGGCCCTTGCGCTGGCCGATGGTATACCGCACCGCACCGTTGTGGGTGCCCACCTTTTTGCCGTTCTCGTCCAGAAAATCGCCTGCCGGGTAATGCCTGCCGGTGAAGTCCTCCATGAAGCGGGCGTAGTCGCCGTCCGGCACAAAGCAGATATCCTGGCTGTCGTGCTTGCGGGCGTTGATAAAATGCTGCTTTTCCGCGATCTCACGCACTTCGGCCTTGTGCAGCCCCCCCAGCGGCAGGCGCACATGGGCCAGCTGCTCCTGGGTCAGGTTATAGAGCACATAGCTCTGATCCTTGCCCTCGTCCAGCCCCTTTTTCAGCAGCCAGCGGCCGGTGGCCTCGTCCTGCTCCACCCGGGCGTAATGGCCCGTGACCACATACTCCATGCCATGGCTCTCAGCCCAGCGGAGCAGGTGGTCGAACTTCATATACCGGTTGCAGTCGATGCAGGGGTTGGGCGTGCCGCCCATCTCGTATACCCGGATGAATTTTTCGATGATCTTCTCCCGGAAGTCGGCGGTGAAATCCAGCACCTCATAGGGGATATCCATCGCAAAGGCCACCTCGGCGGCATCCTCGATATCCTTTTCGGAACAGCAGGTGTGGAAACCGGACTGCCCCAGCGTCTCGTTTCGGGTGAGCCGCATGGTGATGCCGGTGCAGTCGTACCCCGCCTGCTGCATCAGCCATGCCGCCCCCGAGCTGTCCACACCGCCGCTCATGGCGATGAGTGCCCCGGGGCGCTTCGTGTTCTGTGCTTCTGTCATATCGTTCCTCATTCAATAACACACTAAAGCAGTAGTATAATACTACCGCAGCTTCTTTCTCTTGTCAAGACGCAGAAAATTGAGCCGCCGCTGCCAGCAGCGCGTCTTTTTCGTTGGGTGTCTGCCCAGTGATGACAGCCTCCAGCAGGGCGTTCAGCACCTGCCGCAGACCGGGGCCGGGTCTGACCCCCGCCGCCATCAGGTCACGGCCATTCACGGCCAGCTGGCTCACCCGGCAGCAGGCATTTTCTGCTGTCAGCCGCTCCGCCTCGGCCCGCAGGGCAGCAAAGGCCCCGGTCTGTTCCGGATGCCGGGCACTGCAAAGGGCGGTCAGGCGTTGGATCGTCGGCAGCTCATAGCGGCCCAAAAGACGTTTGGCCATAAGTGTTTGGTCGGAGCCGGGCGTACCGGGAGCTTCCTCTTCGGACACGGGTGTCACGCAGGGCGTTTGGACGGGAGTGTCGGGAGTTTCTCCGAGGACCGTCCGCTGGGGTGGGACCCTGTTGCCGCAGGCAATAGGGCGGGCGATGGAATGGCCCGTCTCGTGTCCGAGGAGAAAGCTACCGACACTCCCCCCCACCAAGGCTGTCACCTCATCTGTGAGCGCGTTGGAGCATTTCAGTTTGCGCAGAGCTTTGCGGGCACCGGCTTCACCCAGCGGGCAGAGAAGGGCCGCCAGCCGGGCGGGCACGTTCTCCGCTGTTGGTTCGATCCGGTCGATGGTACGGCAGAGTTCCGCAAACCGTTCCGGCTGTTTTTCCGGTTCCAGCTCCGGCAGGATAACGGCCAGAACGGCGGGTTCCAGATAGCTTCCGGGCCGGGGTGCCGCCAACAGCTTGAGCAGTTCCTCTTGGATGCGCTCCGCCGAAACGCAGTCCAGATGCGGCCCCAGTGCCCGGGCTGCAGCACCGGTGGCGGGGTCGATGGCAAAGCCGAACCGAGCCGCAAACCGGTAGAGCCGCAGGATGCGCAGCGCGTCCTCCTCAAAGCGGCGTTCCGGCTCCCCCACCGCCCGCACGAGATGGGCGGCAAGGTCGTCCTGCCCGCCAAAGGGGTCGATGAGCCCTTCCTCGGCGCTGTATGCCATAGCGTTGATGGTGAAATCCCGCCGGGCAAGATCCTCCCGCACATCCGGCACAAAGCAGACGGCATCCGGGTGGCGGCCATCGGAATAGGCCCCCTCGGTGCGGAAGGTCGTTGTCTCATAGAGCCTGCCGCCCTGCTTCACCGTCACGGTGCCGTGCTGCAGGCCGGTGGGGATGCACTTCTCCTCCCCAAACAGCGCCATCACCTGCTCCGGACGGGCGCTGGTGCAGAGGTCCCAATCGTGGGGGTCCAGCCCCAGCAGGCTGTCCCGGACACAGCCGCCCACAGCGTAGGCCGCATGGCCCGCCCCATGGAGTGCATCCAGCAGCATGGCTGCGCCCGGGTCAAGTTTGATCGTTGTCATGTTGTTTCCTCGTCATATTGCAGGATGATCTGTTTGCCGTCAAAGCCGCACTCCGCCGCCGGGAATACCGCCTGCGCATTGGGCAGGGCGGCTTCCGGTTCAAGGATCATGGGCGAATAATGCATCAGCCAGAACCGGCGCACGTCAGCCTTTTTTGCAATGGCCGCACCCTGCGCAAAAGTGCTGTGCCCCCACTGCTTTGCCTGCGCCTCCTGCTCGTTGTCGGGGTAGGTGGCATCGCAGAGGAAAAGGTCGGCGTTCTGCACGGCCTGTTCCAGCGCCGGGCAGGGAGCAGTATCACCCGAGAACACGAACCGCAGACCCCGGCGTGCCGGGCCCAGCACATCCGCAGGGGCGACCACCGCCCCGCTTTCCAGCGGGATGCTCTGGCCCCGCTGGAGCAGCTTCCATGCAGGCACCGGAACGTTCAGTGCCCGGGCCTTTGCAGGGTCAAAGCGGCCTGCCCGGGGCAGGTCGAGCCGGTAGCCCC
>OGQH01002914.1_pt1 | contig 10705 bp, 7 predicted proteins | sample 1553181 | NCBI WGS metagenome assembly OGQH01 (sample SAMEA2579946, study PRJEB22360) | human gut metagenome | biome: human gut; feature: human-associated habitat; material: faeces | place: Denmark | collected 2008/2010 | reverse complement strand
TATGGAGTGGCATATAAACCGTTGATTGATGTGAATGATGCTGACCGTCCAGATGACACTTATATTGTAATTGGTGCATTCGCCACTGGAGATCATATATTATGTCAAAAAGGTAGCGAAAAAATTTCCGTTTATGATCATGAGTCAGGAGAGATTGATGATGAATTAATTTATGATGACTTTCTAGCTTTTCTAAAAGACCTTTATGATTTGCTTGGGATAGGAGAGTGATCCTATGTCAAAAACCAGCATGAAGGAAAGAAATAAAGCAGTTCGAAAGGCCTGGGAAAGAGAACAGCAATTAGTGAAGGAAGGGTGTGGTACAAGAGATTGGACTGAGGAACAGCAAAAGGATATTCTGGATCCAGCAAAAGGTAAGGCATATGATGATCAGGGTAGAGCTTTTGAAGGTCAGCATATGAAGAGTGCTGTAGAATATCCTGAGTATCAGGCTAATCCTGAGAACATTCAATTTCTCACCAAAGATGAACATTTGGAGGCTCATAAAGGAAGTTGGCAGAATCCAACCAATTGGTATTATGACCCAGTGATGAAGGAGTATATTGACTTTGGAGACGGAAATATCATTCCATGCGAGGTAATACAATTGAGTAATCCAGTTGTGGTTATTAATAGGCTAGAGCCGGTTGAAGCAGTAAAAGAAACTGGAGCGGAGAATAATCCAGAGCCAGTGAAGAATAAAGGACAGCCTAAGAACAATAATACAGTGTCTGTAAAAGAGAAAAAAGCAGTGTATGAGGCGACAGTTGCATACAAAGTGAGCAAGTCTGATATAAAGTTTGTAAAGGGATTAAAGGCTGTTGGAAAATTCATTGTTGATCATCCCGTTGAATTACTTGAAATAACAGGTATAGTTGATGCTGTCACACGTAAGATTATTTCATCTGTTGTGGCAAGTAGAAATAATAGTGGCACTCAGGGAACAACACAAAGTACTTCTTCAGATAAAACAGATATGATAAGTAAGACTACTGATAGTGTTGAGCAATCTAACAGAGCTATGCCAAGCGAAAATGATGTCCCTGGTCATAAACAGAGGTATCATACAAAAAAAGGAGTTGTTTGGAAAGATAAACCACCATATCACAGAGGTGGAAAAGAATAATTGAAGGACGGCTCCGGTACCGGTCACGGAAAAAATATACTTCGGTAATAGCAATAAAAAAAGATCTCACTGAAGAGATCTTTTTATGCACACACTGTGCAGTTGGACAAGCCAACGATTTGAGTAAACTTTTATTTGAACTCGCTGTGTAGTCTTATAGGGATTTATACTACACTGCAACAATAACATTTCATGGAGGTTTTGTCAAGATGCAAATGAAGAAATATTATATTGGATTAGATATTGGAACTAATTCTGTAGGATATGCAGTAACGGATATAGAATATAACATAATAAAAACTCATGGAAAATCTGCTTGGGGAGTGACCGCTTTTGATGAAGCTTCTGGCTGTGTTGAAAGAACTTCTTTTCGAACTGGAAGAAGGCGAAGGGACAGAATAAAATTTCGTGTACAACTGTTACAGGAACTATTCGCACTTGAGATAGCTAAGGTGGATGAAAAGTTTTATGAACGACTTCAAAAAAGTCATTTGTATCGGGAAGAGGTGGGAGAGTCTTACACTTTATTTTGCGATGCTAGTTATACAGACGTGGAGTATTATCGTCAATATCCAACCATTCATCATTTAATTACTGATCTTATGGAAAATTCTGAGCCACATGATGTTCGTTTGGTTTATCTTGCATGTTCATGGTTAATAACTCATAGAGGACATTTTCTAAGTAATGTGAATCGGGAAAACGTAGGAGAGATTCGAGATTTTGAGACTGTTTTTCATAAACTGAATACATTTTTGACAGAAAATGGATATCAGATTCCATGGAGTACTGAAAATTTTATGGAAATCAGTAAGGTATTAAAGAAAAAGGATACTGTGACATCAAAATTTAAGAGTTTAGTAGCAACTATGCTCCAAGGAAAAAAGCCATCTAAAGAGCCATTGGAAGAATTCCCTTACAGTCTCGAAGCAGTTATTAAGCTTCTTGCTGGTGGTACTTGCAAATTAAAGGATCTTTTCGCAAAAGAAGATTATGAAGATGCTGGAAGCATTTGCCTTGGAATGGATGAAGAAAAATATGCAGAAGTTATGACTGCTATAGGAGAGGATTATGAGTTAATCAATGCTTTAAGAGCCATTTATGACTGGGCAATTCTTTCTGATGTTCTTGGTGATGAATATTCGATTTCTGCTGCGAAGAAATCTGTTTATCATCAGCATGAAAAGGATCTTGCTTTCTTAAAACATATATTTCGTAAATATAATCCAGATAATTATGATAAAATGTTCAGAAATTCCGGAAAGGAAAGTAACTATGCATCGTATGTTTACCATACCAATGAGCAGAAAACAAAAGATTTTAAAAAGTGCAAATCAAAGGAAGAATTTTGTAAATATGTTTTAAAAATAGTTAAATCTATTCAACCAGATGAGGACGATAAGGAGCAATTTGAAGACATGCTAAAGAGGCTAGAGCTTCAAACTTTTATGCCGAAACAGAAAGATACTGACAATCGCGTTATTCCGTATCAACTTTATTGGTACGAATTGGATCAGATTTTAACTAAAGCGGAAGTATATCTTCCGTTTTTGGCAGAAAAAGATGAAAATAATTTTTCTGTTTCAGATAAAATTCGTTCGATTTTTCTATTTCGAGTACCTTACTTTGTAGGTCCACTAAATGAGCATTCTAGTTATGCTTGGTTAAAGAGAAAACACGGAAAAATTTATCCATGGAATTTTGAACAGATGGTAGATCTGGATGAGAGCGAAGAAAGATTTATTAAGAGGATGACAAATACTTGTACATACTTACCCGGAGAAAAAGTGCTTCCAAAGGATTCTCTTTGCTACCATAAATTTATGGTGCTTAACGAAATTAACAACATTACGATTAACGGATTAAGAATACCAGTAGACTTAAAACAGAAAATCTATGAAGAGCTTTTTATGCAGAAAAAGAAGATCACACGTAAGAAACTGGTTGATTATCTGATCAGCAACGGTGTCATTGAAAAGGGGCAAGAAGATTTAATTTCGGGAATAGATACAGATATTCATTCTAACCTATCTCCACAGATTGCTTTTCGCAGATTATTAAAAGAAGGAATTCTTTCCGAAAAGGATGTTGAGAAAATTATCGAAAGATCGTCCTATGCCGAGGATAAGCATCGGCTGGATAACTGGTTGATAAAAAATTATCCAATTCTTTCAGAAGAAGATCGAAAGTATATATGTGGAATTAAGCTAAAGGAATTTGGAAGATTATCGAAAAGGTTTCTTTGTGGGATAGAAGGAGTAGATAGAGAGACAGAAAAAGGGTATACTATTCTGTCTGCTTTATGGAACACACAAAATAATTTGACAGAACTTTTGTCATCGAGATTTACTTTTAGACAAGCGATTGATGACTATGTAGAAGAATATTATATTGAGAATCCACGCACACTGGAACAACGATTGGATGAAATGCATGTTTCAAATGCTGCTCGTCGACCTATCTATAGAACCTTGGATCTTCTAAAGGATGTGACAAAAGCACTTGGCGCACCTGAAAAAATCTTTATTGAGATGACGCGCGGAGCAGCTACGCAAAAAGATAAAGCTGGGAGAACAACATCACGTAAACAGCAAATTTTGAAGCTTTATGAAGAGTGTGACGATAAAGATGTCAATCTTTTAAGGCAACAGCTTGAAGCGATGGGCGATACGGCTAATAATCGACTCCAGCGAGATCAATTATTCCTCTACTATATGCAGTTTGGAAAATGCATGTATAGCGGCGAACCGATTGATTTGAGTCAGCTGGGGACTAAGCTATATGATATCGAACATATTTACCCACAGTCTGTAGTAAAGGACGATAGCATTCTGAATAATAAGGTGCTGGTGCGTACTGAGTTAAATGGCGATAAAAATAATACTTATCCAATTTCCAGCAGCATCCGCCAAAAAATGACTCCTTTTTGGCATGCATTAAAAGAAAAGGGAATGATTACAGAAGAAAAATTCAAAAGACTTACAAGGTCTACGCCTTTTACAGTGGATGAACGATGGGGGTTCATTAATCGTCAGTTGGTAGAGACTTCGCAATCCACAAAGGCACTTGCGACGATTTTGAAAGAAAAATATCCGCAGACTGAAATTGTTTATGCCAAGGCAAAACTCGCATCGGAATTTAGACAAGAATTCGGTTTGCCAAAATCGAGAATTTATAATGATCTGCATCATGCGGTAGATGCATACTTAAATATCGTTGTAGGGAATGTATACGATATGCGCTTTACAAAACAGTGGTTTAACATCAATTCCGACTATAGTGTAAAATGCAAAACCATATTTACGCACCCAGTTGTTTGCGGTGATGTAGTTGTATGGGATGGGCTGCCTATGTTGGAGAATGTCAAAAACACAGCCGTTCGCAGCAACGCACATTTTACTAAATATGCCTTTCTGAAAACAGGTGGTCTGTTTGATCAACAGCCTGTTTCCAAGGATAAAAATTTAGTTCCTCGTAAGATCGGATTGGATACAGAAAAATATGGTGGGTATAATAAATCAGCAGTTATGTTCTTTATTCCAGTCCATTATAAGACAGAAAAGGATGAAGATACAATAATTTTGTCAGTAGAACTGATGCATGGAAAACACTTTTTAAGCGACGAAACTTTTGCCAAAGAGTACGCAATAAGACGAATTTATTATAGCATTGAAAAAACAGTAACAGAAATTTCTTTTCCTATGGGGCTAAAGCCCTGGAAGATCAATACCGTATTGTCACTTGATGGATTCAGAATGTGCATTACTGCAATATCGAGTAAAGGGAAAAAGTTAAGTCTGCAATCTGCCATGCAATTTACAGCAGGATCATATTGGAATGGCTATGTGAAAAAGTTGGAAAATTTGGTAGAAAAGGTATCTAAAAATCCTTCTTACATTTACACAGAGAAGTATGATAAAGTTAACCGTAAGGAGAATGAACAATTGTATGATCTTTATATAGACAAACTAAAAAATTCTATTTATTGCAAGCGTTGGGCTGTTCGTGTCCCACTTGATATACTGATTAACGGAAAATCCACTTTTGACCAGTTGTCAGAAATCAAACAGGCAGAGGTCTTGCTTAATATTCACAGTATATTTGGGCGAAATACTAGAGGAAGCGATTTATCTGCACTTGGAGGTAAAAAGAATTCTGGTGTAACAAACAGTTTTAGTTCTTTAGTATCGAATTGGAGAAAAAGTTATAGCGATATTCGACTAATGAACATTTCTCCTTCCGGCATTTGGGAGCAGCAGTCAAAAAATCTGTTGGATTTATTATGAGCTGGAGGACGGTAATTATATCCACCCAATCGAAACTGGACTATAAAATGGGATACATGGTAGTAAGGGGAAAGGAAACTCATCGGATTTTTCTGGATGAAATAGCAATACTTTTGATAGAAAATCCGATGGTTTCTCTTACAGGTTGCTTAGTAACAGCACTGATCGAAAAGAAAATACGAATTGTATTTTGTGACGAAAAAAGAAATCCTGCTGCGGAATTAATGCCCCATCACGGAAGCCATGATAGTACTGCAAAAATACGAATGCAGGCTGCCTGGCCAGCCGAAGTAAAAGCGTTAGTTTGGCGTGAAATTGTCGCTGACAAGATTCGAAAACAGGCAAATTTTCTAAATGAACTTGGAAAAGAAAAGGAGGCAGAATTATTACAAACTTATATTTCCCAGATAGAACCGTCCGATACAACAAACAGAGAAGGACACGCAGCAAAAGTATATTTCAATGCACTATTTGGAAAAGACTTTACAAGAGGTGCAGACAATAGTATAAATGCCGCTCTTAACTATGGGTATAGCCTGGTATTATCGGCCGTGAATCGTGAAATCTCAAACAATGGATATTTAACACAATTGGGAATTTTTCATAACAACATGTTTAATCCATATAATTTGGGATGTGATTTAATGGAGCCCCTTCGTGTTCTGGTAGATCGGCGTGTTAGAAAAGAAATGCCGTTAGAATTTGGGAAAGAGGAAAAGCATGAGATGTGGAGAATTCTGGAGGATACCGTTACGATTGAGCGGTATCACCAGTCTTTGCTTAATGCCATTCGTATTTATGTGCATAGCATATTCGAAGCACTCAATGACGGTGATCCATCTAAAGTTTGTTTCTTTGAAATAGAATAATGCTATGGGAAGTTTGCGTTTTATGAGAATGATTGTGTTTTTTGATTTGCCAACGATTACATCAGAGGATCGACAGAATTACCGTAATTTTAGAAAACTTCTGATTACAAACGGGTTTATTATGCTTCAAGAGTCTGTATACTGTAAACTAATGACAACGCCAACTGTAGAAAAGTCAATTACTATGCTGCTACAAAAAAATAAGCCTCCCCAAGGGGTTATCCAGACGTTGATGATTACGGAAAAGCAGTTTTCAAAAATGAATTTCATCATAGGTGAATCAACAAATGATATAGTTGATTCGGAAGATAGATTGGTGGTTTTATGAATTTTGTATACCCTGATATTAACTTTGTATTTAATACAACGGAAAAAGGTGTGCATACTCTGGTTATAGAAAACCAAAGTATGTTTCAAAACCTTATAACAGACATATATGATCAAATTCAAGGAAGTGATGGCAAAAGTGTTATTTCATTTGAAAATAAGCTGTTGCCATTTGTAAAACATTGTGAGATCCTCTCACAATTTATTCCGTTTTCCTTGAATAAAAAACCTTTAGTAACAAAAATAACTCAGCTGCTAACAGCAAGGGCCGTAGCTGATGAGCATTTTGTGGAAACAGCAGAACTATTAGCAAAAGTAGAAACAATTATGTATGATTTAGCTTTTGATTTGGCATTAGATATCGAATTTCATTCTATTACAGCAGAAGCTTTAATTAAAGCCACAGGAGTTTCACTAAAAGAGGAGTACGAAAGTCTGGCAGAAAAGGTTATTGATTATATGGAAATGGTAAACACTCTCGAAAGGAGAAAGCTATACATATTAGTGAATTTTAGAAGCTATGTTTCGGACGAAGAAATGATATATTTTATAGATACAGTCTTGCGTCATGCGCTCAATGTGCTTATAATAGAAAGTACAGAGAGATCCATTTTAAAAGGAGAGCTTCGATATCTTGTTGATGAATCGCTCTGTGAAATTCAATAGAGAATTTTAAGAATTTTTCTATACTCTTGAAACGATAGCTGGTCGGTATACCGCAAATGTTGATTTGAGGTTTGAGAGATGTGTAGATTTATAGGGTTCTTAAACACCGTTCTCATTCTCACTGCTAGAGCGTAAGTTTGAGAGATGTGTAGATTTATAGGGTTCTTAAACTGCGGAAAAGAATGTAAATCCACTCCACAAGTTTGAGAGATGTGTAGATTTATAGGGTTCTTAAACTATTCCTGTCGGAAGATTATCGGGTTAAGGGTTTGAGAGATGTGCAGATTTATAGGGTTCTTAAACAATATATGTCTTGATAAGAAATCTTCATGGGTTTGAGAGATGTGTAGATTTATAGGGTTCTTAAACCGGACTGCGGACGCTTTCTTGGACTTGAATTAAGCACTTCCAAGACTGCGTCTATACTCCATCGGACTCAAACCCCCTAACGACAGTTTGATCCTTTTATCTCTATACCATTGCATATATTGGTTTATAATGCTGATAAATTCTTCTACTGAAATTTTATCCCATTTTTCGCCATAGAACATTTCATTTTTCATTCGTCCAAAAAATCCTTCACATGCCGAGTTATCTGGCGAACAGCCCTTTTTGGACATTGATCTTGTCAGGCCAGCTTCATCCATTCGCTGAATCCCATCCAGTGCCTGTCCCCGGCAAAAAAACATAGTGAAGAAATCTTTAGTTGTCTTGATTCGTATCCGGAATATTTCAAGGATAGATTATCTGTGTTGATGAAATAAAGGTATTGTTCAAGGCATGTGCGGTTCGTTAATGTTCGAGAGGCTCCAGCAATGCCATTTAGCTAGATGTTCGAGAAAATGTTCGATTTGTATTATGACGAAAGCAATGCCATTTAGCTAGATGTTCGAGAAAATGTTCGATTTGTAATTGAGTTTTTTCAAAAGTACCAAAAAAGCTATTTATGAGGCAAAGCAGCAAAAAAGAGTATACGAAATAAACGGATTAAAAGAATAAAAATAGTCCGCACCCCCGTTACAGCAGCTACAGAACACAGGATCTTGCAAAGCAAACTGATATTCTTAAATCGAACAAAGTAGGTAGAGAGAGCATTGCCGAAAATTAATCAGTCGGCAGTGCATTTTCTTTATTTAAGAAACTGCTTGTAATTTGTCTCGTTTAGGAATATAATCAATATGTATTTTGCCCAAAATGTGTACTGCACTATGTGGCGGTACATATTTTCCATAAGGGGGGATTTAAAATTGAGAAGAAAAAAAGTAATATTGTTTATGCTGTTGACGGGCACTGTACTTTTAGCAGGCTGTGTGAAAAAGAGTGTAAAAAAAGAAGAGGCAGAAACAATTAGGGTGTACTTGTGGACCACAAATTTGTATGATAAATATGCACCTTATATTCAGTCACAGCTTCCAGATGTGAATATTGAATTTGTAGTTGGCAATAACGATTTGGATTTTTATAAGTTCTTGGATGAAAATGGCGGACTTCCTGATATTATTACGTGTTGTCGTTTCTCACTTCATGATGCAAGTCCGCTTAAGGATAGTCTCATGGATCTTTCCACAACAAATGAGGCAGGTGCAGTCTATAATACATATCTCAATAATTTCATGAACGAGGATGGAAGTGTGAACTGGCTTCCTGTATGCGCGGATGCGCATGGATTTGTAGTAAACAAAGGATTGTTTGAAAAGTATGGTATTGAGCTGCCGACAGATTATGACAGCTTTGTTTTGGCGTGCCAAAAATTTGAAGAAGCAGGTGTTCGCGGATTTACTGCAGATTATTACTATGATTATACATGTATGGAAACACTGCAGGGACTGTCTGCTTCAGAGCTTACATCTACGGATGGACGTAAGTGGCGTACTGCTTATAGTGATCCTGCCAACAAAGAGCGTGTTGGCCTGGATGATATTGTTTGGCCGCAGGCTTTTGAGCATATGGAACAGTTTATTAATGATGTGAAATTGGGACAAGACGATCTGAAACTTAATTATGATGATGTAATAGGTATGTATCAAAATGAAGAGCTTGCTATGTATTTTGGCACTTCAGCTATGGTGAAGACATTTCAGGATCAGGGCATCGACACAGCGTTTTTACCATTCTTTAATCAGAATGGTGAAAAATGGATCATGACAACTCCATATTTTCAGATAGCCTTAAATAAAGATTTGGAACAGGATGATTCGCGACGCAAAAAAGCAATGAAGGTATTAAAAGAGATGATGTCAGAGGAAGCGCAAAATCTAATTATTGCGGATGGTCAGGATATGTTAAGCTACAGTCAGGATGTGGATTTTTATCTTACTGAGTATTTAAAAGATATTAAGCCTGTTATTGAAGAAAACCATATGTATATTCGTATTGCATCAAATGATTTCTTTTCTATTTCTAAAGATGTGGTTTCTAAGATGATTGCAGGTGAGTATGATTCAAATCAGGCATATAAGGCATTTAATGACCAGTTAAAGGATGAAAAATCAGCTTCTGATGATGTTGTGTTGAAGGTACAGAATACATATTCAAATTACTTCCATGCTGACGGCGGAAATGAAGCTTATTCAGTTATGGCAAATACGCTGCGCGGTATTTACGGGACAGATGTGCTTATTGCAGCGGGAAACAGTTTTACAGGAAATGTGCTGCAGGCTGATTACACTAAAAAAATGGCAGGCAGCATGATCATGCCAAATAGTCTTTCGTCTTACAAATGTGAAATAACAGGAGCAAAGCTAAAAGAAATATTGAAAGCTTTTGTGGAAGGCTGCGAGGGCGGATTTATTCCATTTAACCGCGGTTCACTGCCAGTTGTCAGCGGCATTTCTATGGAGGTTAAGGAAGATGGCGATGGCTATAAATTGACTAACGTTAAAAAAGACAAAAAGACAATCAAAGATGATGATACATTTACTGTGATGTGTCTGGCAATAAAAAAGCATATGGAGCCATTTCTTTCATTAGAAGGTGATCTGTTCGAAGGTGGAGACACGCTCGTGAAGGATACATGGATCAATTATGTCTTAGGGGATGATGCTGTTTTGGCAAAACCAGAGCCGTATATTACTTTGAGGTAAGTAGATGGATGAGATAAATTACAGGAAAAAGAAACAGTTTATGAAAAAAAGACTGGGAGTATTTGCAGCAGCAATTGTCTTAATCATTGGAGTCAGTATGGTGGGCATCCAATATACAAGGTTTGTGTCGAAGACTGTGTATCAGGAAAGTACTTCTCATTTGACAGAGATCTTTCACCAGTCAAATAAAGCATTAAATGAACTTGTCAATAAAAATTTGACATATCTTCATATGTGGAGTGAATATTTACAGAATACTTCAAGTGAAAGTGAAATTCGTGATTGCATAGATAATGCGCAGAAAGAGACGGAGTTTTCAAACTTTTATTTTCTGTCAGCCGAGGGAAA
>OGQH01002913.1_pt1 | contig 10714 bp, 10 predicted proteins | sample 1553181 | NCBI WGS metagenome assembly OGQH01 (sample SAMEA2579946, study PRJEB22360) | human gut metagenome | biome: human gut; feature: human-associated habitat; material: faeces | place: Denmark | collected 2008/2010 | reverse complement strand
GGGTTCGAACCCTGGACACCCTGATTAAGAGTCAGGTGCTCTGCCAGCTGAGCTAGTGGCGCATATGTTTATCTCTCGTGAACACAAATGATATTATATATTAATTTTTTTTAAATTGCAAGCGTTTTTTTAGAAAATCTTCATTTTTTTCATTGGCGGATTTTCTATTCTGTGGTATTTTATTCATGGACTGAAAAACGCACTTTTTTAGTCTATCAAATTTAAAGGAGGTCACTCATTTATCATGCGTGTTGATGAAAGACTATTAAAATATGTTTCCTATTGGACTACTTCGAGTGAAGATTCCGATACGATTCCTTCTACGGACAGACAATTTAACCTGGCAAAAGAATTAGAAAAAGAATTACTTGATCTTGGTTTACAGAAAGTAACACTGACAGACCACTGTTACATCTACGGCCTGATCCCGGCTACCCCTGGATACGAAGACAAAAAAGCGGTCGGCTTTATTTCCCATATGGATACGGCACCTGATTTTTCCGGTAAAAATGTCAAACCCCAGATCATTCCGGATTACAACGGTGAGGATGTTATTTTAAAAGGAACCGGTGACGTTTTAAAAACATCTGATTTTCCGGAATTGAAAACTTTAAAGGGCAGAACCCTGATCACGACAGACGGCACAACTCTGCTTGGTGCAGACGATAAGGCAGGCGTTGCTGAGATCATGACTGCTGCTGAACAGCTCATCTCCTCTGACATTCCACACGGCGATATCTGGATTGGGTTTACACCGGACGAAGAAGTCGGACGTGGTGCGGATCTGTTTGATCTTGACTACTTTAAAGCAGATTTTGCTTACACGGTAGATGGCGATTACGAGGGTGAAGTTGCCTATGAAAACTTTAATGCCGCAAGCGCAGTTTTCGCTGTCAAAGGCGTGAATGTCCACCCTGGTGAGGCGAAAGATATCATGGTCAATGCCGCTCTCGTTGCATGTGAGATCCAGTCTCAGCTTCCTCCAATGGAAACGCCTGCCCACACCGAGGGAAGAGAAGGTTTCTATCATCTGACCGATATGTCCGGCGACGTTGCCGCAGCAACTCTTTCCTACATCATTCGTGATCACGATAAAGTGATGTTTGAAACACGTCAGAAAAAAATGCAGGAAATCGCAGATTCCATGAACCAAAAATACGGTGTTGGAACTGTTACACTGACTATCCACGATTCCTACGCAAATATGTTGGAAATCATTGAGAAAAATACTTATGTTGTGGATATCGCAAAGAAAGCTATTTCTTCTGTTGGTCTTGAACCAATCTCACGTCCGGTACGCGGCGGTACCGACGGCGCGCGTTTAAGCTTTATGGGACTTCCGTGCCCGAATCTTGGCACAGGCGGTTACGGTTTCCACGGTCCATTCGAACACATCAGTGTGGAGGGAATGAAAACTGCTGTAGCTGTAATCAAAGAGATCGTGCGCATTACCGCAGAGCTTTGATGACCAAATGCCAAAAAGGGCGTGTGAAAAAGTAAGAATCATTTTTTCACACGCCCTTTCAAATACATCTTTAATTGCGTTTTACTTATGATGCATTTCTATAAATTTGCGATCAACGCTGCAATTTCATCCGGTGTCATGATCTTATTTGGATTGCTCATATCTGCCATGGATGAAGACGCTTCCTGTGCCGGTACTTCTTCGATGACTGACTCATCTGCAGATACCGGGATTTCTTCCGTAACGGTTGTCTCTTCCGGAATTTTTACTTCTTCAATCACTGACTCATCCGCAGATACCGGAATTTCTTCTGTCAAAGTTACTGCATCCGTATCCGGCTCTACTGTTGCTTCCTCCGTAATCGGAACTTCTTCCGCTTCCACTTCTTCTACCGGTTCTGCCTGCACCTCCTCCACGGCTGATGCAGCATCGTTCAAATCATCAAAAACCGGCATCTCGCCGATTGACGGTTCTTCCTCCATTAAGGATGTATCAACCGCCGCAGGTTCTTCCTCTTCCATTAACGGCATCTCTCCAATTGACGGTTCCTCATCCAGATCTCCGCCGTCAGTTAAATCTGGGAGTTCTGTTTCTGATAATTCTTCTCCCAATGTTGGCAGTTCCATATTAGACAGATCTTCATCCATTGCCGGCATTCCCAGATCCGGCAACTCTTCATCTTCTGTCGGCACTCCAAGATCCGGCAACTCTTCATCTTCTGTCGGCATTCCTGAATCCGGCAACTCTTCATCTTCTGTCGGCATTCCTGAATCCGGCAACTCTTCACTTTCTGTCGGCATTCCATGATCCGGCAACTCTTCATCTTCTGTCGGCATTCCATGATCCGGTAATTCTTCACTTTCTGCCGGCATTCCTGGATCCGGTAATTCTTCATCCATTGCCGGGGAAACAGCTGCCATAACCGGCACTTCCGCAGCAGGATTCTCCTTTACTGAACCAACAGCCTGACTTACCGCCTCTTTCACATAAGTATGTATCTGCTCTATGGCAGATGCAAGTTCTTTCTCCAATGTGTCATGAATCATATTTGACAAAACATCCTGCATGTCACTCTGCAGTGATTCTTTGACATCATTTAAATTATCAAGAACTAATTTCTGACTTTGCGTCAATTCCTGTAATTTTTCATCCATCAGGTTTCTCTGCATGTCCATGATCTGCTGACTGTTTTCAGAAAGCTTTTCTTCTACTTCCAACGTTTTTTCAATCACCTGCTCATTCGAATGCATCAGTGCATCTGTATTTTCTTTGTTTCGTGCAAGCATCAGCTTTGCAATTGCCTTCTGTGCCGTAATGATCTCATCCGCTGGAACTGCATCTTTTTCTCCGATATTATCTATCTTTTCCGCTAACTTTTTCTGCATCAGATAATTGGCTTTTCCTGTACGCAGCAGTTCTTCTACCTGTTCATCCGAATGGGCTTTTTCCTCATTTTTCATCCTATGGATATATGTGACAAGCAAACCTGTCCACACTAAAATAAGCGCTGCAATAATACCAACAACCATCATTTTTGATGCATTTTTCAAAACTAAATACAGATCAATCCACAAAAATGGTATCAATATCGATGATATAAAAATCATAATACGATTGACATCTATCTTCTTTGGTTTCTTTAATGAATCGTCTTTTGCCATAACAGAACCTCCCGCTTTTTGCACTATCATGCATGGATTTATACTCTATATTTTAACACATTAAAACAAGCCTGAAAACATCCATTATAAAATATTTACATCCCGTCACTTATCCGTTGTTACTGTTCACTCGTACCTCGTTCCAGTAACGGATTTTGCCGATGCTTCGCATTCCAAATCGGCAAAATCTGCTGCCACCACTGTATCATACGGCATTTTCAGTTCAGAAAATGCCTGCCTGTGAACAGTAACTATCCGTTCGCAACACTGTTACAGACTGTTGAAACCGGCCATGATTTCCTAAGTGCCATATAAGAAATCAGAAAATTTGCAAACCAGCCAGCCGGTACAGCAAGCCAGACAAATGCAATGCCAAAACATGGTGCAAAAATCATGGCAACAGACAGGCGGATTGCAAGGTTAACTATATTTGCAATAAGAAATGGGCGCATAATCCCAAGTCCACGCAGAACTCCATCTGTTGCCATCTTAATACCCATGAAGATGAAAAAACAGCCCAGCCATCTCATATAATCCCCGGACACCTGATATGCTAAGTCAGTTCCATCTTTACCCAGGAATAATGAAGAAATCTGTGTGTACATGGTTTCAATAACTACAAAGGCAAGAATTGCGAAACACAGGTCTAATACCAGCGCAGCATGATATCCTTTTTTGATGCGGTTGATTTTCTTTGCACCAAGATTCTGTGAGACATACGGTGAAACCGCATTGCCGATGGACACAAATATCAACGAGAAAACATTCTCTACTCTCATCGTTGCCGCATAACCTGCGAGTGCCTGTGTACCAAATGGATTTACAACTGCCTGTACGATCATCATACCAATTGACACTGTGGACTGCTGGAGAATCGACGGTACAGCAATTTTGAGCATCAAATGTAATTCCTGACCATCAAACCACTGAAATTGACTCTTATATTGACGCATCCGGCAAAAGAAAATCAGAAATGAAAATACCGCAGAAATCCCCTGTGCAATAAGGGTTGCAAGAGCTGCCCCGAACACACCGAGACCAAGTCCTGCCACCATCCAAAGATCCATAAGAATATTTAAAATAGAAGAAAATATCAAAAGACCCAATGGTATTTTTGATTCTCCAATTGAGTTAAACATCGTTGAAAAAATATTATACATAAACAGAAATGGAAATCCCGCAAAATAAATGCGGAGATACTGTACTGCTTCCTCCAGTATATCAGTTGGTGTCTGTAATAAATTCATCATTGAATGTGAAAAACAAAAACCAAAGCCACCCAGAAACAGGCTTAAAATCAGAAAACTGACCAACGATGTTGACACAATTGTTTTCATTTTACCATAATCTCCGGCACCAAAATAGCGGCTTACGAGCACACCTGCACCGACACCGGCACCTAATGCCACACAAATAAATACATTCGTCAGTGCAGCACAGGCACCGACAGCTGCAAGTGCAGAGGAACCGACAAACTGACCAACAATGATGGAATCAGCCATATTATACACTTGCTGAAAAAAACTGCCGAGAATCATCGGCATTGCAAATATTGTCAGTGCTTTAAGGGGCTCATCTGTGATTAAATATTCATCTTTTGACATTATCATATTTCTCCTTTTTCCCAGAGACTCTGCTCTGGCAAATACCAATGAACTTTCCTGCTTTATCCCTCACTTGCTGCCCTTTTATATCTAATCGGCACATCATATCCAAATGTTCTCTTTCCATGGACTTCCATACTTTCGGATACCTCCAGACAAGTGTCTGAAAACTTCTCCCACAGCCTGAATACCATAACCGGGGTAAATTGGCTCACACTTCCCCCTTCCCAGACACCATCCTTTTCCTGATATATAGCTGGTGTAAACTTTTCAGATTTTTTATTTTATCGTTACAGACAGTATTCACATGCTGTGCATATGGAAATATTTTCCCATCTTCTTTCATTTCTGTAAATTGTTCTTTGTTATCAAAATGTCCTGTCATTAGTTTTACAAATCTTTCTACATTCACTATAATTTCCTGCCTTTCTGCAGATATTACTGCTCTTAAAACATAAGCTGAAGCCCCATTACAATGATCCACATATATGCGCAGGTCTTTGGTATCATTAATAATCCGACCTGCGGTTTTGTTTTACTGAACAGTGTTACCGGAAGATAACATCCAAAAGAAATAATGATGGCTGCAGCCATCCTCGTCATATGATATCCATATGTATTTCCGGAAATCAGATATAAGATCATTACACCTATACCGGTAACAGCAAAGACCGCATTTCTTATAACAGATAATTTCATATTTCCTTCATCTGTACACCAGTTATTCTGCGGAAACATACATATCACAATTCTGATAACCGCTGATATCCATATAACAACCTCAATGACTACTGGTATTTTTAATTCCGGGAATGTATATTTCCATATATACATTAAAAGAATATAAAACATCGTCATTGTGATAGACGATACCTGCAATCCAATTCCAAGCTGTCTCTTTATTTTATCATTTGTTCCACGTACAGCCCTTATAATTCTTGGCACCAGATGAAAAGCATCCCCTCCACAAAGTGTCAATGTCAGTATTCCATATAGTACATACAGGATATTTCCTTTTGAGAATAAAAAAAATAAGGCTGCTGCTGCCAGATCAAAAGTCAGATACACTGCATCAAAGACTGCTTCCATCAAATCCGGAATCTGTGGTTTATAATTACTCTTTTTCACTTGCTCTCTCCTCTTAATAGTTCTTCCGCATTGTTACAAATTCTGTCAAATACATTCATACACACATGCTTTTCTTCTTCTGTCAGCCCTCTTAAAACATTCTGTGCAAACTGTTTTTGTGCGTTTAATCCTGCGTCCACGATAAGTGCCGCATCATCCAGAAGGACAATTTCAATATGTTTTTTATTATCTTTACTTTGTTTTCTTTTTATAAGACCTTTGTTTTCCAATTTTTTCAGTGAAGATGAAACATGTGATTTCGTTGACTTTCTGATCCTTACTATTTCCGCTGCTGTATTATGATGTGGATTATTATGTAAAAACATAATTATATCGTATTCCATCTGTGTTAACTCATATTGATCGCACACCTTGCCAGAAAGTAATTCATAATAGCTTGTAATCGTCTTATGCTTGTCCCAAAAATACATCTGCGCCTCCTTATTGTTCTTTTTAGAACGATTATAGTGTAATACTTCTGCTATGTCAATTATTTTTTCTTCACAATACGCATTTGTCCAGCCCGTGGTATATGATCAGCATTGCTTATGGTATTAAAAAGACCTTCTGCAGAAGCCTGTTTCATCCTTTGATGAATCCAGCTTTTTCCACAGAAGGTCTTTTATTTTTTACACATATTTACTATGTTCGGATTTTATTTGATGAACCCGACCTGTTTGCTGATGATTTCGACCTGCTCATCTTTCTTTTTATTATATTCCACTTTCTTCTCTTCAAAGTAGTTTCTTCCATAAGAATCAATGGATACGATCAGTGGTCCAAATTCTTTTACATGGCAATGCCACAAAGTCTCAGGCATTCCCAGATCTTTCCACTGTGCCCCCACGATTTCTTCCACTTCTACTGCTGCCACGACTGCATTTCCTGCAGGAAATACACAATGGATTGCACCAAAGTCCTTGCAGGCTCTCTCGGTATTTTCCTTCATGCCGCCCTTGCCTACAATGACACGGACGCCTGTGGTCTCTACAAATTCATACTCAAACTTTTCCATTCTCATAGATGTCGTAGGGCCTACGGATACCATCTCGTATTTGTCATCTCCCAAGGGGCGGATAATCGGGCCGGCATGCAGGATTGCAGCATCTCTGACATCCACAGGAATCTCTCTTCCCTCTTCTACAACACGACGGTGTGCCACATCACGACAGGTTGTAATATCTCCTGTCAGGTATACAATATCTCCAATATGAATATCCTTTAAATCCTCTGCCGATACAGGTGTTACCAGAATTTTCTTACCATCTTTTATTTCTACTGCCATAATTATTCTCTCCCTTCTGAATTAGTTCTCTTCCTTATATTCAAAACCGGTATGGGTATCTACCGTAAAGTTTAAGTCCTTATCAAATACAATATGTCCTCTTCTGTGGCTCCAGCAGCCTACATTTACTGCCACACCAATCGCAGATGGATGGCGTGCGGTATTCTCAATGTTAACTCCCATGACAGAATAATTGCCACCCATACCCTGCGGTCCAAGACCAATGGCATTAATACCGTCTTCCAACAATTTCTCCATCTTAGCAGCGTTAGCATTGTCATTGTGAGAACCTACCGGACGCATCAGTGCCTTTTTCGAATTTAATGCTGCTGTTTCTACGGAAGTACCAACGCCGACACCAACCAAAAGTGGAGGACATGCATTCAATCCATAAGTTGTCATACGATCTAATACAAACTTGGTCACTCCCTCATAGCCTTCGCCCGGCATTAAAACCGTGGCATTGCCAGGAAGCGTACAGCCTCCACCTGCCATGTAAGTATAGATTTCACATTTATCGGAATTTGGAACAATGTCCCACCATACAGTAGGGGTTCCTTTTCCTACATTTTTACCTGTATTGTACTCATCAAAAGTTTCTACGGAATTGTGACGAAGCGGTGTTGCAACTGTAGCCTGCATCACTGCATCCTTCAGTAATGCTTCCAGATTATCAATCAGTGGGAATTTTGTTCCACATTTTACCCAGAACTGTAATACACCGGTATCCTGACAGGAAGGACGGTTTAATTTCAATGCCAGTTCCTGGTTGCGGAACATGGTATCGTAGATGACATTCGTCATAGGAGAATCCTCTTTGTCTCTCAGTTCCTGCAGTTTTGCGATAACATCATCCGGCAGCTTCTTTGCTGTAAATCCTACGAACTGCGCCATAATATCAGTCAGTTTCTTTACTTGTACTTCATTTGACATATTTTTTTCCTCCAGATTTTTTAATAATATAATTTAAAAGTGAAATTTTATCCTACGTGATAAAAATTTTATCCTACGTGATAAAAATTTTATCCTACGGATAAAATGGAAATGCTATTGGTAAAATAATCATGCTGATCACGGTTGCAATGACGATCAACGGCATTCCGGCTTTTACATAATCCATAAATTTATAGTTGCCGGCTCCGACTACCATCGTATTGGCAGGCATTCCGATTGGAGTAGCGTAGGCACAGGAACCTCCTATGACACATGCCATCAGAACTGCTCTTGGATCTGCACCCATTCCCTGGGCAATGGATATACAAATCGGTGCCATCAGGGCTGTAGTAGCTGTATTTGACATAAAGTTTGTCATGATACAGCACAGAATAAACACCACAAAAGTGAATAGTACCGGAGAAGGATTTTCACCCAATGCTCCAACCACCTTATCTGCAATCAGTTCTCCTGCTCCAGTAACCTCGAGTGCCTTTGCCAGAGAAAGCGTACCTCCAAACAGGAAAATAGTTTTTAAATCAATGGATTTTAAAGCATTCTTTTCAGAAATGACACCGGTGAGGATTAATAAAATTGCTCCTACGCAGCCTGTGATACAAAGTTTTACACCAATCTGTTCTTCAAAAATCATCCCTATCAGGGTGGCAATCAGAATCACCAGCGATAATACTTTTTTCCACTTTGGAACATTGCTAAAATCCTGTGACTCATCAAAAATAGAATCATCTGCATCCGTCGTGTCATGATGCGGTAAAATTTTAAATCCGATCGTAGCATAAAATAGAATACCAACGATCAGAATCGGCAAACCGACAATCGCATACTCGAAAAATCCAAATTTCAATCCCAACGGTTCAAGTGCAGATTGTGCAATCATATTGCCGGGTGCACCAATCAGTGAAAGATTTCCTCCCATTGCTGCTGCAAATACTAACGGCATTAAAAGTCTTGACCGCTTATACCCTGACTTCGCTGCAATTCCAATTACAACCGGAATAAGAACTGCTGCCGTACCGGTGTTGGAAAGAAATCCGCTCATAACTGCCACAATCACCATGATTGCGATAATCAGACTGCGTTCCGTTTTTGCAAATTTTGTTACCAGACTTCCAATCTCATTTGCCATACCGGTTTCAAACAATGCCCCGCCTACAATGAACATGGCAACAAACAGAATCACGTTACTGTTGATAAATCCATTGAAAGCATCACTTACGCTCAACACACCGGTAATCACAAGACCAATGCAGACAATCATGGATGTCAGACCGAGTGGAATCTTCTCTGTAACAAACATGATAATGGCAAATGCCAGAAATATTAATGTAATTACTGTCGGGCTCATAGAAAACCTCCTTTTTTCTCTTTTTTATCATGTTAAAAAGTGACATGGCCTTGTCGTTTTCCTTTTGTAAACACAGCATATCGCATTTTCAGTATAATGTACATTTCATATACTTGACGTCAGCATAGTTTTTTCCTATACTGAAACTATAGTATAATTTTTCTGTACAATGACGGAGGATTCTATGACACTGACACAATTAGAATACTTTTGTATGGTATGCCGCTACCATAGTATTACCCGCGCGGCTGACGCGCTCTATGTTTCCCAGCCTACGATCTCCACTTCGATCCGGGATCTGGAAAAAGAATTTCATCTGAAACTTTTTAACCATGGAAAGAACAGAATTTCCCTCACCAAAGACGGTGCGGCTTTTTATCAGAAAGCAGAATTTATTCTAAAACAGACGCAGGAACTGTACACCGACTTTTCAAATATTGAAAAAAAGCGGCACCCGCTGCGGATCGGTATTCCTCCTATGATCAGCACGGTATTTTTTCCGCGGGTGACCGACCAGTTTCAGGAACAGTATAATATACCCATTCAGCTTTTAGAATATGGCTCCCTCCGCGCCCGTACTTTAGTCGACAATGAACAGTTAGATATCGCCATGGCAAATATGGATTTTTATAATCTGGATAAATATAACAGTTATGTCATGATGGAAGACAGATATGTCTACTGTGTTTCCAAGACGCACCGGTATGCCGGTGAAAAAGAAATTACAATGGATATGTTAAAAGATGAGCCCATTATCTTATTCAATACGGACTCTGTTCAAACCCAGACAGTCATCACCCGTCTGCGCAGTGCCGGGATCACACCAAATGTCCACATGTACTGCAGCCAGCTCGTTACTGTCCTTAATTTTGTCCGGGGTGGTAAATGTGGTGCTTTTTTGTATTCCTCTCTCGCTACCAATCCCCGTGATTTTGTTGTGATCCCGGTATCCCCGGAAATCACCAGTAAATTTGGTATCATCTGGAAAAAGGGTGTTTTTGTACCGGATCAGCTAACTAAATTTGTAAAATTCATTCAGGAGTATGATGTTACCCCTTATTTACCGAAACTTTAATCTGACAGTCTTGTTTTTTATCAACTTGTTTAGAAAACTTTACGGTAACTGCAATCACTCAAAATCTCTGGTAATGTTCGTAAGCCATTTATTTCTGAAATAGTGAATGAATACCACAGGCATTTTTTCGAACTCGTCCAGGGTCATGACAAAGTATACCCAGACAGGCGGCAGTTTGAAAACATATGCTGCAAGGA
>OGQH01002905.1_pt1 | contig 10761 bp, 6 predicted proteins | sample 1553181 | NCBI WGS metagenome assembly OGQH01 (sample SAMEA2579946, study PRJEB22360) | human gut metagenome | biome: human gut; feature: human-associated habitat; material: faeces | place: Denmark | collected 2008/2010 | reverse complement strand
CCGCATCAGCGGCTTGGCCATGTCGATCGACAGCCCGCGGCTGGGCGCCGAGTTCATTTTGGGCAGGTATTCCCGCAGGCTGGCCACGCGCCACAGGGCGAACCGCTCCTCTTCGGTGAAATAGTTGTAGAACGACAGCCCGAATTCGGTATCGGGCGTGATCGCCGCCAGTGAATAGAGGACGGCCATGAAGACACGCGGGTCGGGGATCGCGGCGGAGCAATTCGCGGATGCAGACCTGCTGTGCGGCGTGTATGCCGAGTGGGAGGCACGAGGAGAGAAGGAAGCGTATTTTTCATGCCGAGTGGATGGTTGGGATCGGAGGGATCATCGTTCGTGATCGCATGCTTTGGTGGATTGTTTGGCCCGAAAAGTTTTCGTGTTCGCGGTTCCGTGACGATTCTGTCGGGCGAAACGACGGTGGAGAAGAATACATTCGGGACTTCGGTCCGGTCGAAAAACGTGGACGGCCGGCTTTGCGTCACGCAGAGCCGGCCGTCACCATGCAGGTTTGGAATCACTGCTTTTTCACGCAGTCGTATACCAGAATGTTGGCGTACCGGTTGCTCGACGATCCGTCACGGCATGCCATTCCCAGATAGAGTTTGCCCTCCTTGACTTTGATGCATTCGCCTTCGGCGTAACCTGTTTGCGTGAAGCCTTCGGAGGCCAGTCCGTTCACATCGGAGATAGCGGCTACCTCGGTGCGTGGTACGACGATTCGGCCGTTGTAGTTGAACACGGTGACATAGGCCTTCGATTGATAGGTACCGGGATCATCCGAATTCTCGACGGCATTTCCTTCGTAGAAATAGATGTAGTCGCCGTTGATTTCGTGTCCCTGATGCGAATAGGAGTAGACGTCGTGCTCCTTGTCTGTACCTGAGGAGAACGAGAAATTGCCCAGTACGCGGCAGTCGTTCAAATCGTGTCCCATGATCTTGCGTTCGACGGTCTGCTTCTCGCCGTCGCCCGTACCTCCGCCTACGGTGACCGATACGGTCATCTCCTTGAGTGGAAGGGCCAGCACTTCGTCGAGGTCGAAAATCCAGAAATGGCGCACGCCCGATTTACGCGAACCCACCAGCAATCGGCGTGCATCGAAATCGACGGCCACCTGTTGATCGTACTGCTGTTCCTTGTTCAGAAAGAAGGTATCGCCGGCATAGCCGTCTGCTTCGTTCGTTCCGGGTACAAACTCCACGCGCGAGAACGACCAGTTGTTGCCGTATTCGCCGCTGTCGTCGACCGAGGCATTGCTGTTGAGCCAAATGTAAGTCTTTCCGTCTGAGGCTTTCTCGGCGACGATCTGCGTGCCGTGGCCGAAATGTTTGAGGATCATCACTTCGTCCTGGGCGTTCTGGTTGGGGCCTGCTGCCCGACAGATATTGAGCGTGTAGGCGTTGCTGCCGACCTGTGAGTAGTAGATCTCGCCGTTCGGGAGGATGTCGAAACCCTGTAAAATGCGGCGGGGTGCATACAGCAGGACGTTCTTGCTGTGAACGATGTCCGATGAGAGCGGAGCCGCGAGAGCCTGCGAAGGATCCCAAACTTGTTCTGCGTTCAGCGTCACGGAACATTTGGCCGAGTAACTGCCGTAGCGTGCCGTGACGAGGGCGGCGCCGTAACCTGTGCCTGTGACGAGTCCTCGTTCGTCGACCGCCGCCACCGCCTCGTTGGAACTGCTCCATTTGATTGGTACGCCGGCGTCGGCAGGTCGGGTCGTGGCTTCCAGTTGAAAGGTTTCGCCGGGTTGGAGTGTAAGTTCCGTGCGATTGAGTTTGAGCGAGGTAATTTGTGCCGGACTATCGTCCGTACAACCGATGTTCGACGCCGTCGTCGTTAATAGGAGCAGCGTCGCAATGATCTGTTTTTTCATGCTATTCGTTGTTTTTCGATTACTCGACTACGGAAACCGACCATGTCTTTGCCAGACGGTTCGAACCTCCTCCGCCCGTCGTGATGGTGTTGTTCTGTGTGATACGGATGTTGGCCGAGACCCGCAAGCGGATGTAGAGGTTGCCGTTGGGAATATCCACCTCGACGGGGAACGTGCAGTCGAACGAACATGCCGCGTCGTCGGGGAATTTCGGTACGTCGCAAGCCTGCACGTGATAGATGGCCTCGACCGGCTTCTCCTTGATGGTGAAGGTCTCCGTCTTCGCGCCGTCGGCCTGATGCCATGTCAGGCCGTCAGCCGAGTATTCGAGCAGGAAGAACGCTGCGGCCGAACCCGATCCGCCGAAGCAGCCTTTCGCATTGAGGACGGTGCCCGAAGCGACGTATTTGACCGGAATGGTCATCAGCCAATAGTCGTTGTAATAGAGACCTTTGATGTAAGCATGGCCGTTGTTGTAGCCCCATGAGTTCAGTGCTGCCGCGGTTTTGCCTTCGGCTTCGACGACCGTGATGGTGGCCGAACCGACATCGGAGTTGAGCGTATGTTTGTCGGTCGTCCACTCGGGCTGACGCTTTTGCAGATCCGTTTTTTCGGGATCGCCGCCCATGATTTCGCTGAAACGCCACTGTACGGGCAGTCCTTCGACGGGCATTTCGCTGACGGAGTAGACCTTGGCGCGCACCTCGCCGATCGGCTGATCGTCGACGCTCACGGCGAAGGTGGCGTATCCGGGTTTCGTCGGCGTACCCTCGATGTCGAGCGCCAGCGTTGCGCCGCCGTTGGTCAGTTCGAACGAGGTGCCGGCTACCGACAACCCGTCGCAGTCGCCGCTGGGCGTGCATTTCACCGCAATCGTCTCGTCGCCGTAGGCGTTGGAGTAGGTGAACCGGATGCGGGCTTCCGACGCTTCGCCCTCGATGAGATTTCCGTCAAGCGTCGGTGTGCCGTAGATGATCGCTCCGTTGGCTTGTGTCACCGTAATCGGATATTGTACGCCGTTGCATTCCAAGTAGAGCGTTGCTGTGCGTTCGGCCGAGCGGTTGTGCGTGGCCGAAACGGTGATCCATTCGAATTCGCCCGTACCGACGCCCTCCGAAGGAGTCGTCGAGAGCCACTGGGCATCTTCGGGTACGACCGAGCGCCATGCGCCGTTGCAACGCAGCGTGATGCGCTGCGAAGAGGCCAGATTGCTCGAAAACTGGATGATATCGGTTTCGCGAACGAGGTAACTCCCTTCGTCGTCCTTGCACCCGACGGCCAGTATGCAATAACTTGCGGTCAGCAGCAAGGTCCATTTATTGATTCGTTTCATGGTGATATTCGTGGTGTTTGGTACGTTATTATTTTTCCCATCCGTAGTTCTGTCCCAGTGCGGGGTTGTCGTTGAGTGCTGTCGTCGGTATGGGGCGCACATATTTTTTATCGTCCCACTTGCGCGTCATGCGGATGTAGCACTCGAGGTAACCACTGTCGCCGTCGGTCAGCGAGAAATCGTCGCCCAGCACGCGATAGGTGATGCCGGCCTGCGGGCGTTCGGGCTCCTTGCGCACGAAGCAGACGTCGTCCTTCCCGTCGCCGTCCATATCGTATGCTTTGTCCAGCTCGCCTACATAGACGCCGTACCAGGGCCGTTCGGCCAGTTTGCCCATACCCCAACGCATATCATCGTCCCAGCGGACGTTTTCCAATATCAATTCGCAGCCGCGTTCGCGGCGAATTTCGAGCAATGCGTTGTCGGTGACGGTACCGAGGAAATATTCGATCATGTAGGGATCGGCCGTAGCAGGCATCGTTCCGTCGACACCGGCGCGTTCGCGCAGAGGTTTGATCGTCTCGTTCCAGACTGTTTCGTCGAATTCGTCCAACTCGCATTTCGCTTCGGCGTAGGTCAGCAGGATTTCGGCGTAACGAATAATCGGGATCGACGTGGAGCAGGGCGAGGTGTTGCTGTCGAGACTCGTGTCGTCGATCACCCATTTGATCGGCTGGTAGCCTGTCACGCAGTAGCCGAAATCGGGGGCATAGCGGGTATCCGTTCCGTTGTTCTTGCGAGTGTAGCCTGGGTAGCGGACGGTTTGCATCAGGCGGTAGTCGCGATTCTCGAACTCGTCGATGAATGCGGTCTTTTCATAGCCGGGTTTGTCGGTGAAACGCGAACCGTCGAGGTTGAGATAGGTATTGATGAACTGTTTGGTCAGCGAGTAGCTGCCGTACTGTTGCACGATGAAGTTGGAGTTGAGGTTGTGTGTCGCGTTCAATTCGGCATTGTAGACGCGGGCCCAGATTACCTCTTGCGTGAAGACGGATTCGCTCGTGAAGAGCTTCCGGTACTGCGTCGAAACGTTGGCCGGATCGGAGACCAGCGAATACTTTTTGCTGGTCATCAGTTCGTTGCAGGCACTCACGGCTGCACGCAGATAGGTCTCCGCTTCGTCCGTCGTCCATGGTTTCCCTGTCGAGGGATCGTTCACGTGATATTTTCGGAAGGTGCCTTCATAGAGGCAGATACGGGCTTTGAGTGCCAATGCGACGTATCGGGTGATCTGCACGGAGTTGACTTCCAGAGCCGAACTCGATGTGCAGTACGTGCTGGCGAATTCGATGTCTTCGAGTACCTTGCGCATCACGTATTCGCGACTGTCGCGAGGCTTGTAAAGCGCCTCGTGGTCGTTGGAATCGATCGTCGAATCGTACCAGGGCACTGCCCCGAAAGTCTTGACCTTGTTCCAATAGAAATAGGCACGCCAGAAACGGGCGACGCCCTCGTAGTGAGCGAGCGTTGTCTCGCTGACGGCCGCCTGTCGGAAGTTGTCGAGAAAATAGTTGATGTTGCGCAGATCCTCCCAATCGCTCGTTCCCCAGCCCGACTGGTCGTCGGCATCAAAGTTGTCCGTGAGGAACTGGTATTCGCCGCGCCATGCCAGGCAGTCGGTACGGGCGTCGCCCGTGGCCACGGAGGCGGCGGTAGGACTCATCGTTTGCAGAAAGCCGTTGACGTAGGTTTGCAGATCGGTTTCGTTGCGGAAATAGCTCGGCGCGTCGATTTTGTTGGGATCCTCCTTCGAGAGAAAATCCTCGCAGGAACCGAAGAGCGCGACGCTCGCCAAGAGCATGAATATCTTTTTCATCGTTCGTATTTTTTGCAGGTTAGAAGGAAAGGTTGACTCCCAGTGTCACGGTACGCAGCATCGGATAACTGTAACCGTCGCCTTCGGAGGTGCGGAAATCCGAGTCACCGGCGTTGATCACTTCGGGATCGTAGTTGTCGCAGTGTTCGAACATGGGCGAATAGGTCCATAGGTTCTCGCCCGACACCCATACTTTTAACCCTTTGATGTGTAGTTTCTTGCAGATGCGATCGGGGAAGGTATAGTCGACCGTGATGTTTTTCAGCCGGATATACGACACATCCTGCATATAGCGGTCGTTGTTGATCGTCAGCGGACGGTTGACCGATGACTGGTGGGTCTGGTAGGTCGTGTAGCGGGGCCAATAGGCCGTGTCCCAGTTGTCGAGCTCTTCGCGATAGACCTTGTCGCCCGTGTGCTGTTTGAGCATGTAGCCGAACGGACGGTTGTACTGGCCCCAGAAGAATCCCGAGTCGTAACGCGGATACCAATCCTTTTTGCCGACGCCTTGCCAGAAGGTCGAGATGCCGATACCGTTCCAGTTGAATCCCAGATTGATGCCATAGCAGTAACGGGGTGTTTCGTTGCCGATGACGGTAAGATCGCCCGGATCAGCGGTCGTGTAGGCGCCCCGATCGATTTTACCGTCCTGATTCAGGTCGGCGAATTTGACTTGTCCCGGTCGGGTCACCTTGTCGAGCGTTTGCAAGAACGACTGCTCGGCGTGCGAGTCGATGTCTTCCTGATCGCGGAAAAGACCTTCTACGCGGTAGCCCCAGATTTCGCCCAGCTCCTTGCCTTCGTAGTAATCGCCCAGTGCGCCCGTCGGGTTGATGTATTCGGTCACCCATGTGCGGGCATCCCATACCATCGCTTTGACGTTGTAGCTGAAAGCCTTGCCGCCCAGTTCGAAACTGTCGCGCCAACCGACCGAGAGTTCCCAGCCGTTGGTTTTGAGCGAAGCGTTGTTGCCTTTGGGTGCGTCGGTACCGTAAACGGAGGGCAGGCTCACGCCGACGGTGTACATGTCGGTGGTATAGCGACGGTACCAGTCGAATCCGATCGACAACCGGTTGCGGAACAGATCCATGTCGAAGCCTACGTCGTAGGTGGTCGCCGTCTCCCACGTCAGCGAGAGCGGAATGGCTCCGGGAGCCGTCGTATAGGAGCCCAGTGCGTCGCCGATGACGACCGTCGAGGTTTTGATGGTCATGTAGTCGATGTATTTGTAGGGGTCGATGTTGCCATTGCCCATCGAACCGGCCGAGAGACGTATCTTGAAATTGTCGAGCCAGTTGCGCGACCACTCCATGAATTTCTCTTCCGACAGGCGCCAGCCGATCGAAGCCGAGGGGAAGAAGCCCCATTTCGAGTTTTCGGGGAATTTCGAAGAGCCGTCGTAGCGGCAACTGAATTCAGCCAGATATTTGCCTTGATAGCCGTAGTTGGCACGGAAGAAGGCGCCCACGTAACTCCAGTCGTATCCCGAAACGACGGGATCGCTGGTAAGACCGTCCATCAGACCGAAACTCGGTTTCGAGGGTACGGTCAGCCCTTCGCGCTTGATGGTCGTTCCGCGGTATTTCTTCGTTTCGAGGTTCCAGCCGGCGAGCAGCTTGAGCGTATGGTCGTCGCCGAGTTTCGGCGTGTATTCTCCGTAAATGTTGCTCGACAGGTAGTTCGTGTCCTGACGCAGATTTTCCAGCGTACTGCCTTGACTTTCGTTAACCGTGATCGGAGTGTCGGGGCCTCGGTAACCGGTATACATATTGGTCACACGCTCGCGTTTGTTGCGGGCGAAAAGGTAGGAGAGATCGCCCGATATTTTCAGTACGTCCTTCACCACGTCGATCTCGATGCCCAGTTTGTCTTTCATGGTGAATTTGTCGTCCTGCTGGTAGCTCGATCCTTCGGCGAAGCCTGCGTAACCGTTCAGTACGGCAGCATAAGTCCACGTCCCGTCGGGGTTGGTGATGGGGTTGATCGGCTGTCCTCCGTGTTCGATCATGCGCTGCGGAAGTTGGAGACTGTAATAGAGCATCGGTTGGTGGTAGTCCACCACCGTGAAATCCATGTTGTTATTCAACCGCAGCCAGGGACGGATGCGGATGTTGCCTTTGGCGCGGACGTTGTACTGTTTGTAACGTTCGTCGCCCACGCGGTAAATGCCGTCCTGATCGTAGAAACGGCCCGATACATAATAGTCCGCATTCTGATTGCCGCCCGATACGCTGATATTGTGCTCGTGCGAGTAGTTGAAATCCTTGTAGAAAGCGTCCATCCAGTCGGTGTTGGCGAAGTATTCGTACTGATTCTTGTCGTTGATGCGCACGCGTTCGAGCGACGGATCGGTGCTGCGGCGTGCCAGTTCCTTGTACCAGCTATCGGAATAGGGGGCGATGTTGTTGATGTAGGATGGCAGCGGATTCTGTCCGTTGTAATAGCCGTTCCATGCGTTTATATAGCCGGTCGTCCATTCGTAGCCGTCGGTTACCAGCTGTGGCTTGATCGTGCGCGCGTGAAGCGAAAAACTGCCGTTGTAAGTGACTTTCGTTTCGCCCTCTTCGGCCGATTTGGTCGTTACCAGAATCACTCCGAATGCGCCGCGTGCTCCGTAGATCGCAGCCGACGAGGCATCTTTGAGCACCGAGACGCTGGCGATGTCCTGAGGGTTGACCGTTTCCAGGTCGCCTTCCACGCCGTCGATGAGCACCAATGCCCCGCCACCCGAACCGATCGAACCGGTACCGCGGATGTTGATCGTCGCTGCACGCGAGGGTTTGCCGTCGCGCATCGAGATGTTGAGGTTGGGAATGGCGCCTTGCAGCGACCGCGAGATGCTCGGATTCGAACGTTCGGAGAAAACCTTGCTGTCGACTTGATCGACGGCGCCGACCAGATCGCGACGCTTCACTGTACCGTAGCCGACTACTACTACTTCGTCGAGCATCTGTTTGTCCTCTTTCAGAACGACGTCGATGCGGGTCTGCGTGCCTACGCGCCATTCGGCTGAACCGTAACCCAAATAGGTGAATTGGAGCACGTCGTCGTCCGCAACGTCGATCGAATAGCTTCCGTCGATATCGGTCGACGTCCCTTGCGTAGTGCCTTTCACCAATACGTTCACGCCGACGAGGGGTTCGCCTTCTTCATTGATCACGCGCCCTGTCACGACCGGCTTACGGTTGGCGGAGGGAGAGGGGGCGGAGCCTGTCGACGCGTTTTTTTTCGACGAGGGTATGGCGGTGAGAGCCACCACGTGATCCTTGATCTTCCAGGAGATGCCCGTGTCGTAGAACAGCGTATTGAGCATCTCTTCGAGTGGAGCGTCTTGGATGACGACATGCACGTCGGAGAGCGTCCGTTTGCCGAGCGAGGTTTCGTAGGAGAAGACCACTCCTGTCTGCTCGGTGAATGCCGAGACCACTTCGCGCAGCGATGCGCTGCCGAACGACAAGTTCAGGTTGAGACGCTGGTCGGCGAGTAACTCGCCCCTTGCACCGAGCGACGCCGACGGCAATGCAGCCAACCCGACGCACAGAAGCATCCGACACCATCCCGTCAGGAATAAACCGATTTTTTTCATGGATGAGTAGTGATTAGGTTGTTAGTATGAAAGTTTGTATGAGTTTGGGCAATCGTCTGTTCCTGTTCCCTTGCGGGAGCGGTAGCCGACAGGGATCGCAACCGATTCCGGCGCGCGGATTCAGTCGGAATCGGGATACCGCAGGATTTCGAAACGTGTGCCTGAGATGAATTGTAACAATTCGATCACGTCTTCGATCGGGGTGTCTTTCTGAAAACTGAAATTGTAGTTGGCATCGGGTGCATCGTCGTCGATCAGACGCAGTTTTACGCCGTAGAGCTCCTCGATGCGGTCGGCGATTTGCCGGAGCGGAACGCCGTCGAGTGTGATGATACCGTAGCTCAGGGCCAGATGATCTCCGACGGGGACCTCCTTGATTTCGAGTTGTTCGTCCTGCGTATCGTAGATGGCGCGCTGGCCGGGGTGCAACCGGATCAGATTGCTGCCGTCGGCGCGCTGCAATGATACGGCGCCTTCGGCCAGCGTCGTCTCGGCCATGTGGTCGCCGCGCAACGATCGGACGCTGAAAACCGTACCGAGCACGCGCACGCGCAGATTGGGAGTAACGACGTCGAAAGGATGCTTGGCGTCGTGCTCGACGTCGAAATAGGCTTCGCCGTCGAGATGTACGCGGCGTTCGTCGGTGTGAAATGTCTCGTCGTAACAGAGCGTCGATCCGGGTGTAAGCCAGATGTCGGAGCCATCGGGCATCGCTACGTGCATGATCGTCGTGTCGGCATTGAAGTAAGTGATCGGCGCGGGCATCAGGGCGGTACGCCATGCGAACATACCGGTCAGGGCCACGACTGCGACGACCGCAGCCGTTCGGAGCAGGGAGTGTATACGAATGTGTCCGAAAAGGTTCGAGAGACGATGGGGCCGCTGCGCCGTGCAGGGAGCGTTTTCGAGCGCATCGATCCGACTGTTGAGTCGGTTGAGCGAACGGATGAAACGCGCCGGACCGTAGAGGGTCGAACGCCACTTTGCGAATCGTTGTCGGACGGCGCGTAGTTCGGCAACTTCGCGCCGGTGTTTTTCACTGGTTGCTAACCACTGCGACAGTTCCTGTTCCTCTTCGGAAGTAGCTGTCCCGTCGAAATATTTCCAAATGATCCGTTCGTCGAACGGATGTTGCGAGTCTTCGTTTTTCACGGTCGTGCGTATTGACTTTCCGATTATAATACACACGAGTCGGGGAAAGCACCTATTCGTCGACCGCTTTTATTGTCCCAAGATGTAAATCGTCAACAGCAAAAACATTTTCAGATGGCCCAGTTTGCCGCGTAATTGCCGCAACGCATTGTTGATATGATTCTCGACGGTCGAAACGCTGATATTCAGCCGCTCCGAGATCTCTCTGTTCGACAGCCCCTCGAAATGGCTCATACGGAATACTTCGCGGCATTTCGGCGAGAGCGTTTCGACGACTGCGTCGAGTTCGTCGGCGATCTGCCGTGCGTAAAGATTCCTGATAATTTCGTTTTCGTCGGGGTCGTAATAGGTGCAGAGCTGCTGTTCGATTTGCAGTTTTGTCTGCGACCGGTAGGACGAGGCATAGTTTTTCGACCGTAGTACGTTGAGCGCGGTGCGGTAGACCGCACGCAATAGATAGCCGCGCAGCGAACCGTCGTTGCGCAGTTTGTCGCGGCCGACCCAGATGCGGACGAAAACCTCCTGTACGACGTCATCCGCGTTTTCGTCGCCGACGATGAGCTCCGCATAATTGACTAATGGTGCCCAGAATATGCCGTAGAGTTCGTTGAAAGCCGTGCGTTCGCCCTTCTTCAATCGTTCGATCAGTATCGATTCCTCTGCCTTCATTGGTCTAAAATCCTTACAAATATAATACTATTCCGCCATACTGCAAGAGGGGAGGGACTCTTCGCGGGACGGCGGGAGCACCGTTGTTTTGATCGGGGCGGCGGTTTCGGCCAAAGGGGGTGCCGAAACAGTATACCTGTCGATTGTGGAATCGGGATTCGGACTCGAAGGAGTGCAGTTGCGGATTGTCGGGAAAGGGCGTTCGGAACGGATACGGGATTTTCACGGGGATCGAAAAAAATATCCTGCTGACGAATCAGCAGGATATCTGGTGCCCAGGACAGGAATCGAACCTGCACGCCTTGCGGCACACGCACCTGAAACGT
>OGQH01002903.1_pt1 | contig 10764 bp, 9 predicted proteins | sample 1553181 | NCBI WGS metagenome assembly OGQH01 (sample SAMEA2579946, study PRJEB22360) | human gut metagenome | biome: human gut; feature: human-associated habitat; material: faeces | place: Denmark | collected 2008/2010 | reverse complement strand
TCTTTAAGATAATCTGCTTTCTGGATAATACCGTCAAAAGTCCCTTTATGTTTTACCATTGATGTTCTGCTTTTAGTATATCCACGGACATGAATTTTGTAAAAAATACTGTCTTCATATGGAGTCTGAAGAGGCATATCACCTTCCCAGTCAAATTCATCAAGCACAATTCTGCTCAGATATCTGGCATTATCCTGTATTTTATTAAATTCACTGCAGCATGTAACTGTCTTTGCATACAAATCCGGTATCATTTTTCCATCTGACTCATAACAGTACATTGCTTTATCAAGATTTTCACCGGAAATATTACATGAAAACACATCGCCTGTCTTGTATGTTTCATCTAACTCTACTCTGCATTTCAGATTTTTTCTTCCGTCAAATATCAGCAGTGTTATATTATCAGAAACACCTGCAAATGCAAAATTATATGACATACTTCCGGTTTTTTGTGCTCCACGCTGTGCCGGATTGCCTTTTTTTATATTTATCATTCTTTTCCACCCTTCAGACTGTATAAATTTTTCATCGCAGCTTTGTCGAGCTTATAATATCTCATTGCAAATAAAGTTATAAGCCAGCCAATAATAGGTATTATACAATAAAAGAAAATTGTCATCCATTTTAATGGCTGCGTAAGTTCGTCGCCAACCTGAGGAAACACTTTTGAATAACCTATAAGTGAAAGTGATATTCCCACAAAAAATGTTCCCAGTGCCGAAAATGATTTGTCAATAAATGAAAATAAAGCTCCCATGATTCCCGGAACAAAATGTCCGCTTATTGTATATTCATAATCAGTACAGTCAGCTATCATAGGCACAACCATATTGTTTGTTATTGATTTTACACCATTGAGCAGTGCAAATACTGTCAAAAATACTATCGTTATAAGATTAATATTCGTAACTGATACTTTTGTAAGGTCGCAAAAAATCATCATAATCATCAATACAGACTGGAATATAATTGCAAACCATGTCGCTCCTGTCATTGCTTTTTTCTGTCCATATTTCTGTGCATATTTAATTCCTATATAAATAATTCCAAGATTAGGTATTCCAACTATTATGCCAATAATTCCAGCAAGAGGATAATTTTTCATAAGTATGCCGTATAGCATGACAATAACTGTAGAATTGCCGTAAACCATAGCAGCGAACTTATCTGACGCAGCCGCAATTATAAGCATTCTTATAGGTTTATTATGCTTTAAAATCGAAACATAATCGCGGAATTTAATATTCTGGGGCTTATCACCCGAATTATTATTTTCAAGATTAAAAAATTCTTTTCTATCTTTCTGCCATATTCCTATTACAGCCAGAACCGTACATATTGCCGATAAAATAACAACAGTTATTACAAATTCAGCAAAAAGCTCACTGGAATTAAAATTTTTATATTTATGTATAAGATATACCGAAACATAAAATGCTGTAAGACCATGTGCGAACATTATAAATGTTGAATCAAAAAATGTTATAAGCGGTCTCTGGTTTACATCGTTCGTTATAACTGACTGACCTGATTTTACAACTGTTGTCTGAAAAGTATATCCTATTATATACACAGCATAAATTATTATAAAATACGGTGCACGTATAAAACGAGGCACAAGGTGTGTTGTAAAAAAAAGCACTAGTGAACTTGCTGCCATAAGAATATATCCAAGAACTATAAATGGCCTGAATTTTCCAAATCTGCCATTTGTCTTATCAAGAATATATCCTATAACAGGGTCTGTAATTCCGTCAAACACCCTCATTCCGGTAAGAATAAATGATATTACAACTACACCTATTCCCGCAATGCCATTGGCATAATATGATACATATCCCATCATTGCCAGAAATAAATTAGTCGATGTATTATTAAGCGAAAAAAAGGCTATCTGCCAGATATGTGCCCTATTTTGTTTTATTTTATTATCCTGCCCATGTACTTCTTTTTTCATTATATAGTCAAACTCCCTCACAGTCAAATTCAGGGATAAAGCTTTCCGATGCAGTCTCTCCCTCCTGGATAAAACCGTTTACAACTCCGAGTTCAATGGCATAATCAACAACTTCATCATATTCTTTATCTGTCACTTTCCGGTTTATCTCAGGGTACTTTTCAACCTGTTTCAGCGGTGTGTACTGGTTCATAATACTTATATAAATATCATCTTTAAAAGTTTCATATAAATACTTTATAACATTTTTTGAATCATATGTCATCCCCGGCAGTATAAGATGTCTTACTATCATTCCTCTTTTCATAATTCCACGTTTATCAAAAACTGGTTTTCCAACCTGTTTAAACATCTCATCAAGAGCTTTGGATGCAACATCAAAATAATCTTTTGCATTGGAATATTTAAGTGACAGTGAACTGTCCATATATTTCATATCCGGAAGATATATGTCAATAAGACCATCAAGAAGCTTTAAAGTTTCTATGTTTTCATAACTGCCTGTATTGTATACAATTGGAATTATCAGTCCGTTCCTTCTTGCTTTTTTTATAGCCTGTGCAATCTGCACCACAAAATGTGTCGGCGTTACAAGATTAATATTATTGGCACCTTTTTCCTGCAATTCCAGAAAAATATCAGCAAGCCTGTCAATGCTGATAATCTTCCCTGTTTGTGCCGCGGCTATATTTCTGTTCTGACAAAATACACATCTTAAAGTACATCCTGAAAAAAACACAGCTCCTGAGCCTTCCTCTCCTGAAATACATGGCTCTTCCCACATATGCAGGGCCGCTCTTGCAACACAGAGTTCATCCGTCATAAGGCAGTAGCCTTTTTCTTTATTTTTTCTGTTTTTTTTACAATTTCTTGGACATAATTTACATTCGGACATTTCCTTATCCGCAATATTTTCAGTCATGTTCTTTTCCTTTTTCATTCATAAGTTCCTGCATCTTCGCAAATGCTTCCTTTATTCCTCCGACGCCATTTACAAGTCCTTTATCTACAGCTTCCTGTCCGACAAGAATTGTTCCTAAGTCTTTTGTCAGAATTCCGGTGTTCATCATCATTTTCTCCAGTTCATCTTCCGAAACCTTTGAATGTGATGATATAAACCTGACAATTCTGTCCTGTATCATTTTAAAATAATCAAATGTCTGTGGTGCACCTATAATCGTTCCATTCATTCTTACAGGATGAATAATCATAGTTGCCGTCGGTGCAATAAAACTATAATCTGTACTCACTGCAAGCGGTACAGCTATACTATGTGAATCGCCAATAACAAGCGATACTGTCGGCTTACTCATGGATGCTATCATCTCTGCAAGCGCAAGTCCTGCACTGACATCGCCTCCTACTGTATTCATAAGAAATAATACACCATCTATCTCTTCATTATCTTCAATTGATGCAAGCTGTGGCAGAATATGCTCATACTTTGTTGATTTACTTGATGCCGGAAGAACATCGTGTCCTTCTATTTCACCGATAATCGTCATTAAATGTATTTTACCATGTTTTCTATTATTCTCAAGCACTACCTGTCCAAAGTCCTGAATTTTCTTATCTTTTTCCTTTTCTTCCATATACTGCCCCCGTTTTTATAAATTAAAAATATTATCACTCAATAATATTGTGCTTTTAAAATTTATTTTTATTCACGTATGGATATACTATTCACATTAAGACATATTGCAATGAATGACCGCTTATATTAAAATAAAATATAGTTTTTAATTATGGACTGTTGAAACAGTTCTATTCAAATGTAATTTTTACACAAGCGGCAAAAGTTTAATTTGCATATAATTAAACGCAGAATTGGAGAACTCTGATGATTGATTTAACAAAAATGATAGACAGTTTCACACACAGGCATGTTTTTATACAAACGCACAATTTCCCTGACCCCGATGCAATAGCAAGTGCTTACGGTCTTCAGTATCTTCTGCACAGCAGAGGTCTTGAATCTACTGTTATTTACAAAGGAAAAGTTGAACACGGAAGTTCAAATGCAATGGTTAAAAAGCTTGGTATTGAAATCATTGAATATTCTGATATGACTGAGATGTCACAGGATGCAGAAATAATTCTTGTTGATTCGCAGAAAGGCAATGCCAATATAATCGACATGCCCGGAAATGAGGTGGTCTGCATTGACCATCATCCTATATTTGGTAAATCACAATATACTTTTTCTGATATAAGACCTGAAGTTGGTGCATGTGCTTCAATGATAGCACAATATATTTTTGATGAAGGTCTGCAGATACCCGACAATATTGCAACAGCACTTTTATACGGAATACGTATTGATACTGCCGGATTGAGCCGTGGTATGTCCAATCTTGACCTTGATATGTTTTATAAATTATTCAATCTTGCCGACCGCAAAAAGATTGCCGAACTTGATAACAACACTCTGCGTCAGACAGACCTGCTTGCATATTCCTCAGCAATTAACAGCATAAAAACATATGGAAAAACATCATATGCCAATACCGGATATAACAGTCCAGAACCGCTTATTGCTGCAATATCTGATTTTATTATGATGCTCGACACAACTGACAACACAGTCGTTTACTCTGTAAAAGATGACGGAATAAAAATATCTGTGCGAAGCGTCGGAACAATTAACGCCGGAAAGGTTGCCAATCAGGCACTTGAGGGCATCGGAAGCGGCGGCGGACACGAAAATATGGCCGGGGGGTTTGGTTCTTTTGATAAAAGAGGTGGCCGGTGGTTTCGTTCCTTATGATAAACGTATTACAGACCCTGTCCACAACGATAAATATATTTCCGAGCTGACCAATGAAATTGAACAGCGTTTTGCCAATGTGATCGATGGCTGAACACCTTCTGACTACCAAAAAACACTTGATTTTCACCTAAAACCGACAAACATTTTTTACATGTAAAAATCCCCGCAAGCCTGTATTTACAAGGTTTTGCGGGGATTTTTGATGTAAGCTACCAGCCGGAGTCGAACCGGCGACCTTCTCATTACGAGTGAGACGCTCTACCGACTGAGCCATGGTAGCATGAAACAAAAGTTATGTTACCATATCAAACAAAAAAAGTAAAGATTTTTTACAACTTTTATCATTTTCCTGGCATATGCATGCTTATGCCGGACACTTCCAACACAAATGCATAATATAAGATATAACCTGATTGGAGCCCTGTTATGAAAAATATTCTTTCCATTAAAAATGTAAGCTATTCTTATCATACACAGGAAGGTGAAACTCCCGCCCTGACTGACATAAGTTTTGATGTCAGCTCCGGAAGCTTCACATGTATTGTCGGTCCGTCCGGATGCGGCAAATCTACACTTCTTTCCCTGATTTCAGGGCTTTTGCATCCCGACAGCGGTGAAATATATATAAATGGATGTAGCTCATCCGGTTCACTTCTTCATATAGGATATATGCTTCAAAAAGACAGTCTTTTTGAGTGGCGTTCTGTTTATAAAAATGTCCTGCTTGGTCTTGAAACAAGAAAAATGCTCACATCGGAAAAAAAGGAACTTGCTGATAAAATGCTTGAAACTTATGGTCTTGCCAATTTTAAAAATGTAAAACCTTCACAGCTTTCAGGTGGAATGAGACAGCGTGTAGCCCTCATAAGAACACTCGCACTTGAACCTGATATACTTCTTCTTGATGAACCATTCTCTGCTCTTGATTATCAGACCAGACTTGAAGTAAGCGACGATATATATAAAATTCTGAAAGAGCAGAACAAAACGGCAATCCTTGTAACTCATGACATTTCCGAAGCAATTGCAATGGGTGACAAGGTTATTATTTTAAGTGCAAGACCCGGACGAATTAATAAAATTATAGATATAACATTTGATAATCTGACAGACGGACGCACACCTTTTAAAGCAAGAAGTTCTCCCGGATTTTCTGATTATTTCAACACAATATGGAAGGAGCTGGTACAATGAGTGCACAACAGCAGGCCTACCTTAAACAAATAAAAAAATACAAATTATTTATCACATTATCGAGGATTTTTCTTTTTGTTATTTTCCTCTTTTTGTGGGAAATTTCGGCAAGATTCGGCTTGATAGAAGCTTTTATATTCAGTTCACCATCAAGAATCTGCATATGTTTTTATAAAATGCTGATTGACGGAAGCATATTAAAGCATGCTGCTATTACACTCGGCGAAACTTTTTTCAGCTTTGGTCTCATAATTGTATTCAGTATTGGCACCGCCCTGCTTTTATGGCTTTGCAAGCCACTATCCGACATACTTGAACCGTACCTTGTAGTTCTTAACAGTCTTCCTAAATCAGCACTTGCACCAATGCTCATTGTCTGGCTTGGTAACAACGCAAAAGCAATTATTGTAACAGCCATATCCGTTGCAATTTTTGGTACAATACTAAATATATACACAAGCTTTGCCGATACAGACCCTGATAAAATCAAGCTTATGAAAACTTTCGGTGGAAGCCGTTTCCAGATTCTTACAAAGCTTATCCTTCCGGCATCATTAAACACAATTGTAAGTAATATGAAAGTCAATATCGGTCTCTGTCTTGTCGGCGTAATCATTGGTGAATTCCTTGCTGCAAGAGCCGGACTTGGATATGTAATAATTTACAACAGTCAGATTTTTAATATGGATCCTATTGCAATGTCAATAATTATTCTGTGCATTATTTCAATGATACTTTTCAAAATTATTGATTTAATACAGAAATGTGTTGAAAAATTATATTAGCCTTTCATAATTTTTATTGACTTTTTATATTATTCGTATTAGTATATATTATATAAATTTTAATGGGGTACTTAATATGATTTCACTAACTATCAAAGATACTAAGACTTTCATGTCTCATCTTCTTATAAAAGACACATTTGATAATATGCTCCTATCAGAAGCAGCCATAGTAACGGGCAACACCTATAATATCAATGGTTCAATCAACCGTTCTTTTTTCTCTGATGATGAGCTGGCTTCACTGGCCAGCCCGTCATATTCGCAGTGGTCTAAGATAAAGCCGGTGTGTTTTGGTCTCATTAAAGGTAATAAAGTTCCTACATCATTGAAGATAATATTTCTCTTATCAGAAGGTGACACATCACAGCTGGTCGGGCAGACCGACATTAATCCAGAAGATATCAACGGACTTTTTATAAATATACGCTATTCTGACTCAGGACTTACGCTTGTAACAGGAACCTCTGTCAGAACATTTACACTGGATAAGTCACTTGAACATGCTTTTGACTCATATGTAAAAGTATTCCTTGAAACCTCCGGCATTAACTATGAAGAAATTTCATAGAATTTTAATAATCTCCTGCAGCCGTGTATTTATGCGTATTACGCCCCTTTCTGTTAGCACTCATTTGTTTTGAGTGCTAATTTCTTCTTGACTTTGTTCATTTCCTGTATTAAATTACATTCTAGATTGATTTATGTTAAATTCATTTTGAATTAACAGGCACATAAAAGCTTATCAGGCTTTTAAATATATTTAATGGAGGATTGATTAATATGGCAAACGAACATGGTAATTTATCAATTAACAGCCAGAATATTTTCCCTATAATTAAAAAATGGATGTATTCTGACCATGATATTTTCTACAGAGAATTAATTTCTAATGGTTGTGATGCAATTACAAAGCTAAAAAAACTTTCTTTAATTGGTGAGTATGAAGCCCCTGATGATATTGAATATAAACTTGACGTAAAAGTAAGTCCTAAAAACAAGACTATCAAAATCATTGATAATGGTATTGGTATGACTAAGGATGAAGTAAATGAATATATTAACCAGATAGCATTTTCAGGTGCAGAAGCTTTCCTTGAAAAATACAAGGACAAGACTAACGAAGACCAGATTATCGGTCATTTTGGTCTCGGTTTCTACTCTGCATTTATGGTTGCTGACAAAGTAACTATCGACACGTTCTCTTTCCAGAAAGATGCAACAGCAGTTCATTGGGAATGTGACGGTGGTACTGAATATGACATGAAAGATTCTGACAAGCAGAATGTCGGCACAGAAATCACACTTTACCTTAATGAAGACAGTTATGAATTTGCAAATGAATATAAAGCAAGAGAAGTTATTGAAAAATACTGCTCATTCATGCCTGTACCTATCTTTTTAACTAACGAGGATGAAGAACCAAAGACAGAGGAAATTCCTGAGGAAGAAGTTACAGAAAAAGATACTGTTATTGAGACATTTATAAAAGAAGCCGAGACAGAAGAAGTCGAAAAAGAAGACGGAACAAAGGAAACAGTCGAAAAAACTCCTGCCAAAAAAATGGCTAAAATAGTAAAACGTCCTGTTCCTTTAAATGATATTCATCCACTTTGGACAAAACATCCAAACGAATGCAGCGATGAAGATTACAAAGAATTTTACCGCAATGTATTCCACGATTATAAAGAACCTTTATTCTGGATTCATCTGAACATGGATTATCCATTTAATTTAAAAGGTATTCTTTATTTTCCAAAGATTAACACAGAGTATGAAACTATTGAAGGCACAATAAAGCTTTATAATAATCAGGTATTCGTTGCTGATAACATAAAAGAAGTTATACCTGAATTCCTGCTTCTTCTCAAAGGCGTTATTGACTGCCCTGACCTTCCTCTTAATGTTTCAAGAAGTGCATTACAAAATGATGGTTTCGTTAAGAAGATTTCTGAGTATATTACTAAAAAAGTCGGTGACAAGCTCACAGGAATGTACAAAACACAGAAAGAATCATATGAAAAATATTGGGATGACATCAATCCATTTATCAAATTCGGCTGCTTAAAAGATGAAAAATTTGCAGAAAAAATGAATGATTATATTATCTTTAAGAACATTGACGGCAAATATCTCACACTCAAGGAATGTCTTGAAGAGAATAAAGAACATCATGAAAATACTGTATTCTATGTTACTGATGAAACAGAACAGAGCCAGTATATCAACATGTTTAAAGAAGCCGGTATTGATGCTGTAATCCTTACACATAACATTGATCAGCCATTCATAACTCACCTTGAGTCTAAAAACGAAGGTGTTAAATTTGCAAGAATAGATGCTGACTTATCAGACAGCTTCAAGGAAGAAACAAGTGAAGATGAATTGAAAGAAATATCTGAAACACTCACTGAAACTTTCAAGAAAGCTCTTGGCAAAGATAATCTTAATGTCAAAGTTGAAAAGTTAAAGAATGCATCTATTTCATCAATGATTACTCTATCTGAACAGGACAGACGTATGCAGGATATGATGAAAATGTATAATATGTATGGCATGGATTCATCTATGTTTGGTGCCAACAGCCAGACACTTGTCCTCAATGCCAATAATGAACTTGTCAAATATATTGCTGAACATAAAGATGGCGAAAATACAACTCTCATGTGTGAACAGCTTTATGATCTTGCTATGCTCAGTCATGCACCACTCACACCTGAACAGATGACTAATTTTATTGCAAGAAGTAATAAAATTATGGAATTGCTTGCTAAATAAGTAATTTTAACGTATTATATAAAAGAAAGGCACTGGGATTATATTGCCTCAGTGCCTTTCTTTTAAATTTTTTAAAATGAGGGTTATTATGTCAGATTATAACAATACACACAGTAACAATACTAATGACGATTTATATGATGATGACTATATTACATATGAAGAAACAAATGATGATGATTATATAGATGATGATGTTCTTGATCCGGAATTAGATGATTTCGATATTTATAGACATCATTCTACAAACAAAAAATCATCATTAAATAAACAAAAACCAAAGCTCAATCCTTTTGTTGAAGAGGCTTTAAGCATAATCAAACTAATTGCCGTTGCATTTATAATAGCATTTATTTTTACACAATATATTATTGTAAATGCCGAAGTACCTACAGGTTCAATGAAAAATACCATCATGGAGGGTGACAGGCTTATCGGTTTCAGATTATCTTATTTGTTCAGCAAACCTGAACGTGGCGATGTAATAATTTTCAAATATCCTGATGATGAAAAACAAAATTTTGTCAAACGTGTAATCGGAATACCAGGTGATGTCGTTCAGATTATTCATGGAAAAGTTTATGTCAATGGTAATGAGCTGGATGAACCTTATTTACGTGAACCTATGAACGATAATGAAGAGGAACAGGTGTTTGTTGTTCCTGAAGGTCACTATTTCGTAATGGGTGATAACCGTAATGATTCTTTGGATTCAAGATATTGGAAAACAAGTAATTATGTTTCAGAAAAGAAAATTCTTGCAAAAGTAATATTCAGATATTACAACCAGTCAAGACATAAAATTAATTTCAAATTATTTAATTAATTTTCATTTAATTGATTTGAATAAACTACACATTTTTGCACATATTAAACATGTTCGGAATATCCGGACATGTTTTTTTCGCGGAAATAATTATTTACGCAGAACAGGAGGATTTTATGACCACTTTAGGATGTAATGTAAACGCATGTTCACACAACAAAGACAATTGCTGCTGTCTTTCATCAATCGAAGTTCATGGAAACAGTGCATGTAAATGTGATGAAACATGCTGCGGTAGTTTCTACGAAGCCGACAGTGAAACAGCAAAAAACGCAAGCGAATCTCCTAAAATCAATCTAAGCATCTCATGTGAGGCTTCTAATTGTGTATATAACGAAGACAAAAAATGTAGTGCCGACCATATTGATATCTCAGGCATCTGTGCACAGGATGCATCAGAAACTGTCTGTGCTTCATTTAAGTGTAAGTAGTATAAATAATGGGAGAAACG
>OGQH01002892.1_pt1 | contig 10826 bp, 9 predicted proteins | sample 1553181 | NCBI WGS metagenome assembly OGQH01 (sample SAMEA2579946, study PRJEB22360) | human gut metagenome | biome: human gut; feature: human-associated habitat; material: faeces | place: Denmark | collected 2008/2010 | reverse complement strand
AGGGACTGACTACGAATCAGTACGTCGGGGGTTCGAATCCCTCACGGCGCACCATCGAAACTGCAGGTCACCGAGGCTTTTACCTCGGTGGCTTTTTGTTTTCACGGGCTCATTTCGTCCCGTGGGTGCTATTTGGGTGCTAAGCGCCGCCCACGAACCCTTCGTTCTCTGAGCATTGCAGCCGCTTTAGGACTCTAACTGGCAAGAATCGCGTTGTATGCATTCTCTTTTTGCTGAATGCATTCAGATTGCCGCTTTCCTGGCAAAACCCGTTCGAAATGTATGCGTTTCGGCTTAACGATGGCAAGATTTTTGCTCCATGCATGCATTTTCAGATGCAATTAGGGAATTCGGAATACATAGCGTAAGAATCTTGCCGGCAAAGGCTCTATTTCACGTCGGGAGCCTCGAAATCATGCATGCTGCACGATTCTTGCCATGGGGTAGTTCCCGAGGTCCGTGCACGGTATGTGTCGCTGCGGTCTCCCTTGAGTATCGGGTGAAACATGAGTACCAGGCGAGCATGAGCGTTAGACGAAATGTGGCCATCAGGTGAACATGGGCGTCGAGTGAAACATGAGCATCGTGCTGGTATGAGTGCCAGTCGAAACGCAAGCACCAGGCGAAATGGGACACTGGGCTAAACGGACGCCAGGCGAAATATGAGCACCAGGCGAACATAGGGGCCAGGCGAGCATGGACGCCGGGTGGGAATGAGTGCCAGTCGAAACGTGAGCACCGATCGAAACGTTGGCTGGCGTCGGGTTCATCTATGGATAAGCCCCCCCCCTTTTTTTTCGGATGGCTTGTTGGGCTCTATAAGTCCAGGTTGTTGCGGGGTTGCCCAAACCGCCTCTTTGGAATTATAGCCGTAGATAGGGAAGTGAACCGTTTCGTCCCTCGTTGTTCGGGAGGCGGAAGGCGGTTTGAAGGCTGATGTCGAGTGCATTTGGCGTTGCTCGGGCTCTATTGCTTATTTGTGATTGCTTTCGCATCTATTTAAGGTTCGGCCGATAAGATTTCCCCATGGTGCTTTTTATCGGACATTCAAGTGCAATCAGGTTGCTTCGCTCGCTCGAGGATTTCGAAGACATTCGGTCTGCGCGGGCTATGCCGTCTCTCAAGGATGTTCCGACGTTGCCGAAATCGTTCAGAGAAAGTTCATCTCTAGCAACGCTCCCTCGTCCGCTGGAGGTCGTTGTCTTATCGGGAAAAACAAGAAGTCAATCCAAGCGGTTTCACAACAATATTTGGAAACTTCCCGATAGGGCACCTTGCTTTCTCTCCTTTGAAAGCGGGGTATGTTTAAGCAATCCTGAATTCTGTTTCGTGCAGCTTGCGCGGTCATGTAGCGTGATCGACCTAATCAAATTAGGATTTGAGCTATGCGGAACTTACCGAATAGACCCTGCAAGCCCCATTGGATTTCGGCCTGCTCAGCCCCTTTCGAGCACAGAGGCGATCAATCGCTTTATAGACAAAATGCATGGCAAAGTGCCTCGGAAAGCAAAAACAGCTATTCGTTATGTCTGCGACGGTTCGGCATCGCCGATGGAAACATGTTTGGCGCTATTGCTGGGCCTGCCCGCCCGCTATGGCGGTTACGGATTAGGCATGCCGGAGATGAATGCTAAGGTTCTGATCCCCGCAAGGCTAGGCAAGCGAACCACATATCGCGAATACCACTGCGATCTATATTGGTCCGAACAGAACGTTGCCATCGAATACAATAGCCGCGAATTCCATGTAAATGAACTTGCGGTGGAGCGGGATGCGTCACGCATCAACAATCTCAAAGCTGCGGGGATTGAGGCTCTTGCCGTTACTCGCGCGCATGTCGCCGACAACGTGAAGTTCGATGCCATTGCCCATTCTGCGGCAAACCTCATGGGAAAGCGTATCAGGATCGCCTATGTCGACATCGATGAGCGTCGAATGAGCTTGCGCAAGCAGCTTTTCTCCAAGGATCCTTGGTGCTGAGCTGTCTTGCTAACTGTTTCATGCTGCGAGGATTGGTGCCCTTGCGGGAATCGTCTTGGTGACAGGTTGATTTGAGCGTTGCTTCGGGCTGCCAAGAACAATGGTCTTGTGAGTGTCGCCTTGGCGTTGGGCGATTCGGCTGTTGTTCCAGGATCTTTCTTTGGGTTGGCGTTCTGTCTGCCTATTGATTCGTTGTGCCTATCTTCGAGGTTGCTTTGGCTGCTGTGGCAAGATTCGCGCGCCATGTATTCTCTTTTCGCTGATTGCACGAAAAAGGGGGCCTCCCTGGCAGCGTTTGCGCGAAATGCATGCTTTTCGCGCTGAATCTGGTAGGATCTTCGTCCCATGTATCCGTTTCGGGGTGCAATCGGGCGATTTCGGATACATAGCGCGCGAATCTTGCCAGGGAGGCCCCTTTTTTTGCGTCGAGGTTCCTGGAATCATGCATGGGGCGAAGATCCTGCCGACGCTCGACGTTGCGCGGGCCTCTCCGCTCCGGCGGGCAGCTGGTCGCGGAAGACTGCTGGTCTGAGCGACTTAACCTGGCCATAGCGGTCTTGTTGCATAGTAAAACCAGGAGGGCGCCTTGGGCGCTCTCCTGGTGAATGATGCGGTGTTGGGGATTAGCCTACGGCCACCATTACGTTGGTCGACTTGATGATGGCTGCCGCCTTCCCACCTTCCTTGAGACCCAGCTGCTCGATAGCTTCATTAGTGATGGAGCCAGAAATGCGTACGCCGCTTTCGTCTTTGATGGCCACATGGCCGTTAACGGCGCCATCCTTTACGGCAACAACAGTGCCCTCGATCTGATTGCGAGCGGAAATGTTTGGGATCTTTTCGTTGCGAACATGACATTGGTGGCCTTGATTACCGCATAGCACTCTTTGCCTTCGGCAAGCTCCAGCTGCTTTAGCGATTCCATGGTGATATCTGCTTTGATGGGGTTGTGGTGCCGCGGCAGATAACCACAACGGCGTTGACGGTGCCTTCTTTGACCTCTTTGATGGTGCCGTTAATTTGGTCGCGAACGGAGATCTTCGTGTTGTCCTCCTTTGTATTTGAGTGATTGAACTGGGAAAAAGCGGAGCAAGTATCTTTATTCTCAAGAGAAAAGGAAACCTACTATTCCTAATGCTCCATAGTTGCGCCAATAAAAAATGGACGCCCTAGGGCGTCCATTTCGTGTGCTATGCAAAATGTGCGGCAATGCCGCGATGAAAAGCTACTCGATCTTGCCGTAGCGCTCTTCGGTGATTTGGTCGAGCGTCTTGCCCTGGGTCTTGGGGCACCAGATAACGCCCACAACCAGGGAAATAAGAAGAACGACGCACATAATGACAGCTGCAGGGAAGAAGCCGGCAGGGTTCGTGGAAATGTCGCCCATGATGGCGCCAACGCCCACGAGCGACCAAATGCCCAAAGCGCCACGAACCAAGAAGAACATGATGCCCTGAGCGCCGCCGCGATACTGTGTGGGGAACAGCTCGGTACCCCACAGAGCGTAGAAGCACTGAGCGGAGAAACCTGCGGAAATGCCCCACAAGATTACGTATACCCAAAGAACCCAGCCCATGGATTCGGTGTCGCCACTCTGGATAGCAAGGCCGAATACGGCAATAGCAACCCAAGACAGCAGCGCCAACAGCGCAGAGGCACCGAACAGCACGCGGTGGGAGACAATGTCGCCGAAGCGGCTGAAGATTGCCAGCGAGCAGACGGCAACCAGTACCCACTGAACTACGCCCAAGAGGCTCTGGCCGGTTGCATCGATGTTGCCTGCGGCAGCATAGAGGTATGGCATGAACTGACCGTTGGTGCCCGCAGCCAGGTTCCAGGTCAGGTACACGGCAACCAGGAAGATGATGGTCTTCACGTTCACGGGGTTCTTCAAAGCGGTTGCCATCATTTTGCCGAAAGACTGCTTCTCGGTGGCAGCAGCGTTCTTTTCGGCCCAGTCGGCGGATTCCTGCAGCTGACGCTGAAGGTTCCAGGCGATAAGGGCAACGATGAACAGAACCAGGAACAGCAGGCGGGTTGCCAGCATGCCGTCAAACGGGCCGTAGGTGCCTGCGGGGAGCAGGGTGGTGCCATCAGACTCGAAGCCAGGGATGATGAAGCTCATGACCAGCGAAAGGATGAAGATGATGGCGGGACCGCAGCTCCATGCGAACTGGCTGATGCCGATGTTGGAAGCGCGCTTCGTGGAGGTAGACGTTTCGGAGATATAGCTCCAGGAGGCGGGAACGCCAGCGCCTACGGAAAGGCCGGACAGCACAACGCCCACTACGACCATAGGAAGGTTCACGGCAACCATGGCGATGAATACGCCGGCAGCGTAAACCAGCAGATTGTACTTATAAATAGTGGTGCGGCCGAACTTGTCGGTCAGGAAGCCGCCGATCAGCGCGCCAACAGCTGCGCCGAAAGCGTTTGCGCCGATGGCGCCCAGGATTGCGGTCCAGGCGGAGCCGAAGTTGAATGCAGCTGCCCAAGCGGTAAGGGCAAGGCTGCTGGCTACGATGCAGCCAGAGTCAAGGAAGTTGGTCAGGGAAACCGCCATGGTTCCCTTGCGTTCTTGGGAAAGCGCCAATGCTTTACCTTTCTAGTCGAGGTGGAATGCGCAGGGCAGGTCTACGGAAACGGGCGAATTGTCTGCATTCGTTTCCATGACGCTTGCCATGAAATCCCACCATTTCTTGCAGATATCGGTCTTGGCAGACTCGGCATAGCGTTCAGGGTCGTCAAGCTCGATATATCCGAAGAGGATGTTAGTTTCCTCGTCGATGAAAATGGAGTAGTTGTGCCCACCGTATTCGTGGAGCATGTCGGCCATTTCGGGCCACAATTCGTTGTGGCGCTTCTCGTACTCCTCGGCAAAGCCCGGGTAGAGCTTCATCTTGAAGCCTGAGATGGTACGCCCATCAGCAGTTTTACGGATAGTCATCGAAGTGCCGCCTTAGTCCAGGAACTCATCGTTGACGGTGAGGCCGAAATCGATGCCGATCTGGCGCAGGCCTTCGTCGGAAATAGTGTTCAGGAATTCGTCGGAGCCGCCATTCATCTGGCGAGCGCGACGATATACGTCGGCAGCCTTTTCGATGGTGTGCATCAGGCCGAAGGTGGTGTCGAAATCGGGGCCGGAAACGAACAGGCCGTGCTGTGCCCAAACAGCTGCCTCGTACTTCTTCATGAGTTCGGAGGTTGCCTTTGCGATCTCGGCGCCACCGGGAACCATCCAAGGCACAACGCCAACGCCAGAGGGGAATACCACGATACATTCAGTCATGGCCTTCCACAGGGCGCGGGTGAAGTAGCGTGCGTCAAGCGGGCATACGAACGTCATAGCAATGACGTTGATGGGATGAGCATGGTAAATCACACGGCACTCGTTGTTGGTGGCCTCCATGCGCACGGCATGGTTCATGAAATGCGTGGGGAATTCGGAAGTGGGCTTGCCACCGTCGGTCAGGCCCCATACGATGCGCCAGGAATCGCCGGCGTCATTGATTTCGACGATGCCGATGTTGTGGGAAGGGTCACTCATGACGTTGCGCATATAGCGGCCAGAGCCGGTGGTAAGGAAGAACGCGCCGCGCAGGCTATCTGCCTGTACGCCCATGTTCACCCACTCGCCGGGGTTTGCGTTGAAGAAGGGGCGAGCCTGCTCTACCTCCTCTTCCTTCATGCGGTAGGTAAGGTTGCCGCCATTGCGCTCGTGCCAACCCTGCTTCCAACCGTCGTCGCACAGACGGCGGAAGCCGCGCACGAAGCCCAGCTGCTCGACGGCAACGCCAGAAACTGCGCCGCGAGCTGCGGAAACGCCGCTTTTAAGCGTGTCCATAGCACTGTCGATAATGTCCATCATTGTCCTTTCGTTCTGAAGTACCGAATGATCGGTTTCGGAAAAGCCGCTCGGGTAAGTGGCTTTTCCGAAACGCATTCGACTTGCGTTTACGGAGTTGAATCTCGGCATCGGATCCTTCCGGCAAGGGCCTTCCGGTGCCTGGTGCGTTTCGACAAGGGTTCCTCGGTGCCAGAGGCTTCGACGATGGTTCCCTTGGCACCGGACGCCCCGGCAAGGGCTTCCGCCTTGCCTTCTAGGCGCAGAAAGCGCCCCTCGAGAAGAGGGGCGCTGAAAAATACGCAGGCTTACTGGCGCTTGGAGAGCACCTCGTCTTCGTAGGCCTTAACCTCGTCCCATAGCTGGTCTTCGGCAACTACGCCCTGACGTGCGCAGTACTCGTCCCAAATCGCGGTCCAAGGCATGGTCTTGAACTGCTCGGTAACGATCATCTTCTCGGAGAACTGGTAGGTATCCTGCAGCTCCTTCAGGCGATCCCAAGGCTGCAGCAGTTCGAACAGCAGGCACTTTTCCATGGCGCGCATGCCGGTAGCCCAAGCGCCGATGCGGTTGATGGAAGCATCGAAGAAGTCCATGCCGATAAGGACCTTGTCCATGCCCTCGGGGCAGCGGACAACCTCAGCAGCGATGTCCTTGATGGAATCCTCGAACAGAACAACGTGGTCGGAGTCCCAATGCATAGAGCGGGTAACGTGCAGCGGCACGTAGGGGAAGAACTGCAGCAGGCTGGGCAGCTTGTCGGAAATGCTTTCCATGGGGTTGAAATGACCCGCATCGATAAGCACTACATGGTTGCCGCCCTTCTTGGCAGCGTAGGATACGTAGAACTCCTGGTTGCCGGTGGTGAAGCCTTCAACACCGATGCCGAATACCTTCTGTTCAACCGCATCGATAACATGTGGGGTTTCGAAGGAATAGATTTCGTCGAGGGAGTCCTTCAGGCGTGCACGCAGGCCATAAGCGTCAGCGGCATAGTCCTTCAAGCCGTCAGGGATCCAGAAGTTGTTCAGGACCATATCGTCCATTTCCTCGCCGATGCGCTCTGCGATCTGGCGGCAGGCGATGCAGTGACGGATCCAGAAATCGCGCACTTCTTTTTCGGGGCTGGAAACGGTAAGGCCTTCCTTTACCAGCGGGTGGCTGAACAAGGTGGGGTTGAAGTCGATGCCGAAGCCGTTCTTCTTTGCCCAGGTTACCCAGGGCTCGAAGTGCTTGTACTCGAGCTTGTCGCGATCAACCCAGGGGTTTTCCTCGGTGAAGATGGCGTAGCTCGCGTGCAGGTTGATGCGCTTCTTGCCGGGGATCAGGCTTGCTGCCTTCTCGAAGTCGGCCATGAGCTGTTCGGGGGTGGCGGCGCGGCCAGGGTAGTTGCCCGTGGTCATGATGCCACCGGAAGCTGCGTTATCGTCGCCCTGATCGAAGCCGACGACATCGTCGCCCTGCCAGCAGTGCATGGAGATGGCCTTGTTTGCCAGGGTTTCGATCACTGCCTCGGTGTCGATACCCTGCTTGGCATACGCTTCGCGCGCCAATTCGTACATAGTGGTCATGAATGCTCCTTATCTGTACCTAAAAGGTTGGTTGCTGTTATTCGAATCGCTTCACGTCGAATGACGTTGCGATAGCGTCGCGGACGCTTTGGAGGTCGGGGAATGCGCCATCGGCGATCATCTGCACGGCAAGGTTGCCCAAGCTTGTTCCCTCAACTGGACCGGCGAACACGGGAATGCCGCATGCGCGGGTGGTGAGTTCGTTCAGATATGCATCTTGGCAACCGCCTCCAACGATGTTGATGGAAGTGTAGGTGCGTCCGGTAAGCGATGCCATTTCTGCAATGGATTCCGCATAGCAGGAGGAAAGGCTTACATATACGCAGCGCATAAGCTGACCGACGGTTTGGGGCACGTCCTGCCCGGTTTCAAAGCAGGCGCGGCGAATCTCGTCGATCATGGAATCAGGCGCCAGGAAGCGGTCGTCGTTCACGTTCACGTGGGCTTCGAAGCTGTCTGCCTCTTTTGCGTGGGCAATGAGGTCGGGGAAGCCCCACTCGATTGCCTCATGCGTGAAGGGGGGCAGCTCGTCTTCGTCGGTTTGCTGATGGGTGTCTTTTCCCTCTACGTAGGAAACGCCGTTCAGCTCGCGGCGAATAGACTGGATCATCCACAGGCCCATGATGTTCTTCAAGAAGCGGAAGCGCAGTTCAAAGCCGCCTTCATTGGTGAAGTTCTGGAAACGGGAGGCATCTGAGGTGATGGGGCCTTCGTTTTCAACGCCCAGCAAGCTCCAGGTGCCCGAAGAAAGGAACACCGCATCGGCATCGCGCGCGGGAACAGCCAGGTAAGCGCTGCCCGTGTCATGCGTGGCAGGCGCGATGATATGCGTGGGGTAGCCGATTGCTCCTTCGATTTCAGCGGTGACGGCACCCAAATCGGTGCCAGGCATAACCACATCGCAGAACATGCTGCGCGGAATGTCGAATGCCTCCAGGATGGTTTCATCCCACTGCTGGGTGCGTGCGTTCATCAGGCATGTGGTGGAAGCGTTGGTGTATTCGTTGGCCTTGGTGCCGGTTAGCAGGAAGGCCAGGTAGTCGGGGATCATCAAAAACGTTTCAGCGTTTTCAATCTGTTCGGGGTGCTCACGCTGGAGCGCCAGCAGCTGATAGATGGTATTGAACGGCTGGCGCTGAATACCCGTGCGGCGATACACCTCATCAGGCGAAACGATAGCATCTGCCACGGCGTACATGCCGCTGGTGCGCTCATCGCGGTAGGCTACCGCATCACCGAGCATGTTGTCTTCGGCATCGAGCAGCACGAAGTCGACCGCCCAGGTGTCGATACCCACGGTTTTGGGCGCATAGCCTGCTTCTTTGCATTTTGCCAAGCCCGCAACGGTTTCGCGGAACAGCATATCCACGTCCCAGCAGTCGTGACCGCCGGAGCGTTTCTGGATGTTGTCGAAGCGATGGATCTCGGTAAGCTCGATGGTTCCCCGCGGAGTAACCTCGCCGATTACCACGCGGCCGGAAGAGGCGCCGATATCGACGGCGGCATAGCAGTTGGTTTTGATTTCCATTAGTTATCCCCCTCTGCTTCAACGCCGATTTGCACGATCTGCATTACGTTGGTGGGGCGCGGCGAAGGCGCAGTTGGGTCGAAGCTTACAGCATCGCCCGTTTGGCTGATGCGGGGAGAAGTGGTGCGGTCTCCCAAAGTGAACACGCAGATATCACCTTTGTTCACGAAGTTCTTTTTCACAACGACGCTGCGAGCTTGCTCAAGAACGTACGAGGCGTCACCAACAACTTTGCCTAAAAGCGGCGTAACGCCCCAGTTCAGCTGCAAGGAACGACGGTATTCTTCCGAAGTGGTTACCGCATAGATGGGCATCTTCGGACGGTAATTGGAAACGATGCGGGCCGTGCGGCCGGTCATCGTAGGGGTAACGATGCAGCAAGCGCCCACGTTTTCTGCGGCGGTTACGGCAGCCAAGCCCACAACAGCGGAAATGCTCTTCTGCTCTGCGTTGCGGTTGGGGATGGAGCCTTCGTCGTAGATATGCGATTCGCTTGCCTCGGCAATGCGTGCCATGGTTTGTACTGCGGGAACTGGATACATACCGATGGCAGTTTCGCCGGAAAGGGTAACGGCATCGGTTCCGTCGTAGATGGCGTTTGCCACGTCGGCAACCTCTGCGCGCGTTGGGCGGGGGTTGCGGATCATGGAATCGAGCATCTGCGTGGCGGTGATAACCGGACGGTAGGCGCGGTTGCAGGCTTTGATGATCTTCTTCTGCAAGTGCGGAACCTGGTTAGAGGGAACCTCTACGCCCAAGTCGCCGCGGGCAACCATCACGGCATCGGAGACTTCGATGATTTCTTCGATGTGATCTACTGCATGCGCGTTTTCGATTTTCGCTACGATTCGAATGCTTTCGCCGCCGTTTTCTGCGAGGAAAGCGCGAATGGCACGCACGTCTTCGCCACAGCTTACGAATGATGCTGCTACGAAATCGACGCCCTGCTGAATGCCGAACAGGAGGTCTTCCTTATCCTGTTTGGTCATAACGGGCAGCGGAACGTTGGTGCCAGGCAAGTTAAGCTGCTTGCATTCGCCGAGCATGCCGGAGTTCTGAACGGTACATTGGATATCGGACCCCAGGATGCGATCGACGGCGAGTTCGATTAGGCCGTCGTCGATAAGGATGATGGTGCCGGGTTCAACATACTTATAGAGCCCTTTGAACGTTTGATGCACGCGGCGGGAAGTGCCGGCGATGTCATCTTCGGTGAGGAAGAAGTTGTCGCCCGCGCGGAGCAGCACGGGCTCGTTGCCCTCAAGCTTGCCGGTGCGGATAGAGGGCCCTTTCGTATCGAGCATGAGGGCGCAGGGTGCGTCCAGTTCGCGACGAACCTTTTTCAGGCGGTCCATGCGCGCTTTATGCTCGGCGCGGGAGCCATGTGAGAAGTTGCAGCGGGCAACGTCCATGCCTGCTAGCACAAGATTTTTCAATGCTGACTCAGAGTCCACGGCGGGACCCAGGGTGCAGATGATCTTGGTTCGCTTCATCATAGGGATGATGCGCCTTTCGACCGTGCGGTAAACGCCCGTTCGTGGGGTTAGTTCGACCGCTAAACGACAATACGTTCAGAATTGTAAACGAAAATTAAGAAGTATGCTTGTGTTCATCGTTTTTTCTAAAGCTGCATACGTTGCAGCAGGTGTTGGCTGCGCTCGTCTGGGTGCCGATTGCGCCGGCTCGTGTTACGCGGAGTGTTACGCGCACTGTTTCGATGCTGCCGTAGGTGCCAGTCGTGGTAGTCTGATGGGGAGAATCGAAAGGCGGCCATTATGACCTGCAGCAACCCAAATGCCACCGAATCGGCAAACGTAACCGAGAAGTTGAAAGCCCACGCGCGAGAGCTCGAGCCTTACGTTATCGAGCGTCGGCGCCACTTCCATGCGTATCCCGAATTGAG
>OGQH01002891.1_pt1 | contig 10827 bp, 10 predicted proteins | sample 1553181 | NCBI WGS metagenome assembly OGQH01 (sample SAMEA2579946, study PRJEB22360) | human gut metagenome | biome: human gut; feature: human-associated habitat; material: faeces | place: Denmark | collected 2008/2010 | reverse complement strand
TTCGTTTGTCGTATTTTACCCCGCGGGACCGTGGCCGACCGGCTGCCGGCCGGAGGGGGGGGCGGTAACCGTCCCGAGGCGGATGGGGATTAGGCAGTTTCCGGGAAATTGGCTATATTGGGCGGCGGGGCCTGTGCGGGCATCCCGCGGGAATGACAGCTCCGACACGGCATACATCCTAAATTTAATTTTATGAACGGGCACACGAACCACACCCCTTGCGGCGGGGATCCCGAAGCCGCAATCATCGCATTGGAAAAGCGGGCACTGGAGCGGTGGAACCAGGGCGACCCCGACGGGTTCCTGGAACTCACGTCCGGCGACGTAGTTTATTTCGACCCGGCTCTCGGACGCAAACTCATCGGCAAAAAAGCCCTCGGAGAGTACTACGGCACAGTCAGGGGCAAGATCCGGATCGACACGTACCGGATGATCGGCCCCGTCGTGCGATTGTCTCCGGGCGCTGCCGTCCTGGCATACGATTACGAGGCCCTCAGGGACGGGCAGGTGTTCAGGATGCACTGCACGGAAGTTTACACGGCCGCAACGTCCGGCGGTTGGGAGATCATTCATACGCACTGGTCTTTCGCCCGGCAGGACGATTGAGGCGGTGCGGCGTGGCCGGATATTCGCCGTGCGGGGGTTTGGAATGCAAATTGCACGGCACGGGGCATGGAAAAAAGAATCGATGAACGGATCGCACAATGCAGGCACATGGATTGGGCCGTGTTGTACATGCGCCTGTTCGCGGGAGGCATGATGTTCTTCCACAACATAGGCAAAATACAGGATTACAACGAGATCGTCAACTCGTATCCCTCTTTCGCATTCGCCGGCAGCCCGGCCGTATTCGTCATTGTTTCGCTGGTCGAAGTGGTGCTCGCTACCCTGATAATCATGGGTCTGTGGGTACGGGCATCGGCCATTGTCATGGCGGCGGGAATCCTCGGGGTGCTGCTCTGGGGCGCCCCGGGCTTCGGGACGCCGGCATTCACCTGGCTGGGGGTCTATGTGTTCCTGGCCATGTCCGGCGGGGGGCTCTATGCGTTCGACACGGCCCTTTTCCCTGCGAAACGAAAAAATTGAACGAAGAGAACAATATTAGATCGCCTGCCGGTCGGTATGTTGGCGGAAATATTGTAACTTTGTCCCGATTTGTTTTCATTTAAAACCAAAAAACAGAATATAATGAAGATGAAAGTAATCGCGATGCTGGCGGCCCTCTCGCTCACGGCATCCGCAGCTGCAGCACAGGAACTGCCGCGCAAAGTGAACAATGTCGAAGTGCTCGACCTCGACGGCAAACCTGCCAAGTTGCCGTACTGGGGCGAGAAGAACCTGATGATATTCTATGTAGACCCCGACCGCCACAAGCAGAACAACGACTTCACGGTCGAGCTGGAGGAGAACCACCGCGCACAGGGGGACAACATCTACGGCTTCGGGGTGATGAACCTCAAGGACGCACCGATGGTTCCCAACGGCATGGCCCGCAACATGGCCAAGAAGCGCACGGCCAAGAACGGCGCGCTGGTACTGGCCGACCAGGATCGCATCCTGAGCACGGCATGGGAGCTGGGCGACTGCAACAACCAGTTCGTGCTGATGATCGTATCGAAGGAAGGCGAGCTGGTATTCCTGCGCAAGGGCGTGCTCTCGGAGCAGGACAAGGCCGATTTCTACGAAACAATCGAGAAGTACAAATAGCCGGATGCTGCGCAGGATAGCCGTTGTATGCTTCACCCTGGGCTGCGCCCTGCACGGACGGGCACAGGAGCAGGAGGTATACATCAACGGCAGCGATACGCTGCACTATACATACACCCCGCTTCCGGAGGAAGAGGAACCGCAGGCCGAAAAACGCCCGCCGTTCCTGCGCCGCGTCGTAAAATATTTCGAAGGTTCGACCACCGACCGCACGTTCGAAAAGAAGATCGACTTCACTTTCGCGGGGGGCCCGAGCTACTCGAAGAATACGAGCCTCGGCATCGGGCTGCTGGCCGCGGGCCTCTACCGCATCGACCGCACGGACTCGGTGACGGCGCCCTCGGACATCTCGATCTTCGCCAATGTCTCGATCTCGGGGTTCTATGCGCTGGGGGTCACGGGCAACAACATCTTCGCCCGCAACAGCAAACGCATCGACTACACGGTAATGTTCGCCTCGGCGCCCCGCGACATGTGGGGCATCGGCTACCACGACGGGCGGTATAACGAAGAGGGGTCGTACAACGAAAAACGCTACCTCGTGAAGGGGCGCTACCTGCACCGCGTGCTGCCCAACACCTATGTGGGCGGTATCCTGAGCTTCGAGCACACGCAGGGCAAGAAATTCGACGCCCGCAGCGAGCGTTACCTGTCGCAGTACGGACAGAAGACGCACTACACGGCCACCGGCATCGGGGCCATCCTCGAGTACGACTCGCGCGACTTCATCCCCAACCCGTACCGGGGCATCTATGTCAGCCTGGAGGAGACCTTCTTCGCCAAGGGGCTGGGCAACTGCGGCAAGTCGCTGTGGCGCACGACCTTCACGGCCGACTGGTACCGTCAGGTATGGAAAGGGGGACTGATCGCCACCGACCTCTACGCGGAGTTCAACTCCGAAGGCACCCCGTGGCCGATGCTGGCCCGCATGGGCGGTTCGCAGCGCATGCGCGGTTACTACCAGGGGCGCTATACGGACAACGACATGATTACCTTCCAGGTAGAGTTGCGCCAGCGCATCTGGCGGCGTATCGGCTGCACGGTATGGGGCGGTGCCGGCAACGTATTCGAGAGCCTCGACCGGTTCGACTGGTCGGAAACGCTTCCCAACTATGGCGTCGGCCTGAGGTGGGAGCTGAAAAAACGGGTCAATGTGCGGCTCGATTACGGCTTCGGCAAGAAAACCAGCGGGTTCCTGCTGAGCCTGAACGAAGCTTTTTAGGTTAGTAAAGATATGAATGCTGATCCGAATAAAAATAACAGGCGACGGACGGTCAAAACCCGCAGCCGTTTCACCACGCTGCTGACCGTCTATTTCTTTGTCGCGCTGATTATCCCCAACTGCGTGCTGGCCAACACCGAACCCTACTCCGTATGGACGGTCGAGGCGCTGATACTGATGCCGTTGGGATTTTATATGATGTGGAGCGTGGCACTGCGCCGTTCGGGCATAATGATCTGGCTGGCGTTCCCGTTCATTTTCCTGTGCGCGTTCCAGATCGTGCTGCTGTACCTTTTCGGCAACTCGATCATCGCCACGGACATGTTCACCAACCTGGTGACGACCAACCCGGGCGAGGCGGGCGAGCTGCTGAGCAACATCTACCCCTCCGTGATCCTGGTCTGCGTGATGTACCTGCCGCTGCTGTGGTTCGCCGCGCGCGAAATCGGGCACAAACGGCAGATATCGCGCACCACACGCATGAACGTCGGGCTGACCGGGGCGGTGCTCATGGCGCTGGGCATGCTGGCGCTGTGGCCGGCCTACCGCGTGAGCGAAGACCGGCACGTGCTGCGGGACGAGATCTTTCCGCTCAACGTGCTCTACAACGTACACCTGAGCGCCACGGAATTCTGCAAGGCCTACAATTTCGAGGAGACCTCGGAGGATTTCACCTACGGTGCGTCGCGCACGGCCCAGGCGCCGGGGCGCGAGATATACGTCTACGTCATCGGCGAAGCCTCGCGTGCGATGAACTGGCAGTTGTACGGTTACGACCGCGAGACGAATCCCCGCCTTTCGCAGGTCGATGACCTGATCGTTTTCCGCGACATGCTCACGCAGAGCAACACCACGCACAAGAGCGTGCCGCTGATCCTCTCGTCCGTTGCGACCGACGAGCACCCCGAACTCTACCGCCGCAAGGGGCTCCCGGCGCTGTTCAACGAAGCCGGTTTCGAGACCTGGTTCATCTCCAATCAGTCGCCGCAGGGCGCCATGATCGACAAACTCGCCCGCGACGCCGACCACCTGATCTATATCCGCTCGCCGCGCCACGACATGCAGCTGCTGGACGAGGTGCGCCGCGCCGTGGAAAGCAACAAGGCGCAGAAGATGCTCTTCATACTCCACTGCTACGGCTCGCACTTCAGCTACCACCAGCGTTACCCGCGCGAGTTCGCGCATTTCCGCCCCGACGACGACGTGGCGATCTCGCGGGAACACGTGCAGACGCTCCGCAACGCCTACGACAATTCGATCCTCTACACGGATTTCTTCCTCTCGGAAACGATCCAGTACCTGCGCGGACTGCGCGGGACTTCGTCGGCGCTGCTCTACTGCGCCGACCACGGCGAGGACATCCTCGATGACAGGCGCGAACGGTTCCTGCACGCTTCGCCCACGACGACGGCCTACCAGCTCTACGTCGCTTCGCTGGCGTGGTTCTCCGACGCCTACCGGCAGAATTTCCCCGACAAGGCCGCTGCCGCCGAGGCAAACGCCACGGTACCCGCCACGACCCACGCGCTGTTCCACACCATGGCCGACATGGCTTCGATCCGGGGGAATTACATCGACACGGGCGTGTCGCTGGTCAACGCGGGCTACGACCGCACCCGGCCGCGCCGTTATCTGAACGACCACAACGAGGCCGTACCCTTCCGCAAGACGGGCCTCGCCGGGGAGGACATGGAGGTATTCCGCAAATTCGGCATCGAGCCCTGACCTGCACCCGTGCCCGCCCGGCTTGCCGCGGGAGCACTCCGCATGCGGCACGAAAACAACAAAGGCTGCCCGCAAGGACAGCCTTTGTTGCGTCTTTGTAGTCGGCGATTATTTCGCAGCCTCTACGGAAACCTTGCGGAATTCCTTCATCAGCTTCGAAATCTCCAGTGCTGATTTGCGGGCACGCGTACCGGCGGCCTTGTTGCCTTTCTCTACCTGTGCTGCTGCATTTGCTGCGAATACCTCGTACTCGGCATTGATCTTTGCTACTAATTCTTTCATAACTTTTATATTAATTTGGGTTTGTTATCAACGCAAAGATATAAAAATTATCTAAACATCATCATTTGCAGTTAAAAAAATCAGCTTTTTTTAGCATATAATCCCCTTTTTAACTAGCTGTCACCCTGTTCACGGTACGTTTTTTGCCCCTGCAAGGGTGTAAAACATCCCGGTATGAACAGACTTTTCCTTATCACGGGGCTGCTCGCCGTACTCCTCGCGGGGTGCCGCAGGCACAAGCCCGAAACCGCCATGCCCCCGCTCAGGGTCGGCGTGGCCGAAGCCGTCACGGACAGCGTTCCCAACCGCATGGAGTTCATCGGTTACCTGGCGAGCAATTTCGATGCGGTGATCCAGCCGCGCGTGAACGGCTACCTGCTTACGAAGCAGTTTGCCAACGGTATGCCCGTGAAGCGCGGGCAGCTGTTGTTCACGATCGACCCCGACCAGCTTTCGACCTCGATGCTCGCAGCCGAGGCTGCCCTGCAATCGGCCCGGGCGCAGGCGATCGAAGCCCGCAACAACTACGACCGCGCCGTGCCGCTGGCCAGGATCAACGCCATCAGCCAGTCGCAGCTGGATCAGTATACGGCCCAGTACAAAGCCGCCGAAGCCACCGTCCGCTCGGCCGAGCAGACCCTCAGCAGCGCCCGCATGAACGTCGGCTATACGGAGCTTCGCTCGCCCCTCGACGGTATCATCTCCAACACCTCGGCACACGTGGGCGACTACGTGGGCCCGGGCACGCAGTTCGGGGTGCTGACGACCATTTCGAACATCGACACGCTGACCGTCGACGTGGCGATCCCGATGGCGCAATACCTGCGCTCGGCGGGGCCGCGCACCTCGATCTTCGACAACGCGGGACTGCTCACCGACATTCGCCTGATGCTGGCCGACGGCACGGAATACCCCTATGAGGGGCTTTACGACTATACGCGCAAGGACGTGTCGAGCACGACCGGGACGCTCGTGCTGGTAGTGATGTTCCCCAACCCCGACCGTTCGCTCAAACCCGGGCAGTTCGCCCGTGTGGAGGCCAGCGTCGGCCCCGTACGGCCGCGCGTGGTCGTGCCACAGGCGTGCGTGAGCCAGGCGCAGGGTGTCAATTCGGTCTGGGTGGTACGCCCCGACAGCACGGCCATGTACCGCCGGGTGATCCCGGGCGACACGTACGGGTCGATGTGGTGCATCGACGAAGGGCTCATCGACGGGGAACTGGTGGTAACGGCCGGGCAGCAGAAACTGCACAACGGCATGAAGGTCATCCCCGAAAAAAAGTGACGCCATGGAGAAATTTTTCGTTTCGCGCCCGATCTTCGCCCTGTCGCTGGCCATCGTCATCGTCATCGTGGGGCTGATTTCGATCCTGAACCTGCCGATCGAACAATACCCCGACATCACGCCGCCCGTGGTCGAGGTCTCGGCCACGTACGACGGCGCCGATGCCGAGACGGTCAACAACGCCGTGGCGACGCCCGTGGCGCAGAGCGTCATGGGCGTGAGCGACATGCTCTACCTGCAGACCACCAGCGCCAACGACGGTTCGATGGTCATGCAGGTGACCTTCGACATAGGCTCCGACCCCGACCTGGACGCCATCTTCACGCAGAACAACGTCTCTTCGGCCACCGCACAGCTCCCGGCGACGGTCACCAAGCAGGGCGTCACCACGCGCAAGACCATGACCGGCTTCCTGCTGGTCTTCTCGCTGCACAGCGACGGACGCTACGACGCCGAGTTCCTCTCCAACTACGCTTACATCAACCTCCAGAACGAGCTGCTCAAGATCGACGGCGTAGGCAAAGTGTCGATCATGGGCGCCGGCGAGTACGCCATGCGCGTATGGCTCAAGCCCGACGTGCTGAAATACTACGGCATCCCGGTTTCGGCCGTCACCGCGGCCATCGAGAACCAGGGAGGCATCTACCCCGCCGGGCAGTTCGGGGCCGAACCCGCGCCCGACGGCACCACCTATACTTATACGGTGACCATGCCGCCGCAGATCACCACCCCCGCGCAGTTCGGCGACATCGTGGTCGTCACGACTTCGGAAGGCCAGCAGATCCGGCTGTGCGATGTGGCCGAGGTTTCGCTCGGCAGCCAGAGCTACGGCGTGAGCTCGCTCTTCGAGGGCAAGCCCACGGCCATGATCGTCGTCTACCAGCAGCCCGGCAGCAACGCCGTGGAGGTGGGCAAGAAGGTCAGGGCGGCGATGGCACGGCTCGAAAAACGCATGCCCGACGGCATTGCGGCCACCACGATCGTCGACACCACGACCAGCATCGACGCCGGTATCCGGGACATATTCCACACGCTGGTGATCGCCCTCATCCTGGTGATCTTCATCATCTACCTCTTCATCCAGGACTGGCGGGCGACCGTCATCCCGCTCGTGGCGATCCCCGTCTCGCTCATCGGGGCCTTCGCGCTCTTCCCGCTGCTGGGCTTCTCGGTCAACATCATCTCGCTGCTGGGGCTGGTGCTGGCCATCGGCCTGGTGGTCGACGACGCCATCGTAGTCGTCGAGGCCGCGCAGGTCAATATCGCCGCCGGCATGCGGCCCCGCGCCGCGGCGCTCGAAGCCATGAAGAACGTCGCCTCGCCCATCGTCGCCACGACGGTCGTGCTGCTGGCCGTATTCGTCCCCGTGTCGTTCACGGGCGGCATCACGGGGCGGCTGTTCCAGCAGTTCTCCATCACGATCGCCGTCTCGGTGGTGATCTCGGCATTCAACGCCCTGACGCTCTCCCCGGCGCTTTGCGCCCTGCTGCTGCGCCGCCGTGAACCACCGCAGAAAGGCTTTTTCGCCGCCTTCAACCGCTCCTTCTCCCGCAACATGGATCGCTATACGGCCTTTACGCCGACGCTTATCCGCCACGTGACGCGCACGGGCGTATTCATCGCCGTGGTACTCGCGGTCATCTTCGTCGTATGGCGCAAGCTGCCCGCGGGGTTCCTCCCCGAGGAAGACCAGGGCTACGTCATGGTGATGGTCTCCACGCCCGAAGCCTCGGCGCTTCCCGTCACGCAGGCCGCCATGGAAGAGGCCGACGCCGTGATCCGCACCCTGCCCGAAGTGGCCTCGACCTCGTTCGCCGCGGGTTTCAACATGATGGCGGGCATCGCCTCGACCGACAGCGGCATCATCTTCGTCTCGCTGGTCGACTTCGCCGACCGCAAACTCTCGGCCATGGAAATCGCACAGAAACTCACCGACGAGCTGTACGTCGCCGTGCCGGGAGCCGAGTGCTATGCCTTCATCCCGCCCTCGATCCCCGGGCTGGGCATCACGTCGGGCGTATCGGTCGAGGTGCAGGATCTCGAAGGGCGCGGCACGGCCTACCTGCTCGCCCAGGCCGGACGGCTGATGGATTCGTTGCGCAAACAGCCCTCGATCGCCTCGGTGACCACGCAGTTCAACGCCGGGGTGCCCCAGCGCCGCCTGCGCATCGACAAGGAGCAGGCGCTCGCCGCAGGCGTCGACCTGGGCGTACTGTACGGAGACCTGACGACCCTGCTGGGAGGCGCCTACATCAACAACTTTTCGCGTTTCGGCAAGCTCTACCAGACCTATATTCAGGCGGCCCCCGAATACCGGATCGACAAACGTTCGCTCGACAATTACTACGTCGCCTCGTCCTCGGGTGAGAGCGTGCCCGTATCGTCGTTCGTGGAGGTCGTCGACACGGTGGGCGTGGAATACGTCTCGCAGTTCAACCTCTACCGCTCGATCTCCCTCACGGTGACGCCCGCGGCGCGCGCCTCGACCACGACCGTCATGCAGCAGATCACCCGTACGGCCGGCGAGGTGCTGCCCGACGACATCGGCACGGCGTGGAGCGGCACCTCCTATCAGGAAGCCAATGCCTCGAAGACGGGTGGGCTGGTCTACCTGCTGGCGCTGGTGTTCGTCTTCCTGGCCCTCGCGGCGCTCTACGAATCGTGGGGACTGCCGCTTGCGATCCTGATGAGCGTCCCCGTCGCAGTGCTGGGCGCCGTGCTCTTCATCGGGGTATCGCACCTTTTGGACGCCTTCTTCGTCAACGACGTCTACATGCAGATTTCGCTGGTCATGCTCATCGGCCTGGCGGCCAAGAACGCCATCCTGGTCGTGGAGTACGCCGACCGGCTGTTCAACGAAAAGGGCCTGTCGCTGATGGACGCCGCGATCGGCGCCGCCAAACTGCGCGTGCGGCCGATCATCATGACCGCCTTCGCGTTCATCCTCGGCGTCATGCCGCTGGTATTCGCCAGCGGGGTCTACGCCACGGCACGCAACATCATGGGCGTGGCACTGGTGGGCGGTATGCTGTTCGCCACGCTGCTGGGCATCTTCGTCTACCCGGCACTCTACTATTTCGTGGGGCGCATCGGGAATTTCGAACGCCGCCGCGAACGCAAAAAACAGGAGGAAAAACTATGAAAACCGGATACCTTACCGTAATCTTCGCGCTCGCCTGCGCGGCCTGCACACCCCGTTTCTACCCGCCCAAGGTCGACGTGCCCGACGACTACCTCTACGGCGAAGGCTTCCCGCGGGACACCGCGGCGCTCGCCTCCGACTGGTGGCGGCTGTTCGGGGACACGGTGCTCGACAACCTCGTGCAGCGGGCGCTGGAGAACAACCGCGACGTGGCCGTAGCGGCTTCGCGCGTGGAAGAGGCGCGGCAGAACCTCGGCGTCGTGCGGGCGCAGTTCCTGCCCCAGGTGGGCATAGGTGTCACGGCCGAGGGGGAATACACGCCGCAGACCAAGATCGTACAGACCTACGCCGTCGAACCGTCGCTCTCGTGGGAAATCGCCCTGTTCGGGCAGCTGCGCAACGCCAAACGGGCGGCCAGGGCGCAGATCGCCTCCTCGGAATGGGCGCTCCGGGGCGTGCGGTTGTCGTTGGCCGCGGAGGTCGCCACGACCTACTTCACGCTGCTCGAATACGAACGCGACCTGGCGATCGCCCGGCGCAGCTGCACCCTGCGGCGCGAATCGGCCGCACTGATCGATTCGATGTTCCGCTACGGCATGTCGGACGGCGTGGCGCTGGAGCAGGCACGCAGCCTGGTCTACACGGCCGAGGCGGACATCCCGCAATACGAACGTGCCGTGAAGCAGACGCGGCTGTCGCTCGACATCCTGCTGGGCGAAACGCCGCAGGCGGCGGACAGCACGGGCTCGGGGCTGCGCCTGCTCGTAGACCGCGTTCGTACTCCCCCCGCCCGCCCCCCCCCCCCCCGCCGATATCCCCGTAGGGCTTCCGTCGGAACTGCTCGAGCGGCGCCCGGACATCATGGAAGCGCGTTACGACATGCTCCAGGCGGCTGCCGAAGCCGGGGTCGCACGCGGGGCAAGGTTCCCGTCCATCGCACTGACGGCCAAAGGCGGAATAGCATCCAACTCGATCAAAGGTTTAACTGCGGCAAACCCCTGGGCGTGGGATGCGCTGGGCTCGCTCACGCAACCCCTGTTCGCCTTCGGCAAGCTGCGCCGCTCGGAGCTGGCGGCCATGGAACGTTATACGCAGGCGGCAAAGACTTACGAGCAAACCGTGCTGACGGCATTCGCAGATGTCGAGAAGGCGCTGGTCGCCATCGCCACCTACCGCGGGCAGGCGGAGCGCTACTGCGAACTGGTCGTCTCGAACGACCGTATCGCCACCATGACGCAGGCGCTCTACCGCAGCGGGCTGTCGGACTACCTCGACGTGATCGACGCCCAACGAAGCCTCTACCAGTCGCAGATGGGGCTGGTGAACCTCGTGGCGCAGCAGTACATCAACTACGTGAACCTCTGCAAGGCGCTGGGCGGCGGGTGGTAGCGCCGCCCGACGCAGGCGTTTGACACAGGCGGAAAACGGCGCGCCGACGGGCCGGCCCCCCCCCGCTATTCGATCG
>OGQH01002886.1_pt1 | contig 10851 bp, 7 predicted proteins | sample 1553181 | NCBI WGS metagenome assembly OGQH01 (sample SAMEA2579946, study PRJEB22360) | human gut metagenome | biome: human gut; feature: human-associated habitat; material: faeces | place: Denmark | collected 2008/2010 | reverse complement strand
AGCCATCGAAAGCAGGATAAAAAATAGAGAAAGATATTTTTTCATCATACACCTATTAAATTATGACAGAGACAAGAATAAACACTTTTACAATATTTAATTAAAATGAATAAAAATTATTATTTTCCCAATAACTAGTCTGAATACAAATCCAGATTAGTTTACAAATCAAATAATAATTATATTATTTTGCAAAAATAAAATATTCTATAATATACTATTATCTATTTCAGTTAAGACACTGTAATTATACTTTACCTAAAAATTATCTATAAAATAAAAGTATATCGGTTTTCGGGGCTGTTTGGAGAATACCATTCATTCTATAACAGCCCCGTTTGTTTATCCAAGTCCAAATCCAAATTTTTCGTTAAACTTCTGCAACCGATTTCGCTTTACAGTTAAAATCACTACTTTTAACACCGTTTTATACCGAGGTCGTTCGATTTCGGGTGATTTCAAATGAGGGTGGATATAAATTTAACATCAATTATAGCAAAACATGAACCTGATCAAAATTATCTGTACAGGGTTTCTAGCCCTTGTTTTTTCCGGGCTGTCAGCTCAGGAAAATCCGCTATGGATGCGTTATCCGGCGATTTCTCCCGACGGAAAAACCATCGCATTCTGTTACAAAGGAGACATCTTTCTGGTAAGCAGTGAAGGTGGTAGAGCTACCCAGCTGACCACCCATCCGGCTTATGACAGCCGGCCTGTTTGGTCACCGGACGGAAAAACCATCGCTTTCACTTCTGCCCGGGACGAAGGATTGAACCTATATACCGTTCCGGTAAGCGGCGGCACCCCTACCCGCCTGACCTATTATTCAGGCAGCGAAATCCCCGTATGTTTCACTCCCGACGGTAAAGAAATCCTCTATCGTTCCAATGTCATGCCCGATGCAGAATACGGCCAGTTCCCCAGTGGAGGGCAGGTGTACAAGATCAGTGTCGATGGAGGACGGCCGGAACAGTTTCTGACGTTCGACGCCTTCGACATCAATTTCAACAAAAAAGGCGATAAAATCATTTATCACGATTATAAAGGATATGAAGACAACTGGCGGAAACACCACAAATCTTCCGTATGCCGGGATATCTGGATTCACGACTTGAAAAGCGGGGAATTTACCAACCTGACGAACAAACAGGTGGAAGACCGCAACCCGGTATTCGCCGATAACGACGAAAACATCTATTTCCTGAGTGAACGTTTCGGGGATTTCAATGTATGCAAAATGTCCCTGAAAAATCCTTCGGACATCAAACAAATCACCAAACACAGCAAACATCCGGTCCGCTTCCTGAGCAGCTCTGAAGACGGCTTGTTGTGTTACTTTTTCAACGGAGAGATCTACACCCTGCAACCCGGAAAACAACCGAAAAAATTAGCGGTTGATATCATCGCCGACAATACCGAATCCCCTATTGCTAAAATGAATTGGAACCGGGGAGCTTCCGAGATGGCTCTGTCACCCGACGGCAAAGAATTCGCTTTCATTGTTCGCGGAGATGTATATGTAGCTAACGCCGAATACGGTACGACGAAAAGAATCACCAATACGGCCACTCAGGAACGTTCAGTCGAATTTTCACCGGACGGCCGTTCTTTGGTATATGCCGGTGAACGGAACGGTCACTGGAATATCTATGTCGCCCGGATCAAAGACAAAGACGATAAATCTTTCGCTTATGCCAAAGAAATCGAAGAAGAGCAGATCACCAAGGGTACTAATGCTTGTTTCCAACCCTCTTTCTCTCCGGATGGTAAAGAAATCGCTTACCTCGAAAACCGGACCGAAATCAAGGTAATCAATCTGAAAAGCAAAAAATCGAGAACGGTACTTCCGGCTAAATACAACTATTCCTATCAAGACGGCGACCAATGGTATCAATGGTCTCCCGACGGTCGGTGGATCCTGGCTAAATATTTCGAACACGGCGGCTGGTGATCTGCGATATCGCTCTTGTAAAAGCCGACGGCAGCGGAGAAATCCACAACCTGACCAACAGTGGATATAGCGATCAGAATCCCAAATGGATGATGAACGGAAAAGCCATCATTTGGTCGACCGACCGTCAAGGTATGCGTAGCCACGGTAGTTGGGGAGCTCAATACGACATCTATGCCTTATTCCTGGATCCGGAAGCCTGGGATGAATTCAGAATGAACAAAGAAGAACTGGCTCTTCATAAAGAAATAAAAGAGTTACAGAAAAGGAAAGAAGCCGAAGAAAAAGCCAAAGCTGAAAAGAAACAGGAAAAGAAAGGTGACAAAGCAGATAAAGCCGGGAAAAAAGGTAAAAAAGAAGAGGGAGATAAAAAAGACGAAGGAGAAAAAGAAGGTAAAAAAGCGAAAGCAGAAGAAAACAAGCTCCCCGAACTCAAAATCGACTTTGAAAACCTGGAAGACCGGATGGTACGCCTGACCATCCATTCTTCCCGTCTGGGCGACGCCGTACTGACCAACGACGCTTCAAAACTATATTACCTGAGCGCTTTTGAAGGCGGTTACGACCTTTGGGTCAGAGACTTTAAAAACGGAAGTACCCGTATGTTATCCAAACTGAACAAAGGAGGCGGTGCTCTCGTTATGAGTAAAGACGGCAGAAACCTGTACCTGCTTTCCGGCGGACAAATCTCTAAAGTGGATATGAATTCCGGCCAGTTGAAAGGTATGAGCTACAATGCCGAGTTCGAATGGAAGAAACCCGAAGAACGGGCTTACCTGTTCGATCACGTCTGGCAGCAAGTAGTAGATAAATTCTACGATCCTACTATTCACAATATCGATTGGGCTTTCTATAAAAAAGAATATGCCCGCTTCCTGCCTTATATCAACAACAATTACGACTTTGCCGAAATGTTGGCCGAATTACTGGGCGAACTGAATGCTTCCCATACCGGTGCCAGCTACAAAGGAGGCGGCAGTTCTTCACAGACGGCAGCCCTGGGTGTTTTTTACGACGAGACATTCGACGGCGATGGCCTGAAGATCAAGGAAATCCTGGAGAAAGGTCCGCTGGATCTAACCAGTGGTAAAATCAAACCCGGTATGATTATCCGGAAAATCAACAATCAGGAAATCAAAAAAGGACAGGATTATTTCCAGATACTGGAAGACCTGAGCGGTAAACGGGTAATGCTGACAATCTACGATCCTTCTGCCAAAAAGGAATGGGAGGAATATGTGAAACCGACCACTTACGGCAACCAAAACGGTTTACTATATAACCGCTGGGTAAAACAACGCCAGGAAATGGTTGAAAAACTATCCAATGGGAAAATCGGTTACGTACATGTGAAGAGCATGGATAGTCCCAGTTTCCGTAAAGTATATTCTGAAATACTGGGCAAATACCGGAACAAAGAAGCGATAATCGTCGACACCCGTTACAACGGCGGAGGCTGGCTACATGAAGACCTGTTACACCTGCTGAGCGGTAAGAAATACGCCGAATTCGTTCCACGTGGCCAATTCATCGGTGAAGATCCGTTCACTCAATGGAACAAACCGTCGGCCGTATTAGTCAGCGAAAGCAACTACAGTAACGCTCACGGATTCCCCTGGGCCTACAAAGAACTGGGACTCGGTAAAGTAATCGGTATGCCTGTACCGGGAACGATGACCGCCGTATGGTGGGAAACTCTGATGGATCCGAGCCTGGTATTCGGTATTCCTCAGGTAGGAATGAAAGACAACCAAGGCCGCATCCTGGAGAATATGCAGCTCGAACCGGACATCAAAGTGACCAACGACCCGGCCAGCGCCATGAAAGGCCGTGATCTGCAACTGGAAGCAGCTGTAGAAAGCCTGATGAAGGAAATAAAATAATCAGGTGCCAACCGATAAAACGGTAACAAGGGTAATAGCAATAATGCTTTCCGTTGTTACCGTTTTTTCTGTTTTATCGGTATTAAAACAAAAACACCCCGGCTTTTTCGCATTCGGTCAATACCTCATCGGGCCATAAGCCGGCTTGTACCTCTCCGATATGACATTTCTGCAATAAGAGCATACAGAGCCGGGATTGTCCGATTCCTCCCCCCATTGTTTGGGGTAATTTCCCTTCCAACAAAAGAGAGTGGAAATACAATTTTTTCCGGTCCCCTGCATTTTTCAGCCACAATTGTTTTTCCAAGGCAGCCCGATCCACCCGGATCCCCATCGAAGAAATCTCGAAAGCAGACTGTAATACAGGGTTCCATACAATGATATCTCCGTTCAAACCTACCGAACCGTCTTCCGCCTCAGTGGACCAGTCGTCATAATCCGGTGAACGGTCGTCGTGAATCGTTCCATCCCCCAAAGCTCCTCCGATCCCCCGGATAAAAACCGCCCCGAACTGGCAGGCTATTCGTTCTTCCCTTTCCTTGGGGGACAAACCGGGATATTGCTTTCTCAACTCTTCGGCATGTATAAAATGAATCCGATCGGGTAAAAAGGGTTGTAATACCGGGAATTGTTCACTCAATAAAAATTCGGTACGTTTCAAGGCCGCATAAATTCTCTCGACACAAAGCTGTAACCGCTCCGGCGTGCGTTCTTCCGGGGTAATCACCTTCTCCCAATCCCACTGATCGACATACACCGAATGAATATTATCGATCGTCTCATCCGGACGTAAAGCGTTCATATCGGTATAAATTCCCATACCCGGCTGAATATGATGCCGCCAAAGAGCATAACGTTTCCATTTGGCCAGCGATTGTACGATCTCGGCTCGTTGTCCTCCTAATACACGGGCTCCGAAACTCACCGGCTGTTCAGTACCGCTCAGGTTATCGTTCAAGCCCTTCCCCGAAGGAACGACAATAGGTGCTGTAATCCGGCGCAACTTCAATTCCGCAGCCAGCGCCAATTGAAAGGTGTCCTTGATAAATTTAATGGCATGCTCTGTCTGCCATACATCCAAGACCGAAGTGTAGTCTTCCGGTAAAAATAATTGCTTCATAAGGGTAAAAATTTAAGTTTATAACCGACAAAAAAGCCTCCCCGCATCGGGAAGGCTCATCCATATATCTGATCTGTTCCGTTTTTAACCATAACCTCCCCTTTGCAACCGCTCTGCATTGCAATTATTATTCAGGTTGATATTAGAATTAAAAAGGACCATGGCTCGTATTCATTCATGACAAATATAAAGTAAAAATCGAAAAATAAAAATGCCGATTGAAAATTTAACAAAATACAGATTTGGAAAATGACACTACTGTTTCAAATTCCGATAATTTAGCTTATCTTTACCGAATCTAAATAGCACAGATAACTTGATTTACATATTTTATTCAACACAATGATTACCAAATATTTTCGTTTATTCCTTTTTTTCTTTCTGATCGGGAACCTCCTGATTTCCTGTAAAAATAAATCCATTTCTACCCGGCTGGTGAGCGTCAGTATTCTTCCTCAAAAATACCTGACAGAACAAATCGCCGGTGATTACCTGACGGTGAATGTCATGATACCTCCGGGTATGAATCCGGCTACCTGTGATCTAAGTACGGAACAACTGAAGAAATTATACGATAGCGACCTTTGTTTCACCATCGGTTATTTACCTTTCGAACAAATCCATCTATTTCCTGTTCTCGAAAACCGCCCGGATATCCAAATCGTAAATCACTCCGCCAACCTGCAACTGATTCACGGAAGCTGTGGGCATACGCATGCCGCAGGTGACGAACACGACGGAGTAGATCCTCATATCTGGCTTTCTCCGGCACATGCCCGCACTATGGCCACTACCGTCTATGAAGTACTATCGGAAAAATATCCGGAACAAAAACTACAGTTCGAACAAAATTACCAGGCCCTTCTCCAGAAGATCGACAGCATTGCCGATCGCGCCAAACAAGTACTGGATCATAAAAAAGACAAAATATTTCTGATCTATCATCCGGCTTTGACTTATTTTGCTGCCGATTACGGGATGGAACAAATCTCGATCGAAGACGAAGGGAAAGAACCCAATCCGGCCCATTTGAAAAAAATCATCGATCTGGCCCTGGAAAAAAATATCCATATGATCTTTATCCAAAGTCAATTCGATGTCAATAATGCCGAATCCGTAGCCAAACAAATCGGAGGCCAAATCATTCAGATCGACCCGCTGACCGAAAACTGGGCAGCTGAAATGAACCGATTGATCGATACCCTGGATAAATATTTGCCTGAAAAATAACATGACCCCCATACTCGAACTCAAAAATGTAAGCGCCGGATATGACCATGAAGTCATTCTTCATCAAGTCAATCTGAAAATTTATGAGCATGACTTTCTTGGCATCATCGGTCCCAACGGGGGCGGAAAAACCACCCTGCTCAAAGTGATACTGGGGTTACTGAAGCCTTATAGCGGAGAGGTCATTTACCCCGTCTCCAGACAAAATCTCTTCGGCTATCTACCACAGAACAGCCGTTTCGACCAGCGTTTTCCCATCGATGTCACCGAAGTAGTCCTCTCCGGCCTGATGTCCGAAAAGGGACTTTACAAATCCTATACCCGAGCCGAAAAACAAAAAGCCTGGGATTTACTCGATCAATACGGTATGGGAGCATATAAGAAAGCACCGATCGGCGATTTATCGGGCGGACAGATGCAACGGGTATTCCTTTGCAGGGCGATCATTGCGTCTCCCCGCATCCTGATCCTCGACGAACCGACGACTTATGTAGACAGTAATTTCGAAAAGGAATTTTACACCATCCTGGAAGAACTCAATAAATCGCTGAGCATAGTCATGGTATCTCACGATCTGGGAACTATCTGTTCCTATGTGAAGACTATCGCTTGTGTCAACCGGGAATTGCATTATCATAATTCTAACCTGATCAGTGCAGAACAGTTGCAATCGTACCACTGTCCCATCGAGTTGATCACTCACGGAAAAATTCCGCACCGGGTGCTGAAGGAACACGAAAAAGGTAAACAGTAGCAGGCGGTGAAGCTACTAAAAGCTATAGGCAAAGAGACGAAAAGGGAAAAGACGAAAAAGGAGAGTTGAGGAAAAAAGGAAGAAGAAATAATGAATAAAAAGAATCGAAGATGCTGGAACTTTTAAAATATGATTTTTTTCAGAATGCGTTGATCAGTACGTTGTTGATCGGTATCAGCTGTGGATTGGTAGGTACCTACATCGTTGCCAAACGAATGGTATTCATCAGCGGCGGAATCACCCATGCTTCTTTCGGCGGCTTAGGACTCTCATATTACCTCGGGTTATCTCCCATGTTAGGTGCTACAGCCTTCTCGATTTTATCTGCCCTGGGAATTCTGTTCCTTTCCGACAGTAAAAAGCTCAAGGAAGATTCCCTGATCGGCATCTTTTGGTCGGCAGGTATGGCGATCGGTATCCTGTTTATTTACCTCACTCCAGGGTATGCCCCCAATCTGATGTCGTATCTCTTCGGGAATATCCTGACCGTTACCCGGGAACAGATTATCCTTTCCGTGGTTCTATGTCTGGGTATCATCCTTTTTTTCGCCCGTTTCTACCGTCCGTTATTCTACATCGCTTTCGATAAAGAATACAGCCGTACTCACCATGTGCATGTCAACCGGATAGACATCGCCATCACACTGATCATCGCCCTTTGTATCGTGCTGTCCCTGAAATTAGCCGGAATCATTCTGGTCATTTCCTATCTGACTATTCCTCAGGCTATCGCCGGCATCTTTTACAAAAACTTCAAACAGCAACTATTGGCTTCCGCCCTGGTCAGTACCGCCGGTTCGATTACCGGACTATTCCTTTCTGCCTTTCTGAATATTCCCACCGGTGCCACCATCGTAATCTGTTTTCTTCTCTTTTTCCTGATCAGCTGGCTGATAAACAAAATCAGATAACAAAAAAATAACCATCCGTTCAATTGTAAAATTAAATTAGTTTATAAAGTTCCCGGATCCTGCGGGTGCTTTTTTTATGAACTTTTAAGCAACGAAGGAGCAACTTTAAGAACTTTACGAACTAATTATACCTACTTTTTTAAATTATTCGCCCTTTTTCTCCAGTTTCCTTGAAAAAATTTCTACCAAATCGGATAAAGCGCTGTTTTATCCCTGATCTTTTATTAGTTTTGTGGCAGCAAAGAAAATTTAAAACGTTTGAAATATGAATTACGATTTAATCGTCATCGGGAGTGGCCCCGGTGGGTATGTGGCTGCCATTCGTGGTGCTCAATTGGGTTTTAATGTCGCTGTAGTGGAACGTGCCGAACAAGGAGGAATCTGCCTGAACTGGGGATGTATCCCAACCAAATCTTTATTAAAATCGGCTCAGGTACTCGAATATGCACAACATGCAGAGGCCTACGGAATCCAGATCGAACATGCAGAGCCCGATTTTCAGGCAATCATCGCCCGTAGCCGGGGAGTTGCCGACAAAATGAGCAAAGGCATCCAGTATCTTTTCAAAAAAAATAACATTACCGTAATTCCCGGACATGGGAAACTGACGGCAGATAAAAAAGTAGCGGTTACTTCAGCCGCCGGGGAACAAACGATATACGAAGCGAAACATATTATCCTGGCTACCGGTGCACGTTCACGGGTATTGCCGGCCATTCCTCAGGATGGGAAAAGGATTATCGGTTACCGTGAAGCGCTGACCCTCGATCATCGACCGGCTTCACTGCTGGTAGTCGGCTCCGGAGCTATCGGTTCGGAACTGGCCTGGTTCTATAATGCGATGGGGACTAAAGTGACCCTGGTGGAATTTATGCCTACGATCCTGCCTGTCGAAGACGAAGAAGTATCTAAACAGGTGGGACGCTCGTTCAAGAAAGCCGGTATCGAAGTATTGGTAAAATCTACCGTCGAGAGTATCGATACCAGTGGTGAATTATTGAAAATCAATATCCGGAATAAGAAAGATCAAATCGAGACCTACGAAGCTGAAATGGTATTGTCGGCTGTCGGTATCGCTCCCAATGTTGAAAACATCGGGTTGGAAGAACTGGGTATCGAAATGGAAAGAAGTAAAATTAAAGTAGACGGCTACTACCGTACCAATGTCGAAGGCGTGTATGCCATCGGAGATATCGTACACGGTCCGGCTCTGGCCCATGTTGCTTCGGCAGAGGCCATTTGTTGTGTAGAAAAATTAGCCGGCCTGACTCCCGAACCGATCGATTATGGCAACATTCCGGGTTGTACCTATACTTCGCCCGAAGTAGCCTCTGTCGGCCTGAGTGAAGCGAAAGCCGCCGAAGCCGGTTACGAACTGAAAATCGGTAAATTTCCTTTTACCGCTTCAGGGAAAGCTAGTGCAGCCGGAGCTAACGATGGATTTATAAAGCTGATCTTCAATGCCAAGGACCATACACTGCTCGGTGCACATCTGGTCGGTGCCAACGTCACTGAAATGATTGCCGAACTGGTTTTAGCCCGGAAGAAAGGGGTTACCGCACACGATATCATCAAAACCGTTCACCCGCACCCGACGATGAGTGAAGCCGTAATGGAGGCTGCAGCAGCTGCCTATGACGAAGTAATCCATCTGTAATTTTTTAATTCAAATACCGATACAATGAAGAAAACCTTAATCACAACGACCCTCTTTCTGGCCTGCTCCGGAGTTTTCGCACAAGCGCTCTCCGAAAAAGACCTGCAGGAAATCCAGAGTAGTTTCAAAAAGGATGCTTCTACGAAAGCCATTCAGAACATACTGACTGCCGACAAAGACATCAAAGGCAATGCCCTGAACCGTGATCTGCAAGGTAAAATCGACCATTATTTCAAATACCGGGCAGATGTGAAAGGCATTACCAATCAGCTCAGTTCCGGACGGTGCTGGATGTTTACCTCAATGAACGTATTACGCCCGTCGATCATGAAAAAATACAACCTCAGCCAATTCGATTTTTCACACAACTACCTGTATTTCTGGGATATCTTCGAAAAGTCGAATCTTTTCCTCGAAAACATCATCGCAACCGCCAAGCAACCGATGGACGACCGGACAGTAGTGGAATATTTCAAAGCTCCTGTAGGAGACGGCGGAGTATGGAACCTTTATTACAATGCTGCCGAGAAATACGGAGTAGTGCCTCAGGAAGTGATGCCCGAAACCGCTCATTCCAACAATACTTCCCAGATGGTGAGCATCATCAATGAAAGACTGCGCCAAGGTGGTTATGAACTGCGCGAAATGACTGCTGCCGGCAAAAAAGGGAAGGAACTTACAAACGCTAAAATGGCTACGCTGAAAGAAGTATACCGGATTCTGGCCCTCTGCCTGGGTGAGCCTCCTCATCAGTTTACGTGGAGATATAAGGATAAAGACGGGAATATCAAAGAGCTGGCCAATTACACGCCGAAACAGTTCTACAAAGAAATCACCCCGGCCGACTACAGTCCTTCCAACTATATCATGATCATGAACGATCCGACCCGGGAATATTACAAAACATACGAAATTCAGAATTACCGGAATACCATCGAGGGAATCAACTGGATTTATCTCAATCTGCCCAACGAAGATATCAAAGAGGCCGCCCTGGCTTCCATTAAAAACAACGAGCCGATGTATGCCTCCTGCGATGTAGGGAAACAGTTCAACCGGGAAGAAGGTATCCTCGATCCCGAAATGTACGATTATGAATCCCTGTTAGGCGTGAAACTGGATATGGATAAAAAAGCCCGTATCCTCACCCGTCAGAGCGGCTCTTCCCACGCCATGACTCTGGTGGCCTGCGACACCGACGAAAACGACAAACCCGTAAAATGGGAGTTCGAAAACAGCTGGGGAGCAGCTTCCGGCCACAACGGCTATCTGACATTCACCGACAAATGGTTCGATGAATACATGTTCCGTATCGTGATCCGCAAAAACTACCTCAACGCAAAAG
>OGQH01002885.1_pt1 | contig 10852 bp, 8 predicted proteins | sample 1553181 | NCBI WGS metagenome assembly OGQH01 (sample SAMEA2579946, study PRJEB22360) | human gut metagenome | biome: human gut; feature: human-associated habitat; material: faeces | place: Denmark | collected 2008/2010 | reverse complement strand
TCTTCAAAGTGTTTCTGCTGAAATCTCAGCTTATATTGGCTGCGGAGCCTTGATGGTACAAGTAGGGATTATCATTGGTATTCTTTTCTTACTGCTGATATGCTACTTCATAAGTACATGGATATTGTTTAAGCGGTCCATTTCGGAGAACTGATAAAGTCACAGTACAAAAAGGAAAAGCCGCCTGTATGAGCATTTGATATGCCCGCACAGGCGGCTTGCTTTATCTCTGGTAATCAGTCCAAAGGTTTATATTCTGTAACAGTTTTCAGGTATGTTTCCGGGTCGCCGTTGAGAACTAAATCTGCATAGGCTGCCGGATCGTTGTAAATCAGCCAGTCCAGCTCTGACCGCTGATATATATTATCGGCAACCTCATTCTCTACCGCAATCGTATCAATGGCAATCATGCTGCCATTTGCAAATTTCAGCTCCACACAGGCAGTATCCATATTGAACTCACAAGAAAGTAAACGCTTCATTTTGCCCTCCTTAGATCATGCCGAAGTGCTTGAGCGCCTCCTTGATTGCTTTTTCCTTATCGGGCGGGCATTGGGGCTGTTTTGCATCATCGGACTTCGGTTTGTTGTAATTTTCTCGCTCGATGATACCGCATTTCTGCTTCACCTGAGCGATATACAAGCTGCTGACCTTGAGTCCGGTATGCTCCAGCACATATTCCTTGATTTCCGAATAGGTGGCTTTCTTCTCTGCATCGGTGAGATCAAGTTCGTCCATGTGGATGTCTACCTCGATATGTTGCTTTGCATTAAGTTTGGACAATAAACATACCGTCTCGATATGCTCGCTGTGCGGGAACATATCCACCGGGGTGCTGCTCTCCACGTGGTAGCCCTTCTTCGTCAGCAGGGCGAGGTCACGGGCCAGCGTTTCCGGGTTGCAGCTGACGTAGACCACCCGCTTCGGGGCCATGCGGGCCACGCTCTCGATGAACTGCGGGGTGGAGCCCTCCCGCGGCGGATCCATGAAGATCACATCCGCACGCTCCCCGGCAGCGGCCGCTTCGCTGATCCAGCGGGTAGCGTCGGCGGCAAAGAAGCGGGCATTCTTCACGCCGTTGTGCTTTGCGTTGCCGATGGCATCCTGCACGGCGTCGCGGTTCAGCTCCACACCCACGATCTGTTTTGCGTGGTCGGCAGCCGTCAGGCCGATCGTACCGATGCCGCAGTAGGCGTCCAGCACCACTTCTTTCCCGGTGAGATGCGCCGCTTCCACAGCCAGACCGTACAGCACCTCGGTCTGGCTGTGGTTGATCTGGTAAAAGCTGCGGGGGCTGAGGGCATAGGTCTTGCCGCAGAGGGTATCCAGAATATAACCCTTGCCATACAGCACCTTTTCCGCATCACCCAGCACGACGCTGGTCTTGCGGGGGTTCACGTTCTGCACCACGGTGGTCACGGTCACGCCCCGCTTCTCGGCTTCTGCCAGCAGGGCCCGCACGAAGTTCTTGGCTCCGGGCAGCACGGCCTGCGCAGTGACCAGCACTACCATCACCTGCCCGGTGGCAACGCCCCGGCGCAGCAGGCAGTGGCGCACAAGGCCGGTGCCCTTGTCCTCATTATAGGGCTGGTAACGGCAGGCGATGGCCGCCGCCCGCACGGCCTCCATGGTCTTGTCCAGCACTTCGTCCTGCAGCAGGCAGCGTTCCACCGGCAGCACCTTGTGACTGTTCGCTGCGTAGATGCCGGAGGTGAGTTTTCCACCCCAGCCGGTGGTAAAGGTGGAAATCACCTTGTTGCGGTAATGATAAGGGTCCTCCATGCCCCGGATGGCGTTCACCGGGCCGTATTTGCCCAGCAGCTTTTTCACGGTGGCTTCCTTCTGCTTCAATTGTTCGGCATAGTCCAGCCCCAGCAGCGGGCAGCCGCCGCAGTTCTTGGCTCTCAGCTTGCAATCCATGTTTCTCTCTCCTTTTACCCGTAGGGGTCATACAGATCGTATTCTTCCGCTTCCAGGTGCTTTTCCTCCAGCACCTTCATGGCCTGTTCCAGTTCGCTCTGCCCGCAGCCGCTCTCGCTGACCAGCGCCCGCACGGCTGCGGCAAGGTCGCCGCCAAAGAGGGTATCCAGCCGCTGGCGCATGCTCCACACACCGTAGGCACGCTGGGTGACCGTGGCCGCATAAATGTTGTGGTTGCCCTGCTTTCCGCTTTTCACCCAGCCTTTTTCTTCCAGCCGGTACAGAAAGTTGAGCACCGTGGCCGGGGCCCAGCCCTTACCGCGGAGTTTTTCGTCAATATCCCGCCGGGTGGCGGGTTCCCGGCAGGCCCATACCGCCAGCATGACCTGCTCCTCTGCCGCCGACAGCGGCCGCAGCCGATCCGGCAGTCCGTACATCTGCGCAGCCCCTCCTTTCGCGTTTTTCTTTTACATTTGTCTCTGTTGTTCCATTATACCGGGTTTTGTCGGAAAAGGCAAGAGGCAGAAATCCCGATGAAATCAGGCTATTTCAGCCTATTTTTACAGTTGTCTCTGTTTTTGTCTTTGCTCGGCGTACATTTGTGTGCTTTGTGCCTGCACAGGGGCTTTTCCGGCAGTATCTTTGTGCAAAGATGCTCTTGTTTTCGTGCCCGCAAAACCGGTATACTACGGCTACGGAAATGATCCAGAAAGCATCGCAAAACAGTCGATGCTTCGTGATACAGGAAAGGAAGAGTTCATTATGGCACGAGTATACAACTTCAGCGCAGGCCCCAGCATGCTGCCCGAGAAAGTCCTCCGGCAGGCACAGGCAGAGCTGCTGGAATACGGCGACAGCGGCCAGAGCGTGATGGAGATGAGCCACCGCAGCAAGTGGTTCGACGCCATCATCAAGGACACTGAGGCCACCCTGCGCCGCGTGATGAACATCCCCGACAACTACAAGGTGGGCTTCTTCCAGGGCGGTGCCACTCAGCAGTTTGCCATGGTGCCGCTGAACTTTATGACCACCGGCAAGGCGGACTACATCGTCACCGGCAACTTCTCCAACCTGGCCGCCAAGGAGGCCGCCAAGTTCGGCGAGGCCAACATCGTGGCATCCAGCAAGGACAAGAACTTCACCTACATCCCGGATGTGAACGCCATCCCTTACAATAAGGATGCCAGCTATATCCACATCTGCCAGAACAACACCATCTTCGGCACCCAGTATGTCGAGGTGCCCCAGGTGGAGGGCGTGCCGCTGGTGGCGGACATGAGCTCCATGATCCTCTCGAAGCCCGTGGATGTGACCAAGTACGGCTGCATCTACTTCGGTGTGCAGAAAAACGTGGCCCCCGCCGGCATGGCCATTGCCATCGTCCGGGACGACCTGCTGGGCCATGCTGCCGACAACGTGCCCACCATGATGAATTACACCACCCTGCTGAACAAGGACAGCATGTACAACACCCCGCCGTGCTGGTGCATCTACATGACCGGTCTGGTGCTCAAGTATCTGGAAAACGACATCGGCGGTCTGGCCAACATGCAGAAGATCAACGAAGCCAAGGCCAAGGTGCTGTATGATTATCTGGACGGGCAGGAATTCTTCACGAACCCCGTGGAGCACCGTTACCGCAGCACCATGAACGTGACCTTCACCAGCCCCAACCCTGACCTGGACAAGAAGTTCTGCGCCGAGGCCGCCGAGGCCGGGTTCGTGAACCTGAAGGGCCACCGCTTGGTGGGCGGCATGCGCGCTTCCATCTACAACGCCATGCCAGCCGAGGGTGTGGACAAGCTGGTGGACTTCATGGAGAAGTTCCGCAAGGAGAACGCATAACAGAGGGGATTCAAGATATGTATACCATCAAGACTTTGAACGCCATCAGCCCGGTGGGCCTGGCTAAGCTGAACAAGAACCTGTTTGACGTGGCGGTGGACGCCGATGCCCCGGACGGCATTCTGGTGCGCAGCGCCGACCTGCTGAACACCACCTTCAACGACAATCTGCTGGCCATCGCCCGCGCCGGTGCCGGGGTCAACAACATCCCCCTGGACCGCTGCAGTGAGCAGGGCATCGTGGTGTTCAACACCCCCGGTGCCAACGCCAACGCCGTGGCTGAACTGGTGATCGGGATGCTGATCGCCGGCAGCCGCAATGTGGCCGACGCCGCCCAGTGGTGCCAGGGCCTTGCCGGAGACCCGGCCATGGCCAAGACCGTGGAAAAGGGCAAGAAGAAGTTCGTGGGCAACGAGATCAAGGGCAAGACGCTGGGCGTCATCGGTCTAGGTGCCATCGGCTCCCGCGTGGCCAACTGCGCCATCGAGCTGGGCATGGAAGTGTACGGCTACGATCCCTACATCTCCATTGAGGCAGCCTGGAACCTGAGCAGCCAGGTACACCACTGTGTGAACCTGAACGACATGCTGCCCCTGTGCGACTACATCACCATCCATGTGCCCTACCTGCCCACCACCAAGGACACCATCAATGCCCAGACCCTGGCCCTGTGCAAGGACGGCGTGAAGATCCTGAACTATGCCCGCGGAGAACTGGTGAACACCGCTGCCCTGCTGGAGGCCATGGACGCCGGCAAGGTGTCCGGCTACATGACCGACTTCCCCTCCGAGGCCATTCTGGGCAAGCCCGGCATCGTGTGCACCCCTCACCTGGGCGCTTCCACCCCGGAAGCCGAGGACAACTGCGCCGTGATGGCCGCGCAGGAGATCAGTGACTACCTGAAAAACGGCAACATCACCCACTCGGTGAACATGCCGGAGGTGCACCAGCCCCGTGCCGGCGGCAAGCGCATCTGCATCATCCACAAAAACGAGCCCGGCATGATCAGCCAGATCACCGCCCTGACCACCGAGGCCGGCCTGAACATCGAAAACATGGTGAACAAGAGCAAAAAGAATATGGCCTACACCATGCTGGACGCCACCGGTGCCGTGGATGCTCGCCTGAGCGAAAAGCTGAGCGCAATCCCCGCCGTGATCCGGGTCCGGATCCTGTAAATCCTCCCCTGCCAAAGGATGCCGTCTACCTGGGGATGCTCCGGGAAGGAGCGGCTGTATTTCCGCTTGGCGATCTCGATAAAAGACTGCACCTCCAGCCGGGGCGTGTGGCGCATGGCAGCGATCTCCACCGTCACCGGGGGGTAATCCAGCAAAGGCACCTTGGTGATGCCCGGGATCACTGCATCGTCCAGACAGGGCACGATGGACATGGCGGTGCCCATGGTGATCATGATCAAAGCCCCCTCAAAGCTGGGGGTGATCTTGCTGCAATCCACCCCCACCTGGGCCAGCTCCTCCAGGGAGGGGCCCTGGCAGGCAGAAAGGAAGCTGTCAAAGGCTCCGGAGGACACCACGCTCTGGCCCTTCAGGTCCGCCAGGTGCAGGGCCTTGCGGTCTGCCAGGGGGCAGTTGGGGTTCATAAGCACATAATAGGCCAGGGAGAACAGGGGCGTAAAGGAGACATCCCGGTCGCTGGAATGCTCAGTGGCGTAAAAAAAGCCGATATCCAGCTGGCCGGACCGCAGTTCCTCCAGAGGGCGGCGGTTACTCTGGGGGATCACTTCCACCTGGGCATTGGGGTACTGCCGCTGGTACTCTGCCAGGATGCTGGCAAAGGTACTGTAATCAAAGAGCTGCCGCAGCCCCACCACCAGATGGGACCGGTCTGCGGCCTGGATATCCTGGGCCTTTTTCAGGGCCTGGCGGCCAAAACTGGTCATCTGCACCATGTCCAGGTAAAAGGACTGGCCGGCGGCGGTGAGCTTGGTGCGCCGGGTGGTGCGGTCGAACAGGTGGAGCCCCGTCTCCTTTTCCAGGGTGTTGATCTGGTAGGTGACGGCTGGCTGGGTGGTGAACAGCCGCTGGGCCGCTGCGCTGAAATTCAGCTCCTCTGCTACGGCAATAAAGCACTCCAATTGGTAAATCGTCATAGAAACAGCCCCCATCCCTGCAAAACTTGTACTTCTTTTATTATAGCGGATTTCTTTTCTGTCGTAAAGTAGAGCTCATTTATAAACATTTTTGATAAATCCGGGATTTTTTTCGATTTTACAGCAGAGCGAAACTTTGCTATAATCATGTCAATGTTCAAAACATACGATGGAACAGAAGAAAACGAAGAAGAACCTATTAGAAGAACAAGAAGAAAGAAAGGCAAACTACTATGGCTAAGATCTCTCGCCGCAACTTTATGCGCGGTGCCGCTATGGGCACCATGGGCGCAGCTGCTGCCGGTCTGCTGACCGCTTGTGGCAACACCGCTTCCAGCACCACCAGTGCTCCTGCTTCCAGTGCTGCATCCTCTGAGGCAGCCTCCGCTGTTACCAAGCCCTCCAGCCCTGTGGACGGCAAGTACGTCACCAAGGCTATGGGCCACGAGAGCTGGGTCCATGTGGCCACCACCTTCTTTGAGGGCAAGATCACCGCTTGTGAGGTGCTGTCCCACGAGGAGACCATCGGCATCGGCAACTATGCCTGCTCCCGTATCCCTGCTGCCATCGTCGAGCACCAGAGCATCAACGTGCCCAACCTGCGTGGTTCCTCCATCACCTCCATGGCTGTGAAGGCTGCCGTGAAGGAGGCCATCGAGCTGGCTGGCTACAACGTGGACGACTTCTCCAAGGAAGTCACCCTGGAGACCTCCAACGAGGTCATCGAGGAAGAGGCTGATGTGGTCATCATGGGTGCCGGCACCTCCGGCCTGACCTGCGCCTGCCGCCTGCTGGAGGCTGGCTACAGCGTCATCCTGGTGGAGAAGCGGGACATCCCCGGCGGCTCCATGTCCATGACCTACGGCGGCGTGGCCACCGCAGGCTCCCAGCTGCAGTACAACTACGACGTGGACGGCAGCTTCCGCAGCTCTGCCATGGGCACCCTGGAAGGCATGATGAACTTCTGGCAGACCATGGAGCAGTACCACCGCACCGAGTTCTTCAACGGTGAGATGCCCTACATGACCAAGCAGTACACTGTTGCTGGCGATCTGGTGGACTGGATGTCCAGCATCGGCATCGGCTTCAACACCATGGGCAACTACGAGAGTGCTACCCAGTACGGTGCTTCTACCCCCTACCTGGCTCCCGGCTGCTACGAGGGCGGCGCAGGCTACGCTATGATGTTCATGGCACAGCGTGTGGAGAAGTACGAGAAGGGCAAGATCATCTACTCCACCAGCGTCACCGACCTGATCAAGGACGAAAGCGGCCGTGTGGTGGGCTTCCACGCTAAGGGCGACAACGGCGCAAGCTACACCCTCCGTGGTAAGGCTGTGTGCCTGGCATCCGGCGGCTTTGCCAAGAACCCCGAGATGCTGAAAAAGTACAACCCCGACTACGCCGACTTCTTCTTCAACTGCGCTTCCAGCATGACTGGCGAGGGCATCCAGATGGGTATCGACGCAGGCGGCTATGTGGAGTGCGAAAACCGCGCTCTGCCCGCCTTCCTGTCCAGCTACAAGAGCAAGTTCGAGCTGGCCTTCATCCACCAGTCTGCCCCTGGCATCATGGTCAACGTCCGCGGTGACAACATCGGCAACATCATCTCCGACAACCACTACACCATGGCTAAGGCTAAGCTGAACAAGGACAACGGCGACACCTTCTACTATGTGTTCGACGAGGCTTCTGCTGTGAAGCTCCGTGACAGCGAGTCCTACGGCTTCAACGGCTATGTGGCTATGTTTGAGAAGGGCGAGGCTGTCCACTACGACAGCGTGGAGAAGGCCTCTGAGGAGCTGAACCTGCCCAACCTGGCAGACTCCATCGAGGCCAACAACGCCGCTGCTCTGGCTGGTGAGCCCGACGAGTTCGGCCGCCGCAACTGCCCCTACATCGAGACCCGTGACGGCCTGTGGGCTATCCGTGTGGACCCCACCTTCTACCTGACCACCGCTGGTCTGGCCATCGACACCGATTGCCACGTGCTGAACGAGGAGAAGAAGGCCATCCCCGGCCTGTACGCTGCCGGCGACGTCTGCGGCTCCATCGAGGAGAAGGACGCCAAGCAGTACGGCATGGGCTTTGACGCCGCTCTGACCTACGGCTACATCATGGGCGAGACCCTGAAGAAGGAGATCTGATCTCCCCTTCCGGCACCCTGACACAACGCAAGAAGGCTGCTGCACACACTGTGCAGCAGCCTTCTTTTTTGTTTGTTCTAAAAGGAGAGAGCTTATTCCAGGCCCTTCTGCTGGGCGTATTCCTCCAGCAGTTCCCGTTCCAGGAAGGGGGTCTTGACGCCCTCGCGGTCGCGGTAGGTCTCGTGGCCCTTGCCGATGACAGCGATCAGGTCCCCCTCCTGGGCATGGTCCACGGCATAGTGCAGGGCATCCAGACGGTCGGGGATCTCCACGAACTTTGCCTCCGGGTTGCCCTTGTTCATGCCCGTGCGGATATCGGCAATAATATCCTCCACCTTCTCAAAGCGGTTGTTGTCCTCGGTGAGGATGGAGAAATCGGCCATCTTGGCGCAGATCTCGCCCATGCCGTAGCGGCGCAGCTTGGAGCGGTTGCCGCCGCAGCCGAACACCACCACCAGACGGTGGGGGTTGTAGGCCCGCAGGGTGGTGAGCAGGCTCTCGGTGGACACCTCGTTGTGGGCGTAGTCCAGCAGGATGGTGAACTTTTTGCTGATGGGCACCAGCTCCACGCGGCCCTTGACCACGCACTTGCCCAGACCGTCGTGGATGGCCTGATCCGGCAGGCCCAGCACCTTGCCCACGGCCAGCGCAGCCAGTGCGTTGTACACGCTGAACTCGCCGGGCATATTCACCTTCACGTCCATCTCGTCCTTGCCGGTGACGTGGAACTTCACACCCAGGAAATCGTGGGTGCGCAGCAGCTCGTAGCCGCTGGCGCGGTAATCGGCCTGCTTGCTGCGGCCATAGGTCACCAGCTTGCAGGTGTGTCCCTCCAGCAGGGCTTCGGTGTTCTCGTCGTCGATGTTCACCACACCCACATCACAGCGCTGGAACAGCTGACCCTTCCAGCTGCGGTATTCCTCAAAGGTCTTGTGCTCACCGGGGCCGATGTGGTCCGGCGAAAGGTTGGTGAACACGCCCACATCGTAGTGCACACCGGCCACGCGGTCCATCATCAGGCCCTGGCTGGACACCTCCATCAGGGCCGTGTCGCAGCCGGCATCCAGGAACTCCCGGAAGGTCTTTTGCAGCTCGTAGCTCTCCGGGGTGGTGTTGGCGGTGTCTTTATGCTGGCCCATAAAGTAGATGCCGTTGGTGCCGATCATGCCCACCTTGCGGCCGGCAGCTTCCAGCACGCTCTTGATCATGTGGGTGGTGGTGGTCTTGCCCTTGGTGCCGGTCACGCCGATCATGGTCATCTTGCGGGAGGGGTTGCCAAAGAGGTTGGCGCTCATCAGAGCCATGGCATAACGGCTGCTTTCCACCTTCACCACGGTCACGCCCGGCACGGCGGTCAGGTCGATGTCGTGCTGGATGACCAGTGCGCTGACGCCCTTGGCGGCACAGTCTGCGGCAAACTCGTGGCTGTCGCGCTGGGTGCCCACGATGCACACGAACAGCAGGCCCGGGGCCGCCTTGCGGCTGTCATAGATGATGTCGTTGATCTCGGTCTCCGGGCTGCCCTGCACCAGTGTGTAAGGCACGCCCTCCATCAGTTGTTCCAATTTCATACAGTCTACGCTCCTCCAAAACATTGATGTGGGGTCACATGGGGTTCTCGTCCTCGTTGGCGGTCATGCGGGCGGGGTCGGTCAGCGGGATCTCCTCCGGCGTCGTGTCCTCCGCCGGGGCGGCCTGCGGGGCCTCTTCGTCGGTCAGGCTGCTGTCCGCAGTCTCCTCCGGCGTTTCCGGCTCCACCTTTTCCGGCACTACATAGCCGGAGGGCAGGACCGGGTCGCCCTGTGCAAAATAGATCTTGCGGGTGCTGCCGGCACTGACATGGCTGAAGTCCAGCCGCCCGGTGTCGGTGGCCGCGCAGCCCTTGCCGTCCTCGTTGTTCAGCATGTAGCGGGCGCGGTCCAGCTTATAATCCAGATCGTTCAGCGTCCCCAGCAGCACGCTGATGCGGTCCTGATACAAAAAGGCGATCTGCTCGGTGTCCGCAAATTCAATGCGGGTCACGTCGCTCCGCATGCCGTACTCGTCCAGCTTGGCCTGCAGGGTCGCCAGCGCACTCATCTTTGCGTCGGTCTCGTCCACCACGCCGGATGCACTGCTGTCGGATGCGGCACTGGTGCTGGCCGTGCTGTCGGCCTCCGGTGCGGCAAAGCTCAGCTGCTCGCCCGGGGCGGCGGTGGTCGCTTCACCGCCGTACAGGGTGCACAGCCCGTCCGGCTGCGCGGGGTCTGCGGACAGGATCTTGAACTTGTCCGAAAGGGTCAGCCAGCTGCTGCCCGCCTGCACTGCATAGGTGGGGGTGGCTTCGGTCACCTGCACCACCACGGTGTTGGGGTAGTCGCGCACCACGCGGATGGATTCCAGCAGCGGGTACTGGCGTTCCAGCTCTGCAGCCTTCGCACCGGAGTCAAAGCTGAAGATGTTTTCCTCCACCTGCACCCCCAGTGTCTGCAGGATGCTGTCGGCGGAGTACCCGGCGATCTCGGTCACCTGGGTGCCGTCCGCCGTCTGCACCTGAATAGCGCTGATGCGGAACAGCATGGTCACCGTGAGGTACATGCCGATCCCGATGACGCACAGCAACAGCCCAAATGTTGCCAGACGGCGGAGCATCCGCCGCCGACGGATGGCGGCACGGGTCAGGCGGCGCTTTTTGCGGCCTTCCCGGCGCTGTGCGTCCCGCTGCGGAGCGGGGCGCAGCTTCTGGTTTTTGTTGTACCCCTGTCCCTGCTGTTGCTGGCGGGCGGCAGACCGGCTGTTCTGCGCAGGCCGGCCGTTCCGGTTCGCAGGACGCTGGGCCGGGCGGCGGTTC
>OGQH01002881.1_pt1 | contig 10860 bp, 6 predicted proteins | sample 1553181 | NCBI WGS metagenome assembly OGQH01 (sample SAMEA2579946, study PRJEB22360) | human gut metagenome | biome: human gut; feature: human-associated habitat; material: faeces | place: Denmark | collected 2008/2010 | reverse complement strand
GTTCTCCGGCAGAAAGCCCAGGCGCACACCCTTAAGCAGCGCGTATGCCATGATCGAGCTTCCGCTGGTCTCCAGATAATTCTTCTCCATGCCTCCAAAATTCACAACCTGATACCACATGCCGCTGGCGTCCTGATACTTTAACATGGCGTCCATCAGATCCACAAACACCTTCTTCAGGCGCTCATACGGCTCTCCCACCGACGCATCCGCCTTGTCCAACGTGTCAAGAAGCGCCATGGAATACCAGCCGAGCGCTCTCAGCCAGAAATTCTGGCTTAACCCTGTCACCTTGTCGCACCAGAACATCTCTCTGGAAGAATCATAAGCATGATAGTATAGTCCGGTCTTCGGATCGCGCATATGCTCCACCACATTAAAAAACTGGCGGAAAATATCGTCATAATTCTTCTTCTCATGAAATCTCGTCTCATACTCCATATAAAACGGCTGACACATATACAGTCCGTCCAGCCAGACCTGATTCGGGTAAATATTCTTGTGCCAGAAATTTCCCTCTGCCGTGCGCGGCATCTGCTCAATCTGGCTGTATACAAGATCGATCGCCTTCCGGTATTTTTCTTTTCCGGTCAGATCGTAGAGCTCAAACAGGGTTTTTCCCGCATTGACATTGTCAATATTTAATTCTTCTACCGAATAGCCCTCAATCGATCCGTCCTCTCTGACCTTGCAGTCGATAAAGTTGTCGGCAAAGCGAAAATATTTCTCGTCTTTTGTGATCGCATACATCTCAAGAATCGCCTTGATCATGCATCCGTCTATGTAATTCCAGGTGGACTTTAAGCCCTGCAGAATCTTCTCAATATTCCAGATCGGGCGGTCCGGGGTACTCTTCTCCAGTAATTCGTCAATATAGATTTCTATTTTGTCCATGTTCTGCTCCTTTATCTCGGGGATTTTTCAAAAAACATCCCCTTGATTATAGAAGAATTTCGGTACCTGTACTGTTAGGCTCGTCTTAGAAGTCCACAGGCAGCAGATACAGGCACAGTCACGATTATTCAATATTTTTTAATGCCTGATCCATCGGAATTTTCCTGATCCGCATAAAGTCAAACATCATCACAATCAGATAACCGATCAGAACAAACGCGAACATCTTCACATAGCCCGCCGGAAGAATCACAAAGGAAAACCATCCGCTGTAACTGTACATGATCGCTTTCCAGGCGATATTCATCACGAGTGCGCCGAGCGCCACGCAGATCGCATCCGCCACAATCACAACAATCGTGGTCGACAGCAGATAAATGCTTGCAATCTCCCGGTTCTCATAGCCCAAGATCTTTGTCATGGAAATTGCCGTCTCATTCTTCTCTATAATAATCTTTGTGAGAAGATAGATTAACACCGCAGACAGCAGGATGCATAAGATCTGGAAATAGCTCATATACGATCCCATCGAGTGATCCAGCTGATCGCACATTTTCGTGATGTCCCGCTCCGTGATTACCGTCGCGATATTTTCATCCGCAATGTCCGTAATCTCCGTGTCTGAGAAATAGCCGCCAAACGCATCCGCATCCTGCTCAAATACCTCCCGGTAATTTTCAATCGGCAGAAATACGGCAATGCTCTGGGACTTGTCAAAAATGCCCGCCACCCGGAAGGTATACTGCTGATTCTCGTACTTTTCATCCAGTGTGACATCGTCGCCCACAGAGACATCGTATTTGTCCGCATAGGAGGCGGAAATATATGCCTCGTTCTCTTTTAAATGAGTAAGATCATCGATTTTTACATACCGGCTGTCATCGGAGATGCCGTAGACAGATACTTCCTCATCGAGTGTATCACTCTTCCGTAAAAGAGATGTCATGCTGAATTTTTCCGCACCCGGCTCCTTTGTTGTGATGACATCGCCGTCCTCATCCTCCCAGGACGCAAGCACATACTGATACTTCGCGAACATCAGATCCTTGGCATTCTCCTTGTAATAGCCGAGCGTATCCGGCATGCCGACAGCCATCGCCAGCATGACCATACAGAAGAATATTCCGACAAAAAGGATCGCATAATTCGCCATATTCTGAAACATGACGCGCAGGCGGAAACGGCTCAAAAATTGAAACCGCGGCAGGCGCATCGCTTTTTTGCGCTTTGTTTTCTTTAAATCATGCCGCAAAAACTGTAACGGCGTATGGCGCATCATCCGCGCGATCACCACAAGGTTCACAACAAACATCAGAATCAGCGGAATCAGTGTCGTCTTGATAAACGCATCCGGATTCCATATCGTCTCGTAAGTCGGAAGGCTGTAGCTGTTATAATACATCGAAACCACAATATTTTTGAACACCGTATATCCGAGAATGTTTCCAATCAGTGCCGCGACGAGCGTCACAATGACCGGCATCGACAGATAATGTGCCACCAGTTCCCCGCGCGTGTAACCCGAAGCGCGAAGTGTTCCGATGGTAGCCGACTCCCTAGCAATCGTGTTGCTGATTGTAATGGCAAAAATAAAAGCAATAATCACAATCAGAATATCGAGCAGCACACCGCCCATCGCCTCATCAGAGCCCATGTCATCCGTTGCAAAATGAATGGCAGGGTTCGCATATTCCGGAACATAATCCTCAATCTCCGCATCCGCGACAACCACCTGCGTCAGCAGGGCTTTCATAAAATCATCCGACAGATTTTTTTCTGCCGCCTCATCCGCCGGTTCTGTCACATAGTTCCACGCATAATCATAGTGCACCTTCTCGTGCAGGCGCGCAAATCCGTCTTCCGTCACCATCGCCACATTGAATTTCAGCGCATCAAACATCAGATCCGTACTTTTTTCATGCAGTGTGGCATAATTGACATAGGCGATCAGTCCGACGACACGATACGCCTCTCCGCCGACCGTTATGGTATCTCCCACCGCAATGCCGACATTGTCCGCGTGCATGCGGTCCACCACAATCTCATCGGAAGATGCCGGGAAGCTTCCTTCCATCAGACACGCCAGATTGACCTCGTCCGTCTTTTTGAAAACGCGGACATTCCCGTCCGGGACGCCGTCGCCGTCGTGATCCTCCTCTTCATTCCGGTAAAAATTTTCAAATAAATTCACCGGAACCGCCGCAAAATCAGGATCGTTCAATTCGTATTTGTCTTCCGCCTTTTGATATTTTTCATCAATTTCATCCAGAATCTTGTCCCAGGCTTCGTCGTAAGCCTTCTCGTACGCCTCGTCATGTGCCTTCCCATACGCCTCGTCATAGGCGGTATCGTAGGCTTTCTGATACGCGCTCTCGTAAGCGGCATCGTAGGCCTGCTGATAACTTCCCGCCTGCTTTGCCTGCGCCACCGCCGTATCTAGCATCGCTGCAGCCATGGTCTCATCCATCCCCTGTGCCAGCAGTGTCTGTTTTACCTGCGCCGCAAATGTCTGGTCGAACTGTGTCTGAAATTCCGCATTGAATTTCCGGTCAAATTCCTCCTTGAACTGGCTGTCGAATTCGTCCTTGAACTTGTCCTCAAATTCATCGTCAAACTTCTCATCCAGCTCACGCCTTGCCTTGTCCGTGTAATACTGCTTTACATCCGCTTTCTCTCCCGTGGCAATCGCGGCGAGCAGTGTCTGATCCGCCTCCTCATTCAGTTCAAAATGTCCGTCCTCCAGCTTATATTTCGTGACTCCCTCATCTGCAGCCTTCATCATGCTCTCGTTGGCAACGTACATTCCCGATACAAAGCCGATTGTCAAAATGAGGAACAGGCTCACGAGCAGATATTTTCTCCAGTCTCCCGCCAGTTCCCTCGGTATGCGTCTGATCAGCGGATTTCTTGTCTTTTTCTTCTTCATGCCGGTCACACTCCTTACCATTCCAGATCTGCCGCTGAAACTTTATCCGTGTTGATCTCATTGTGACGTACTTCCCCGTCGCGCAGCTTGATCACATGATCTGCCATATGCCGGATCGCCTCGTTGTGCGTAACCATAATAACCGTATTGCCGTATTTTATATTCACATCCTCGATCAGCTTTAAGATCTCTTTGGACGTATGATAATCGAGTGCGCCCGTCGGCTCATCACAGAGCAGAATATCCGGGTTCTTGACGATCGCCCTTCCGATGGATACTCTCTGCTGCTGACCGCCGGAGAGCTGATTCGGCAGCCTCGGGAGCTTGTATCTGTGCTCATAAAGTCCCAGCGTATGTAACAGTTCATCAATATCCAGCGCATGATCGGACAGATACGCGCCGACCTCGATATTTTCCTTTACGTTCAGATTCCCGATCAGGTTATACATCTGAAAGACATAACCGAGATGCTTGCGCCGGTATTGCGTTAGTTTCTTCTCACTCATCTCCTCCAGCTTATCACCGCCGATCGAGATATAACCGGAATCCGCACTGTCAATGCCTCCGATAATATTGAGCAGCGTTGATTTCCCGGAGCCGGACGGTCCGAGCAGCACGCAGAACTCTCCCTTCGCCACGGAAAAGTTCATCCCGCGCAATACCTCCTGCCGTGTCTCGCCGCTTCCAAATCCCTTTTTCAGATCAACAATTTCCAGAAATTTCTTTTCTTCCTCCGACATAATCTCCTCTTTCCGGAACATCCCCATGCAGGAATATTCCTGTTTCCTTTTTGCAGGCAGCTGTTAGTTTTAACTAACTTTTTTCACATTATATCATAGTCCCGCAAGATTGCAAGAGCCAAACCGCAGGGAAGCCTGTACAAAAAATGGAAGCTTTTTCCTGTTTTTTTGACAAAAACTGCATGTTTATCTCTCTTAAATTCTCACATACTATTCCTGAACAAACGCAGATGGCGCAAGTTCAGACGAAGTCTGTGACCCAAAAGTCTAAGACAGACAAAGTGATCATAACAATGATAACAAAGGATCATTAACACACCAAAGGAGGGAACAATCATGGCAAATCGTTCATCTAACAGAGCAGCAATCCCTGAGGCAAAAAGTGCACTGGACCGCTTCAAGTACGAAGTGGCGAGCGAGATCGGCGTGCCGTTAAAGGACGGCTACAACGGAGATCTTACCTCCAGACAGAATGGTTCTGTCGGCGGTTATATGGTCAAGAAAATGATTGAGGCACAGGAAAAGCAGATGGCAGGCAAGTAACCCGCCCGTTGCAGACATTCCGAGAAAGAGAAAAAATACCAAAGAAAAAGACGGGACCGGCGCTTGCACCGGTCCCGTTTTACGTGTGAAATTATAAGCTCATCTGATTCTGTTCCCGCATAAGGAAAGCTTCGAGATAATGCCGCAGGTTCTCATGCTCACCGGACATAAGATCCGGGTCTTCCCCGAGAAGTTCGCCGACCGCCTCCGATGCATCCCGCAGCACGGCAGCATCCTGATAGATGTCGCCAAGTGCAAACTGCAGTTCGCCGGACTGACGGATCCCGAAGAAATCCCCCGGCCCCCGCAGTTTTAAGTCCTCGCTTGCAATCCGAAATCCGTCATTGGAATCATTTAAGATCTTAAGTCTGCGCTCCGCCGTCTTTGCGCTCGAACAGTTGACCATAATACAGTAGGACTGCGCATCGCCTCTTCCCACACGGCCGCGGAGCTGGTGAAGCTGCGCCAGGCCGAACCGCTCCGCATTTTCGATCATCATGACCGTGGCATTCGGCACATTGACGCCGACTTCCACGACCGTGGTCGCCACCAGCACCTGCACCTCATTTTTCATAAATGCCTCCATGACTTTGTTCTTCTGCGCCGGTTTCATCTGCCCGTGCAGCAGTCCGAGCTGGATCTCCTCCGGGAAAATCTGCCGGAGCTTCTTGACGTAGTCCGTGGCATTCTCCGTCTCCATGCCCTCGACTTCCTCCACCAGAGGACAGATCACGTATGCCTGATGCCCGTTTTTGACCTCATTTTCGATAAATGCATACGCCTTGTTCCGATATCCGGTATTGACCACGCAGTTTTTGACCGGAAGACGCTTTGCAGGCACCTCATCCACCACCGAGATGTCCAGATCCCCATACAGGATAATGGCGAGCGTTCTGGGGATCGGTGTGGCGCTCATCACCAGAATATGCGGATGTCTGCCCTTTTCCGCAAATATTTCCCGCTGGCGGACGCCGAAGCGGTGCTGCTCATCCGTGATGACGAGCGCCAGGTTATCGTAGATGGCGCGCTCCTGGATCAGCGCGTGTGTTCCGACCACCATCGCATTGGGATAAAGCTGCAGCGCCTCGTATGCCATGCGCTTCTGACGCGCCGTCATGGAGCCGGTGAGAAGCACCACCGGAATCTTTAATCCAAACTCTTCACACAGCTTCTGAAACGTCTCATAGTGCTGTCTGGCAAGCACTTCCGTCGGTGCCATGATCGCCGACTGGTAATCATTGTGCGCGGCATCTGCCATCGCCAGGAACGCTATGATCGTCTTTCCGGAACCGACATCTCCCTGAATCAGCCGCTGCATGACATAAGGGCTTAGCATATCGCGCTTCACTTCCGAGAGCGCCCGCTTCTGCGCGCCGGTCAGCTCATACGGCAGCCTGGCAATCAGCTCATCGGTAAAAGAATCCTCCCGGAATTCAAATTCGTTGGCTTCCTTGATCCGCTTCTCCTTGTGGTACTGCATATTTAAAATAAAGAGGAAAAACTCATCGAACACGAGACGGTTGCGCGCCGCGATCAGCGTGTCCATATTTTCCGGAAAATGAATCTCTTTGATCGCATAATTGTACTCGCAGAGTTTGTAGCGGCTGCGGATCTCCCGGGGCAGATATTCCTTAAACAGTTCTTCTCTGCCGAGCACCGAGCGCACGGTCTTTGTGACCAGATTGTTCGAGATTCCTCCGGTCAGACCATACACCGGCAAAAATGCCTGCTCCATGGCGGCGTACGATTCCCCGGAATAGATGGCTGCCTGCTCCATCACAAGACGGCTGCCTTTGCGCGCCACTTTCCCGTAGAATACATAGGTATTGCCCGGTGCAAGCTGACTTTTGATGTATGGCATCCGAAACCACACCAGTTCAAGTTCCGCCTCATCCGTGCCGATGGTCGTCACCGTGACCGGCATGCTTCTCGTGCGTCTCACAACGGGTGTCTTTCTCACCCTGCCGAGTACCGCCGCCGTCTCGCCGTCCGTGACCTCCGCCACCTCTTTTGCTACCGGGAACTGCACATACGTCCTCGGATAATGAAGCAACAGATCCCCCACCGTTTCGATATTTAATTTCTGGAACAGGGCGGCTGTCTTTTCCCCGATTCCCTTGATCTCTATTATGGATGTACTCTGATTCATACTCTGTTTCCTTTAGAAAAAGGCTGCCGCACCGTCAACCGCCTCAAGCGATGTCCGTGCAGCAGCCCTGCCTGTGCTTATGTTATTTACACTTTTCGTCTTACTCAACGGAGATCACGTAATAATAGATCGGCTGTCCGCCATAGTGGACTTCCACCTCGACATCCGGATGCGCCTCTGTGATCTTTTCACCGATCGCATTCGCTGCATCTTCCCTGGCATCCTCCCCGTAGTAGATGCTGACAATCGCCGAATCCTCATCGATGAGCTGTTCGATCATATCCAACACCGTAGTCTCAAGCTCCTTCCCGACAGAAAGGATTCCCTGATCGCCGATGCCCATAAAATCATCCTGCTTAATCTCCTTGTCATCGATCACGGTATCACGCACCGCATAGGTCACCTGACCGGTCTTTACCGTGCCAAGCTCCTCGCTCATGCGCTCTGCATTCTCCTCCGGTGTGCTGTCCGGAATATAGTTGATGAGCGCCGTGATTCCCTGCGGGATCGTCTTGGTCGGGATCACGATGATCTTTTTGTCCTCCACAAGAGAGGCTGCCTGATTGGCTGCGAGAATAATATTCTTGTTATTCGGAAGAATAAAGATATTCTTCGCGTTGACTTTTTCGATGGCGTTTAACATATCCTCGGTGCTCGGGTTCATCGTCTGACCGCCCTCGATAATGTAGTCCACGCCAAGTCCCTGAAAGATCTCATTGATACCGTCGCCGATGCTGACAGAGATAAAGCCCATCTCCTTCGGCGGTTCCTGCTCTTTTGGAGCCTCCTCGCCCTTCAGCTGCTTCTCCACGTCCTCGATGGTCTCCGACTGCATCTCCTTTTCCTTGAGTGCAGAGATCTTCTCGTCACGCTCTAACTTCATATTCTCAATGATGATCGTCGTAAGGCTTCCGTAAGTCAGACCGCGCTGCATCGCAAGTCCCGGATCATTCGTGTGCACATGCACCTTTACAATCTCGTCATCAGCGACAACAACGATCGAATCACCGATGCTCTCTAAGTACTCTTTGAACTCCGTCTCCTGTCTTGTGGAAATCGGCTTCTCCAACATAATCAAAAACTGGGTACAGTACGCAAACTTGATCTCCTGCGCCGCCTGTGCCTCAATGTTGTAGGAGGTGCTTCCCGTCTCGGCCGCCGGCTGCTTCTCCGGTGTCTCAATCGAGTAATCGATCTCCTTGCCCTGCAGGGAGTCAAGCGCACCCTTCATCACCTGCATCAGACCCTGTCCGCCGGAATCCACAACTCCCGCCTGTTTTAATACCGGAAGCATATCCGGCGTCATGCTAAGGACATGATCGCCCTCTTTGATGACTTCCTCGCAGAACGCAAGCAGATCGGTCGTCTCCTCCTCGCTCAGCTCTACCGCACGTACCGCCATCCCTTTGGCAACCGTAAGAATCGTACCTTCCTTCGGCTTCATAACCGCCTTGTATGCGGTCTCTACTGCCTTCTCAAACGCATCGGACAATACCTGCACGTCAATCTCATCATACTCTGCAATAACCTTGGTAAACCCGCGAAACAGCTGGGAAAGAATGACGCCGGAATTACCTCTCGCTCCGCGGAGGGAACCGGAGGAAATTGCCTTTGCAAGCGACTTCATGTCCGGCTCTGCCATCGCCGCCACTTCCTTCGCGGCAGACATGATCGTCATCGACATGTTGGTACCGGTATCTCCATCTGGAACCGGGAATACATTCAGTTCGTTGATCCACTCTTTCTTTGCTTCCAAGTTTTTCGCTCCGGCCAGAAACGCTTTTGCGAGAGCCTCGGCATTTATCGTAGTGATCTCCACCTCAAAAATCCTCCTTAATCAATCACTCGTACGCCTTCGACGTAGATGTTCATTTTCTTAATTTCCATTCCGGTAAACGCCTCGACCTTATATTTTACCGTCTCGATCAGATTATCGGATACCGTAATGATGCTGACGCCGTAAGATACGATCACATGAAAATCGATCGTGATCTTGTTCTCCTCATCAATGACGACATTGATGCCGTGTGTGAGATAATCCTTCTTTAACAGCTTCACCAGACCGTCCTTCATGTTGACTGCAGCCATGCCGACAATTCCAAAACATTCCACTGCAACCGATCCTGCATACGTTGCGATCACTTCCGGATCTATTGTAACCTTGCCCAACTGGGTCTCCATATGTCCATTCATATAATACGATGCTCCTTTCAAAGCCATATTAACGCTAGTTTATTGCTATTATAACCGCTTTTTGCACAAATTCATAGCCCTGTTTTTTGAATTTTATATTTTTTTTAAATTTTGCTTGCAATATGTACTTTCTTCTGATAGAATAATCATGTTGTGAGCCTGTATGCTATACAGGTTTTACCTGTAGAATGTGCGGGCAAGTCCTGCATCACCAGGATAAAATATGCAAGGAGGTGCAAAATCATGGCAAAATGTGCAGTTTGTGGAAAGGGCGCTCATTTCGGTAACAACGTGAGCCATTCTCATAGAAGATCAAATAGAATGTGGAAGTCGAACATCAAGCGTGTCAGCTGTAAAGTGAACGGAACACCGAAGAAGTTATATGTATGTGCTTCCTGTTTAAAGTCCGGCAAAGTAGAAAGAGCTTAGGAAAAGTAATAACATCTGTTTCAGTCCTGCTGATTCAGATGTTATTTTTTTCTCTTCCCTACTGTAATTTTAAAGGCGGTTATCCCAAAGATAATCGCCTTTTTTCTGCTTTTATGCAAAATCAAACAGCGACAGCTGGTTCGACTCCGGCAGTTCGCCGAGCAGTCCCAGATCTGCCATAAGATCGATAACCGTCTTGGTCGCCTTGGTGCGCTGCCTGAAGTCGTCCTTGGACAAAAACTTGCCGTCCTTTGCCGCCTCGGCAACCGCAATCGCAGCATTGTCGCCCATACCATCGATCGTGTTTAACGCCGGCATGAGTTTGCCGTCAATCACCTGAAAACGGTCCGGCTTTGCACGGTACACGTCGATCGGTGTAAAATCAAATCCTCTGGCATACATTTCCTGCACGATCTTCATATCGCGGTAAGTATCCTGCTCCTTTTTGGAGAGCGAATCTTTTCTCCGCGTGTAATCCTTGTAAAAATATTCAAGACGCTCCTTGCCCTGGCACATGATCTCATAGTTAAATCCCGTCGCGCGGATCGAGAAATATGCCGCATAGTAGGCAAGAGGATAATATACCTTACAGTAGGCGATACGCCATGCCATCATAACGTATGCCGCCGCATGTGCCTTCGGGAACATGTACTTGATCTTCAGACACGAATCTATGTACCACTCCGGCACATCATGCGCACGCATCTCCGTCTTCCACTCTTCCTTTAAGCCTTTTCCCTTACGCACCGACTCCATGATCGTGAAGGACTGCTCACTGTCAAGTCCCTTCTGGATCAGGTAGATCATGATATCGTCACGGGTACAGATCGCGGTGGAAATCGTTGCCAGTCCCTGCTCGATGAGTGTCTGCGCATTGCCGAGCCATACGTCCGTACCGTGGGACAGACCGGAGATACGGATCAGATCCGAGAACTCCTGCGGCTTGGCATCGATAACCATCTGCATGGCGAACTCTGTACCAAACT
>OGQH01002876.1_pt1 | contig 10874 bp, 7 predicted proteins | sample 1553181 | NCBI WGS metagenome assembly OGQH01 (sample SAMEA2579946, study PRJEB22360) | human gut metagenome | biome: human gut; feature: human-associated habitat; material: faeces | place: Denmark | collected 2008/2010 | reverse complement strand
ATTGATCTAAGCGAGTAACTCACTTAAGCAATAAAAAAATGCGTTGGTACATGATCATAATGTTATCAACGCATTTTTTTTTATTCCGCCATTTACGTATCTTTGCACACCAAAAAGATAAAATAATAAGAATTCAGAATGAAGAATATTCGCAACTTTTGCATTATTGCTCATATTGACCACGGTAAGTCAACGTTGGCCGACCGTCTGTTGGAGTTTACTAACACCATTCAGGTGACTTCAGGGCAGATGCTTGATAATATGGATCTGGAAAAAGAAAGAGGGATCACTATCAAGAGCCATGCGATCCAGATGGAATATACTTATCAGGGGGAGAAGTATGTCCTTAACCTGATTGATACTCCGGGACACGTGGACTTTTCGTATGAGGTGTCACGTTCTATCGCTGCATGTGAAGGGGCATTGCTGATTGTCGATGCTTCGCAGGGAGTGCAGGCGCAGACGATCTCGAATCTGTATATGGCCATTGAACACGACCTTGAGATTATTCCGGTTATCAATAAATGCGATATGGCGAGCGCCAATCCCGAAGAAGTGGAGGACGAAATCGTTGAACTGTTGGGTTGCAAGCGCGAGGAGGTAATCCGTGCATCCGGTAAAACGGGTATGGGAGTGGAAGAGATACTGGCTGCTGTGATTGAACGTATTCCTCATCCCGAAGGGAATGAAGAGGCGCCGTTGCAGGCTTTGATTTTCGACTCTGTATTCAACTCTTTCCGTGGAATTATAGCTTATTTCAAGATTGAAAACGGCACGATTCGCAAGGGCGACAAGGTGAAGTTTTTCAATACGGGAAAAGAGTATGATGCCGATGAAATAGGGGTGTTGAAAATGGATATGGTGCCTCGTAACGAACTTCGTACGGGGGATGTAGGATATATAATTTCCGGTATCAAAACTTCCAAAGAGGTGAAGGTGGGAGATACCATTACACATATTGCCCGTCCGTGTGACAAGGCTATTGCCGGGTTTGAGGAGGTGAAGCCGATGGTGTTTGCCGGAGTGTACCCGATTGAGGCGGAAGATTTCGAAGATCTTCGCGCGTCTTTGGAAAAGTTGCAGCTGAATGATGCGTCGTTGACTTTCCAGCCGGAGTCTTCATTGGCTTTGGGTTTTGGTTTCCGTTGCGGTTTCCTCGGATTGCTCCACATGGAGATTGTGCAGGAGCGTCTGGACCGTGAGTTTGACATGAATGTGATTACTACGGTACCGAACGTGTCCTACCATATATATGATAAGCAGGGCAATATGAAGGAGGTGCACAACCCCGGTGGTATGCCTGACCCGACGATGATTGACCATATCGAGGAACCGTATATCAAAGCATCTATTATTACAACGACTGATTATATCGGTTCGATTATGACACTTTGTCTGGGTAAGCGTGGTGAATTGATTAAACAGGAATATATCTCCGGTAACCGGGTGGAAATCTATTACAATATGCCTTTGGGAGAAATTGTGATTGACTTTTATGATAAGTTGAAGAGTATTTCTAAAGGGTATGCATCGTTTGATTATCATCCGAATGGTTTCCGTACTTCGAAGCTGGTGAAGCTGGATATTTTGTTGAACGGTGAGCCTGTGGATGCACTTTCTACTTTGACACATATTGACAATGCTTACGATATGGGACGCCGGATGTGTGAGAAACTGAAAGAGCTTATTCCGCGGCAGCAGTTTGATATTGCCATTCAGGCAGCTATCGGGGCTAAGATTATTTCCCGTGAAACGATTAAGGCTGTTCGTAAGGATGTGACAGCGAAGTGTTATGGTGGTGACGTGAGCCGTAAACGTAAACTGCTTGAAAAGCAGAAAAAAGGTAAAAAACGAATGAAACAAATCGGTAACGTGGAAGTGCCGCAAAAAGCCTTCCTCGCCGTACTGAAGCTGGATTAAAAATACTGCCGCAAGCAATTTTTCAGAGATATGTTCTGAACAAATTGACTTGCGGTTAGTTTTTAATACACCAGGTGATTGCCTTCTGTCTGCAGAGCTTTCCTTGGCAATTACTTTTTAGCAACAAACAACTATAAATATGAGAAAAGTTCTGTCTTTTTCGGGCTTCCTGATGTTGGGGCTCGTGGTTTCGCAATTCCTGCCGATGATGGCAGGAGATGGGTATGGAGCTGTTAAATCCATATCGAATGTACTACTCTATGTATGTCTTAGTTTTATAATGATTAATGTAGGCCGTGAGTTCGTCCTTGATAAAACGCGGTGGAAAAGTTACGCTCAAGATTATTTTATTGCAATGGCTACGGCTGCTTTACCGTGGTTTATGATTGCCATTTATTATGTGTTTATTTTGCTTCCGCCCGAGTTTTGGAATAGTTGGGAAGCGTGGAAGGAGAATTTATTGTTAAGCCGTTTTGCTGCACCTACATCAGCCGGTATTCTGTTTACGATGTTGGCGGCTATCGGACTGAAGTCCAGTTGGATTTATAAGAAGATACAGGTATTGGCAATTTTCGATGACTTGGATACGATTCTTTTGATGATTCCTCTTCAGATTATGATGATCGGACTGCGCTGGCAGTTGATTATTGTAGTGGTAATTGTGTTCTTGTTATTGTCGATCGGTTGGCAAAGATTGAATAAGTATGATTGGCGTCAGGATTGGAAGGCTATCCTCTTTTATTCAGTGATTATATTTCTGGCTACTCAAATACTGTATCTGGGGAGTAAAGAATTGTATGGGGACGAGGGAAGTATTCATATTGAAGTCCTGTTGCCGGCATTTGTTCTGGGTATGATTATGAAACATAAGGAACATGACACACCTGTGGAACGAAAGGTGTCTACCGGGATTTCATTTTTCTTCATGTTTCTGGTGGGAATGAGTATGCCGCATTTTATCGGAGTGAACTTTGCGGAGACTCATGCAGGTTCTTATTCTGTAACGGGATCACAGGAGATGATGTCGTGGGGAATGATTATGTTTCATGTGGTGATTGTCTCTTTATTGTCGAATATAGGAAAGCTTTGTCCGATGTTCTTCTATCGTGACCGGAAATTAAGTGAGCGACTGGCTCTTTCCATCGGTATGTTTACCCGTGGTGAGGTAGGGGCCGGAATCATTTTCATTGCATTGGGATATAACTTGGGTGGTCCGGCATTGGTTATTTCAGTGCTTACTCTGGTATTGAATCTGATTCTGACGGGTATCTTCGTTCTTTGGGTGAAGAATTTGGCTTTGCGGAGTTATGCGGATTGACGTGATATGGAAATGTTGTAGAGCATTTTCTGTTTAGTGTCGAGGTGTGTCGAAACACTTTCTTTGATTTTTTAGGCACGGATTATACGAATTGCACGGATAAGTTTATTTTCTTTCCGTGTTTATCGTGTAATCCGTGCCTAAATAATATCAGTTAGTAATCTGTCAAATCGTCTTCTACGTCAATAGGGAGAATCTTTTGACTTTCTTCGTGTGGCAACTGTTCCACTTGCCGCAGTTTGCGTTCGATGGCACGTGTTCGTTTTCCCATGACTTCTTCGAGTTGGTCACCGGCGCTTTGCAGGTTCTTTTGTACTTTTTCAAGTAATCCTCCGAATTTACTGAATTCTGTTTTGACAGCTCCCAATACGGTCCAGACTTCTCCGGTACGTTTTTGGATAGCAAGCGTGCGGAATCCCATCTGAAGACTATTGAGGATGGCGCCTAATGTTGTCGGACCTGTAACTACAATCTTATACTCCTTTTGGAGTGTTTCGATGAGACTGGTACGTCGGATTACTTCGGCATATATGCTTTCAAACGGGAGGAACATGATGGCAAAATCTGTGGTAAAAGGCGGGTCCACATACTTATCATGAATGTCTTTTGCCATCTTTTTGATTGTATTTTCCAATTGTTTGCCGGACGATTCCATCAATGCTGCGTCTCCCGCTTCGAATGCATCGTAATATTGTTCGTATACATCTTTCGGAAATTTGGCGTCGATGGGGAGGTAGACGGTGCTGTTGGCGTCATCTTTTCCCGGAAGTTTGATGGCAAATTCTACAAATTCGGTTCCGCTCTTTTTGGTTTTGACATTGGCGTCGTACTGTTCGGGGCTCATCATTTGTTCTAAGAGTGCACCCAGTTGGACTTCGCCGAACGTTCCTCTCATCTTTACGTTGCTCAATACCTTTTTTAGTCCGCCGACATCTTGAGCAAGAGATTTCATTTCTCCCAGTCCTTTTTGCACGTTCTCAAGTTGCGAACGGACGATTTCGAATGATTGACCGATACGTTCATTCAGGGTTTTCTGGAGCTTTTCTTCCACCATCAGGCGCATGTCATCCAGTCGTTTCTCGGTGGATTTCAGTAATGCTTCCTGCTGGCGGGCCATCATGTCGAATTTCTGTCGTTGCAGTTCTCCGGTAGTCATCATATTCTTGTGCAGAACATCTTGGAGCTGTTGCATATTCTGGTTCAGCGTTTGCGTCATTTCCATGCGAAGTTCCCGGATGCTGCGGTTCAGTTCTTCCCGGTTTTCCTGCATTTGCTGACGCAAGGCTATTTGTAATTGTTCTGCTTGAGTTTGATTGTTGCCTTTGGTTAGTGATAATACAAGTAGGACTATCATTAACACGGCAATAACAATAAGTAGAATCAGTTCCATTAATATGTCAGAATTTCGTTTCCGGTTTCAGTAATCAGAATCATATTTTCCCATTGGGCGGAAGGCAGTCCATCGTCGGTGCAGACGGTCCATCCGTCGGCATCGTCTACAAACACTTCGTAGGTTCCCATATTAATCATGGGTTCGATGGTGAAGGTCATGCCCGGCACGATCATCATGCCTGTGCCCCGGCGTCCGAAATGTTCTACGTCCGGTTCCTCATGGAATTGCATCCCTACGCCATGTCCGCAGAGATCACGGACTACGCTGAATCCGTTCTTTTCTGCATGTTCCTGGATGGCGGCGCCTACATCACCCAGCTGTTTCCAGGGTTGTGCGGCAGCAATTCCTATTTCCATACATTCTTTGGTTACCTGTACTAACTTTTGCATATCAAGGTTGACGTCTCCAATCATAAACATACGGGATGCATCGGAAAAATATCCTTTGTAAATGGTGGAAACATCTACATTGATAATATCTCCGCTTTTCAGAATCTCATTTTTATTGGGTATTCCGTGACACACTACATCGTTGATGCTGGTGCAAACACTTTTGGGAAATCCTTCGTAGTTGAGTGGGGCAGGGATGGCACCGTGACTGGTGGTGAAATCATACACTAGCACATCAATTTCTTCGGTGGACATGCCTTCCCGGATATTCTCTGAAATATAGTCCAGCAGTGCAGTATTGATCTTGGCACTTTCCCGGATACCTTCCAGTTGCTCGGGAGTACGGAGTACTTTGCGCGGTGGAAGTTTATAACCTTGCTTTCTGTATTTCTGTATTTTTGCTTCTACTTCTGCCGGATAATTAGAGGGGGTAAACCGGAATCCCTTGATAAAGTTCTTCATTATGATAGCATATTTAATCGTATGACAAAGGTACGAGAATAAATGGAAAATATGCTTTCTTGTTTTCTAAAACTTTTCGATTCCTGATTGTCGGCACGGGTTACCATTCGTATGAAACACTAATTTGAGGTATCCATTCCCATCTTTTGCGGAGGACATTGTATTGGTATTGTACCCCTGTTTTTATTTTCCAGTTTTTATTTATTTTGAGAACAACATTACTACCCAATTGGGTGGGTTCCACTTCGGAAGGGAGGCCCCGGTGTTTTCGGGTATCAAGGTTTTGTACGCCATATATGTTGAGAGACCATTTGGGAGATAAATTATATTCTATTTGGCTTTGGATATGAAAGCAACTGGAATTTTCTGCAAAATTACTTTTACTGTGCAGCACAAGATTCTTGTTTATTCTTAACCAGGAGTAAGTGGGTAAAAAGGTGGAACCCGGTTTTAGGAATGTCTGATAAGTGCGAATGGAAGGTTTCGAAAAAATCATGGAAGATTTTAAAGTCGGTAGTGTGGGATCAAAATCTACGAACGGTTTTCGAGAGTACATGTTTTGCTCTACTTTTTCGATAAATTTTCTATTTATCTTGATCTCCTGACCGGATTCCAGCATTTGCTGAAGTCTCAATGAATCCTGTTTGTTCCATTCTTGTCCTGTTACGGATAAGGGAAACAATAATAGGCAAAAAATATTGAATTGATATTTTCGAATGTCCATACACTGTGCTAGTAGAGTTTATTGTATGGACGGTGGAAAACAGGAAATGCTGCTCTAAACGATTAGCGACTAATAATAATTTCACATAATATGAGAATACTTTTCTTTTATTTATGATAGTTTTTTAGCCTTGAAAACCGGTTGTATCTTCTGAATCTCCGACTCAAAACCAAACCAGTAACCATGTTCTTCTTCATCGGTGGGAAGGAAACATAATCGTAGATTCTCGCGATATGCTCCGTATTCTATTTCCCAGCTTTCAGGTGGTAGCTGTCTTTTTGTTCTTACTTTTTCTGCCGGAGCTTTTTTTAATGACATACCCGCTTCTATCCATGCAATGCTGACTTGTGTCAGGTAGTCGGGATAATGATTCTTGCAGAAGTCATAGAGGATTAATCCTCTTTTTTCCAGGCTAAGAGGGGTGTCAATCACATCTGTTTGAACTAAATGATCGAGTAACTCATGTATAAAATGAGGGTTTTCGAGAATGAGTATCCGTGTGATGCTTCGCCAAGTTGGGGTATTGTAGAAACCGTCTAACAGGCGGGACAGATAATGTGCTGTCTGTAGTTCATCTACGGTGATTTCACGAGTTTGAAGAACTTCGTATGGAGGGAGTGGAGAGTACTGTATACCTAATTCGTCCGCTCTTCTTTTCATTTCGGTGCCCGGAAGTAATTTGAGGGATTCCAGTTGGATTTCTCCTGCGTCATACTCTGCTAAAGTACGGACATCATCGAAAATTTCTGATAGATGGTAGAGTGGGAGTCCTGCTATTAAGTCGGCATGAGTTTCCATGTTTTCAAGGGAACATAGATACTTGAGTCCGGCCAGAGCATCGGAGAGTTTTCCTATTCTCCGGCTTTGTTCAAGCACGTTTTCCCGAAGGCTTTGGATTCCGGCTTCCAGGTGTAGCAGTCCTTTAGGAAGGGTGGCTAATTCCCGTTTGAGTTCATCAGAAAGGAGTGCAGGATGAATTTCCAGATGAAAACAGATATCCGGGTATTCGCGGAATAGATTTAGTAATTCTTTTGCCCGTTTGTTGTTGTAATTGAAAGTGCGGTCCAGTACCCGTACATTCTTGATTCCGTGTTGGTGTATCACGTCAAGACGTTTCCGGGTTGCTTCAAGAGATAGGGTGCGAACCGGTTTTTCACCTCCACTGACACAAAAGGCACAGGTGTTAAAACATCCGCGGGTAGTTTCTAATTGCACAAAGGGTTTGCTCCAATTGAAGAAACGGCTCTCTTCAGGAGGAACTAATTCGGAAAAGTTCATGACACGGGCGAGCCCATTGTCATGGTATGCTTCCGATTCATCCAGATAGCAGAGTCCTGTGATCGATTTCCATTCTTTTCTTGGCTGATTCCATACTTTTAACCATAGAGGAAATACTTCTTCGCCTTCTCCGCGAAACACTCCGCTTACAAATTTGTTCTTATATAAGAAAGCTTCATTATCTCCTAAAAACTCGGGACCTCCGAGTATAACACAGCAGTGAGGTAGTAACGCTTTTGCGCGTGAAACGATGTGCAGGAGTTGCTCGTGATTAAATAGCCAGTTGGTAGCTGCAATGATGTCCGGTTGATGGCGGTAGATTTGATTGACGACACTACCGGTATTTTCATTGATAGTGGCGGAGACCGTACACCATTCAATGTCTGTATTATTTGCTATCTGGGCATGTAAGGCTGGCAATGCCAGCGAAGAATGAGCGTACGAACTATTTAAATCAAGCCAAAGAAGTTTCATGTGGAAAATTTAATATTATCTTTGCAAAGGTACAAAAAACTTGTGGCTTGTGATGTATAGTAAATATAAAATGCTAATTTTGTATTAATAAACGCAATAAACTAGAGAATTATGAAAATGATAAAAAGATATGCAGGTATCTTAATGATGCTGACTTTATTGGTTGGCTTTACTTCGTGTGAGAGTGAAGAAGAGACAGAATTTAATCTGCCTGGCGAGTGGTATACTAATGAAGAAATTGATTTCGGGGCATATACCTGGGGAAGAGGTACGCTCATGACATTTAATGCGAGAAATCAAGGAACGATTGGTTCTGCTGGTGATCCAAATTATCTGGTTTTTGAGTGGAGATGGATTGATGGAGGATATAATTCAATGGAATTATTTTTCTACGGTGACCGCACTTATGCCTATATTTGGGGTGCAGAAGCTACCGGCAGGACATTTAGTGGAACATGGTATAATAATTGGCAGGATTTTAGAGATAGAATAGATGGACAGCCATTTTATATGAGGCGTCAATAAAATAATAATGAAGATTAAAAATAAAGCCAGAGTCGATTATGATTCTGGCTTTATTTTTGAATATGGGAATTTATTTTTTCAGAAACAACTTCTTAAACTCCGCCGGATAAGGCGTCTCGAACTCCATCAAATCTCCCGTTACCGGATGATAGAAACAAAGTTTGAAAGCATGGAGTGCCAGTCGTCCGATAGGGTTGGGAGCATCTTCTCTTCCATATCTTCCATCACCGATAATAGGATGTCCTAAATCTTGCATGTGTACACGAATCTGATTCTTTCGGCCGGTTTCCAGATCGAGTTCCAACAGAGAATATCCGTTGGCACGTTTGATGGTCTTATAGTGGGTAATAGATTTTGATCCACCGTCATCATATTCACTGGAACTTACATAAAGCGTTTTATCAGTCAGCCAGGAAACGACTGTATCATAATCTTTTTCCATACTTCCCTCCACCACAGCTACATATCGACGGTCAGTCACGATATCGTGCCAGTTATCACGTAGTGTCCGCTGTGTTTTTTCGTCTTTAGCAAACATCATCAGGCCGGAAGTGTCCCTGTCCAGGCGGTGAACGATAAACATACGGAATTGACGTCCGGAACGTTGCACGTATTCGTTAAGTATTGTATAGGCTGTGCGCTCTTTCTGTCTTTCTGTATTGACTGATAAAAGTCCTTGCATCTTTTCGACAACAATGATATATGCGTCTTCATACACGATTTTCAGCAGTCTGTTATTAAATTCTTTTTTTCCCTTTTGTTTGCTGATTTGCACTTTCATGCCCGCTTCAAGGGGAAAGTTGAATTGTGTGGTTATCACATTATCAACAAATACAACCCGCTTACTTAATAATGATTTTAATTTTGTGCGACTCGCATCCGGCATTTTGGCAGCCAGAAACTCCATTAGTTCCATGGGTTCTTTCACTGCATAATTGGTATATTGAGCACGTGCTTTTTCAGCAGGAGTTCTTCTAGGTCTTTTTCCCATTTCTTTTTTCTTTTGAAATTCTATTATCATCACGGATTATCGAAGTTCCAGCAACACCACATTTTCTACGTGGTGGGTGTGAGGGAACATATCTACCGGTTGAATGGCTTTCACCTTGTATTTCTCATCGAGTAATTGCAAATCCCGTGCTTGAGTAGCAGGATTACAACTTACATACACAATCCGTTTCGGTTCGGCAAACAAGATGACATCAACTACATCCTGGTGCATACCGGCACGAGGAGGATCAGTAATGATTACATCCGGGCGTCCATGCTGATTGATGAAATCCTGCGTCAGTATATCCTTCATATCACCGGCATAAAACAATGCATTCTTGATATCATTGATTTCTGCATTTACCTTTGCGTCTTCGATAGCTTCCGGCACATATTCGATACCGATTACCTGGCGAGCCTGGCGTGATACGAAGTTGGCGATTGTTCCCGTTCCTGTATAGAGGTCATATACCAGTTCGTTGCCTGTTAATCCGGCAAATTCACGGGCTACTTTATATAAGTTATAAGCCTGTTCCGAGTTGGTCTGATAGAATGATTTCGGTCCTACTTTGAAACACAGTCCCTCCATTTCTTCAAAGATGTGATCTTTCCCTTTAAATACATGCACATCCAAATCATTGATTGTGTCGTTGCACTTATTATTAATAATGTATAGAAGAGAAGTGATTTCAGGGAAAGAGTCCGCTACGAACTGGAGTAACTGCTTGAACAGTTCCATTTCGTGATCTTCTGTAATCTTGCAAATGACGATTACCATCAGTTCGCCAGTTGAAGAGGTGCGTACAATCATATTCCGCAGCATACCTTCCTGTGTGCGCAGATTGATGAAAGAGTAATCGTGTTCGTAAGCGTAGTCACGTACAGCGTTGCGGATACGGTTGGATATATCATCCTGTAACCAGCATTTCTCAATAGCCAGCACCTTGTCAAAGGCTCCCGGAATGTGGAAACCCACCGCATTCATCTGGTCATACTTCACATCCTGACGAACTTCTTCGTTTGTCAACCAGCGTTTATTTGAGAAGGTGAATTCCAGTTTGTTCCTGTAGAATTCCGTCTTGTCAGAACCGAGAATTGGAGAAATTTCGGGAAGTTCGATTTTCCCGATACGTCTCAAATTATCTTCCACTTGCTTTTGCTTATATCTGATCTGCTCCGAATAGGGGAGCACTTGCCACTTGCAGCCACCGCATACGCCATAGTGTTGGCAGAAAGGAACAGCGCGATTGGGCGACAGCTCGTGAAACTTCACCGCTTCAGCTTCGGCATATTTATTCTTTTTACGCTTGATTTGCAGGTCTACGACATCACCCGGCACTACATAGGGAACAAAAATCACCAGGTCGTTTACTTTTGCGATGGCTTTTCCTTCGGCAGCCA
>OGQH01002873.1_pt1 | contig 10890 bp, 10 predicted proteins | sample 1553181 | NCBI WGS metagenome assembly OGQH01 (sample SAMEA2579946, study PRJEB22360) | human gut metagenome | biome: human gut; feature: human-associated habitat; material: faeces | place: Denmark | collected 2008/2010 | reverse complement strand
CGCGCGACCTTGCCAAGGTCGAGACCGCGGGTTCGAGCCCCGTCTATCGCTCTTCGGAACTCTGAGGATGATCAGAGTTCTTTTTTGTTGCGAAAAAATCCTCTGCTTTATTTTTATGCAGCAGAGGATTTTTCGCGTTATGTGTTACTGCGTAGCTTATTCAGTTGTTTCACCCTGATCGATCAGAGTATAGAAGGTCAGAAGATAAAGCCCGCATAAGCCTACAAGTCCGTAGATGATCCGGGAGAGCCAGCTCATGCTTCCGAACAGGAATGCTACCAGATTAAAATTAAAGAAGCCGATCAGACCCCAGTTTATGGCACCGACCACAGCAATGGTCAGGGTGAAGTACTGCAGACATTTATTTGACATAAGTCACCATCCTTTCGTTATACAGGAAATAGTTTTTCATGGAATCGAAAAAATATACACAGGAATGAGAAAAAGAAAAACGGAAATTTCTGCCAGCCATGAAAAAATCATGAAGGAGAAATTTCCGTTTTCCTTTCATATGCAAGATAAAATGTAAATTTCCGGTTTATCGAATTTGGATCGTAAATATCCGCCAGGCGATTCCGATATCTTACTTCAGCTTCAGAATCTGAGAGGTTGTCTGTCCGCCGCTTACATTCAGAGTTTCCTTGCCCTGAAGCGTTACATCACTGGTAGTATCCTTCAGAAGAAATACCTGGCATACAGTGACGGTTTTTCCGGGATCAATGGTGCTCATGTAGTTATCTACAGCATCATCGCTGGCTTCCGGATAAGTTCCTTCCAGAACTTCTCCGTTCTGGGAAGCCTGCAGGGTGAAGTCTACAAATGCACTGGACTGGGAATCGCCGGAGTTTGTATAGTCGTAGTAGATCATCAGACAGGGATTTCCGCCGTAGTCCTTGGAAATCGCAAACTGTTTGAAACGGACGGAGAATTTGTCAGTTGTAATATCAATGGATGCACTTGTGCCCTCAGCAGAGGCCGTGCTGCTTGGAGTGGAAGAATCCTCTGCAGCGGCAGAACTGCTATCTGTGCTGTCATCCGTAAGCTGGGATGATATTTCGTCTTTTACGCTTTTGAAGTTTGCGCACATAACCTTGACTGTGGTGTCATCCAGAGAAACGATCTTCCAGTCGCTGCCGATTTTGATCAGAGGATAGGTAATATCGATCTCACTGTATTTCTCATCAGCTGTGGAAGCATTTTCGGCAAGAAGCGCAGCGAGCATTTCCTGGATATCATCCTGGGTCATTTCCTTTCCGGCATAGGCTGCGACAGCAACCTTACGGGTGTATTCCTGAATAGTTGCTGCATAGATATTGGTTCCGTCAATATATTTCATGTGAACCGTTATCCTGGCAGTTCCGTTCTGGATGTCAAATTTGTTTTTGGTGATCTTGTAAGTCATTTTTTTGTTGACGGTAGTGAAGAAATCTGTGTAGGCGGAATCACGGATATCCGCATCATCCAGAGCACTGAGATCGTGACTCTGGAGAAGGTTCTCCATGGTGGTAAAATCCATGTTCTGCATACCTGTGAGAAATTCTTCTGTGGCTGTTACCGGTTTATGGCGCTGAACCATATACCAGGCAGTTCCGCCGGCCACTGCAGCAATCAGAAGAATGATCAGGCATATCATAAGTGGTTTTTTGCTTTTTTTCTTTCTGCGTGGTGTATCCTCTTCGAAATCATTGGAGATCAATGATCTGGAGAGCTCATCATCATAAAAATCATTATTGTCTTCTGTATTCATTATTCCTCCTTACAATAAGTCATTCTGGTTTTCGGGTGGGTAAGTCAGAGGATATCTGTTTGCATTTGCGGGCAAACAGCATCACCCTGTGTTACCGTAACGATTATATCATAGGTTTACTGTTTGAGAAACCCCCTGTGTTATGATATACTGGAAGACACAGAAAAAGTGGTTGAGTACAGGTGACAAAGCGGAATGCGAATGCCCGCTTTATGCAGCAGAAAAGGTGAGGTGAAATATATGTTACGGACAATTCAGTATTCATTTCCTTCAAAAGCAGATGGATTGGAAATTTCCTGCCTGGCAGTAGTGCCGGAGTTGGAACGTAATGAGAAATACCGTGGGATTATACAGATCGTTCACGGAATGAGTGAGTACAAGGAACGCTACATTCCTTTTATGGAATATATGGCAGAGCGAAAATATATAAGTGTGATCCATGATCACCGTGGCCATGGGAAAAGCGTACGCAGTAAAGAGGATCTTGGGTATATGTACGGTGGTGGGGCGGATGCCATGCTGCAGGATATCCATACGGTGAACTGCTTGATCAAGGATCATTTCCCAGGTATTCCGCTGATCCTTTTCGGACACAGCATGGGCTCTCTGGCAGTTCGTGCCTATGCAGCGCATCATGACAGCTGTATGGATATGCTGATCGTCTGCGGCTCACCCAGCTATAATGTATTTCGTCCGGTCGGAGTAGCTCTGGCAAAGGCGGGAAAGATTGTTTTCGGGCCTAAACACAGTGCGGGTCTGATCGAGATGATGTCTTTTGGAAGCTATGCAATGCACTTTAAAAAAGAAAAAAACCGTTTTTCCTGGATCTGCTCTGATCCGCAGGTTGTGCAGGATTATTCGGATTCAGAATACTGTGGATTTACCTTTACGGATGATGCATATCTGGCACTTTTTGACCTGATGAAAAGAGCCTATGATGTGAAGCACTGGAAGTGTACAAAGCCGGAAATGCCGGTGCTGTTTGTCAGTGGGGAGGAGGATCCCTGCATGGGAAATGTGAGACAGTTTGCAAAGGCCGTCCGTGCCATGCGTTGTGCAGGATACCGGGATGTCCGGGGAAAATTATATCCGGGAATGCGCCACGAGATCCTGAATGAGAAAGACAGGGAAAAGGTTTATCATGATATATTTACATATATCTGCAAAAAAGGACTTTGAACGCTCTGTGACAGAGTGATATAATAAAAATCTGAGTGCTCCTGCAGACATCTGTGAGAGGGCGCAACTACTGAGAAAACAGGAGGATTCGTAAATTATGAGAGCAAGTGGGATTTTACTTCCGGTATCCAGTCTTCCATCGAAATATGGGATCGGATGCTTTTCTGCGGAAGCATATGAGTTTGTAGACCAGCTGGCAAGAGCAGGACAGAAATACTGGCAGATTCTTCCTCTCGGACCTACCGGATATGGAGATTCACCATACCAGTCTTTTTCTACCTTTGCGGGAAATCCGTATTTTATTGATCTGGAGGCTTTTGTAAAAGAGGGATATCTGGATAAAAGTGATTGCGAGGACTGTGACTGGGGTACAAACGAGAGCTATGTGGATTATGAGAAGATTTATAATTCCAGATTTCGGCTTTTGAGAAAAGCCTTTGAAAATTATGACTGTGAGACAGATCAGGAGTACCGGAAGTTTGTAAAAGAAAATGCTGCCTGGCTGGAAGATTACAGCCTGTATATGGCCATCAAGGACAGCCTGAACGGGATCAGCTGGATCGAATGGCCTACGGAACTCAAAAACAGAGAAAAAGCTGCATTGGCTGAAAAAAGGGAGAAGTTTGCAAAAGAAGTGGGATTTTACTGTTTTCAGCAGTTCTGCTTTTTTAAACAGTGGACAGCATTGAAAGCTTATGCAAATGCTAAGGGAGTGGAGATGATCGGAGACATCCCGATCTACGTTGCGTTTGACAGTGCGGATGCCTGGGCACAGCCGGAATTGTTCCAGTTTGATAAGGAAAATATTCCGATCGGCGTTGCCGGATGCCCGCCGGATGCTTTTTCCGCCACAGGGCAGCTCTGGGGAAATCCGCTTTATGACTGGGAATATCACAAGAAAACAGGCTATGCATGGTGGACACGCCGAATGGCAAATTGTATGAAGCTTTATGATGTGGTAAGGATCGACCATTTCAGAGGCTTTGATGAGTATTATTCCATTCCGTACGGAGATAAAACTGCCCAGTTCGGTCACTGGGAAAAGGGACCGGGAATGGATCTGTTCCGTGCGCTTGAAAAGAATCTTGGAAAGCTGGATGTGATCGCAGAGGATCTTGGTCTCCTTACAGACAGTGTGATCGAGATGGTGGAAGAATCCGGATTCCCGGGAATGAAGGTATTGCAGTTTGCTTTTGACGAGAATGAGGACAGTCCGTATCTGACGCACAGATATGAAAGGAATTGCATTGTTTACACAGGTACTCATGACAATGAGACAACAAGAGGATGGTTCCGCAATCTGAGCCAGCATGACCGAAATTTTGCTAGGGCCTATATTGGCTGTGAGGGCAAGCATGAGACTGCGGCAGTGTGGAGCATGATACGTGCGGCGATGTCCAGTGTTGCAGATCGCTGTGTGATCCCGGTACAGGATTATCTCTGCCTTGGAAATGAGGCAAGGATCAATGAACCGTCAACTCTTGGTGACAACTGGAAGTGGCGTATGAAAAAAGGCCAGCTCAATGAAACAATTATTCAGAAGATTTATAAAATGACAAAGCTTTATGGAAGACTTGTAAAAGAAGAAACGGAAGAGAAGGAAAAAATAGAAGCTGACAGGGAAAAGATATCTGACAAATAGAGAAATATAAGGATATCAGAAAGGACAGAAATACATCATGGAAGAACAGAAAAGAGAAAATAAGGAAGAATCGCAGCAGGAAACTGCTGAGGAAAAGAATTCCGGGCAGGGAAATTCTTCCACAAGAAGCAGTCTTCTGTGGATCTTTGCAGGAGGCTATCTTGTGTATACAGGATATCGTCTCTGCGCCAGTGTCATAAGCGGAGCAGAAGACTCCGGTGTGGTATTTCTGGCAGCGGGAGGTATTTTTGTTGTGATCGGAGCAGTGCTTCTGATCATGGCGATCCGTAATCTTGCAAAGGCTGGCGCACAAAAACATGAGCTGGAAGAAGCTGCTGCGAAAAAAGCGGCAGAGGAAGCTTCTCAAAATCCGGAAATCGTGGCAAAGAAAAAAATGTCAATTGCGGAGCGGGCGCATCTTGCGGAAAATCTGGATGACGCACCGGAGGAGAAAGACGAAAAATAAAACCGGATGCAGGTGAGAGTAAAATGCCTGCTGAGATATGACGATTAGTAATAGCAAAAACGGAACATCATAAGGCAAAAAAAATCCTTATGTATGTTCCGTTTTTTAGATCAGGCAGATCGCAAAACAGTTATCTGCGTCTTTGCGCGTTTCTGCGTTTTTTTCGAGATTTTTTTCTGTTGGGGGTATGTAAGGTAGACCAGCAGAATGCCTGTACCAGCAAAATTCCGATCATTGCTCCGCAGCTGTCGATCCCTACATCCCTTACGGAAGGTCCGCGGGGGCCTCTACAAAAGACTGATGGTATTCATCCAGTCCAGCAAATCCCACACATACAAATCCGGCGAGGAGCATCAGCCAGATTCCCCGAACTCCGTATACATAGAGGGGTAAGGAAACAGATATGGCCAGCAGGCAGTATTCTGTCATGTGAGCAGCCTTACGGACATAAAATTCGATACCGGCAGCTTCCTGGGAAAGCTGTTCCAGGCTTTTGCCGGAAGCTAATATTTCATTTTTTGTTTCTACGATCTGATAGCTGACTTTATAACTCAGGGCACCGGAAACATCTCCGGTCTGTGCGGAAAAAGAGTAGATTACGCACATCATCAGGATCGCAGGTGCAAAAGAAAAAGGTTTTAATAATGTAATCAGTATTTTCATGGCTCTTAATATAGCACTCCCGCATGGAAAAGTCCAGAAAAATACAGAAAAAGAACAGGGAAAAGGAAAAACAGGGAGAGAAGGTTAAATGGGATAGGAGGTTAAAGGGGAAGTGGACAGTAAGGACTGAAATGTGTTAGAATATAAAATAAATTTCAGGGGCATTTTTAAGAAAAAAGCAGCCCGGGATCGAATAGAAGAAAATTACAGGAGGAAATCAACAAATGAGTCTTGCAGATAATATATTCATTGACATGTGCAAAGATGTCATAGAAAACGGAACCAGCACAGAAGGTGAGAAGGTACGTCCTGTGTGGGAGGATGGAACTCCGGCTTATACCATCAAGAGATTTGGTGTTGTGAACCGTTATGATCTCCGGAAGGAGTTTCCGGCACTGACTTTAAGAAAAACAGCGTTAAAGAGTGCAATGGATGAGATTCTATGGATCTGGCAGCAGAAATCCAATAATATCCATGATCTTCACAGTCACATCTGGGACAGCTGGGCAGATGAGAAGGGCTCCATCGGAAAAGCCTACGGCTATCAGTTAGGTGTGAAGCATCAGTATAAAGAGGGAATGATGGATCAGGTAGACAGAGTTCTTTTTGATCTTAAGAACAATCCGTACAGCAGAAGGATCATGACCAATATTTATGTACATCAGGATCTCCACGAGATGAATCTTTACCCATGTGCCTATTCCATGACTTTCAATGTAACCAAGGAACCCGGAAAAGACAAGCTGGTCCTTAATGCGGTGCTGAACCAGAGATCTCAGGATATCCTGGCTGCAAACAACTGGAATGTGTGTCAGTATTCTCTTCTTCTCATGATGATCGCACAGGCCTGCGATATGGAAGCCGGAGAGCTTGTTCATGTGATCGCAGACTGCCATATTTATGATCGCCATATTCCGGTAATTAAAGAACTGATCTCCAGAAAACCGTATCCTGCACCGACAGTAAAACTGAATCCGGAGATAAAGGATTTTTATAAATTCACCACCGATGATCTGATCGTGGAGAATTATGAGACATGGCCACAGATCAAAAATATTCCCATTGCAGTATAATTGCATAAAGAAAGGAAGAAAGAATGAATATTATTGTTGCAGCAGATAAAAACTGGGGAATCGGAAGAAATAATGAACTTCTGGTAAGTATTCCGGCAGATATGAAGATGTTCCGTGAGGAAACTACAGGAAAAGTGGTTGTTATGGGAAGAAAAACACTGGAGTCTTTTCCAAACGGACTTCCTCTGAAAAACAGAACCAACATTGTGATCACCGGCAACAGGGATTATCAGGTAAAAGGTGCGGTGATCGTTCACAGCATCGAGGAAGCACTGAAGGAAGTGGAGAAATATCCGGCAGAGGATGTGTACTGTATCGGCGGAGACAGTATTTACAAACAGATGCTCCCGTACTGTGATACAGCTCATGTGACAAAAATCGATTTTGCATATGAAGCGGATGCGTATTTCCCAAACCTGGATGAGGACCCGGACTGGGAGATCACAGCGGAGAGTGAAGAACAGACATACTTTGATCTGGAATATGCGTTTGTGAAATACGAGAGAAAAGATAGATAATGTGAGCACAGATCATAAAGCAGAATGAGAATGCCCGCTTTGTACAGAAAAACAATGAAGAAATAATAAAAAAACAGACCACCGAAAAAAATACGGCGGTCTGTTTTTTGGTGCTTAATGTTATGTATAATGACGAAAATCCGGTAATTACTCGATTACGTGGATCCATCCTTTCGGTGCTTCGATGCGTCCCATCTGGATACCGGTCAGTGTGTCGTACAGCTTCTGGATAACCGGTCCCATCTTCTCCATTCCGCTTGGGAAGCAGATTTCCTTGCCGTGATCATTGATCTTTCCGACAGGAGAGATAACTGCAGCAGTACCGCAAAGACCACACTCTGCAAAATCTTTAACCTCATCGAAGTAGACCTCACGCTCTTCAGCTTCCAGTCCAAGGTACTCCTTTGCAACGTAGATCAGAGAACGACGTGTGATGGAAGGAAGGATGCTGTCAGACTTCGGTGTTACAACCTTGCCGTCTTTAGTAACGAAGATGAAGTTTGCTCCGCCTGTCTCCTCAACTTTTGTACGAGTCTTGGGATCAAGGTACATGTTCTCATCAAAGCCCTGTTTGTGAGCATCTACGATAGCATGAAGGCTCATTGCGTAGTTCAGGCCAGCCTTGATGTTACCGGTTCCGCAAGGTGCGGCACGGTCATAGTCGCTGACACGGATCGTGATCGGTTTGGCGCCGCCTTTAAAGTACGGACCAACCGGTGTTGTAAGGATACGGAACTGATATTCGTCAGCCGGTTTAACACCGATCACGGCGTTGGAACCAAACATGTACGGGCGAAGATAAAGTGTTGCGCCGGAACCATATGGCGGAACCCATGCAGCATTTGCCTTAACAACCTGCTCAACAGCGTCGATAAATCTTTCCTTCGGGAATACCGGCATTTCAAGTCTTGCCGCAGATGCAGCGATACGCTCTGCGTTCAGGTCAGGACGGAAAGTAACGATATGTCCGTCTTCTGTTGTGTATGCCTTCAGACCCTCGAATACACTCTGAGAATACTGAAGCACACCAGCACACTCGTTGAGTACGATATTAGGGTCTGTGCTTAAAGTACCCTCATCCCATTTTCCATCTTTAAAATTAGACACGTATCTGTAGTCGGTTGGCATGTAAGCGAATCCGATGCTGGACCAGTCGATGTTCTTTTTTTCCATAACGATTCCTCCGTTTACAATTTTTACTTTTTACCATTGTAAAACTTTTAAGTGATGACTTCAATAGTTTTTTGTTCCTTTTTTTCATTTGCTTGTAATTTTAATATGATTTCGATATAATAAAAATTATCTATGGACTGGAGGGAAAAATGGACAATCACGAATTTGAAGACCTTGGAAAAAAGATTCAGGATATTGTAGATAATGCAGTGAATTCAAACAGCTATCACGAATTAAGCCATACGATCAACCAGACGGTAAATAAGGCCATTGATTCCGGAAGCGAAGCACTGAAAAATGCGCTGAATTCCGTGTTTGATCCGGGTGCTGATCCGGAATTCCGTAAGAAAAGCTATACATACCAGAGCCCTTATTACGGAAGAAGTAGAAAAGCAAAGCAGCAGGCTGCAAGGAAACAGTCGGAACTGCTCTACGGAAAGACTACCGGTGAAAATCTCAAAGGCATGATGATGGCAGTTTCCGGTGGGATACTTTTAAGTGGCATGGGGCTTGGAGCCATGGTGCTTCTGATCTGGATGGGCATTGGACACAGCGGTGCACTTGCAGCAGGTGTGCTTGGAGTGATGTGTGCAGGCGCAGCAGGTGGCGGTGCTCTTCTTGGAGCAGGAACAAGCCGTCTCGGAAGACTGGGACGTTTCCAGAAATATATCCGTGCGCTGGGAGACCACACCTACTGTAATTTTCAGAAGCTTGCCCAGGCAGCAGGAAAGAACGAGAAATTTGTAAAAAAAGATATCAGCAGAATGATCCAGAAGGGCTGGTTTCTGGAAGGCCATGTGGATGAGCAGGGAACCTGTCTGATCACCAGCAATGAGACCTATCAGCAGTATCTGGAAACACAGAAGCAGCTGGAGCTTCGTAAACAGGAAGCAGATCCTAAGGTTCAGCTGGAGGAGAACATGAGTCCGGAAGCCCAGGAAGTCCTGAGAAAAGGAAATGAATTTCTGGTAAAGATTCGTGAGAGCAATGACGCCATTCCCGGAGAAGAAATTTCCGCAAAGATTTCCAGGATGGAAATGATCGTTCAGAAAATTTTTGAGCGTGCAGGAGAGCATCCGGAGGTGATTACGGATCTTAAGAAAATGATGGATTACTATCTGCCCATGACTGTGAAGCTGCTGGATGCTTATGAGGATATGGATGGACAGCCTGTACAGGGCGAGAATATCACGGCTTCCAAGAAAGAAATTGAAGAAACCATTGATACACTGAATATTGCTTTTGAGAAACTTCTGGATTCCATATTCCGGGATACCGCATGGGATGTATCCACCGATATTTCTGTGCTGCATACGGTTCTGGCACAGGAAGGTCTGACAGAAGATGATTTCGAAAAAATGAAACAGAATGCGGAAATGAAATAAGTACAACGAGCAGATCAGAAGCTGGAATACAGACATCTGCCGGAAGGTACAGCTGATCAAGGAGAATGCTTATGGGAGAAGAATTTAAAGACTTTGAGGTAGAAGCACCGGTGCTGACTCTGGAACCGGATCTCACGGAAGAAAAAGAAGAAATTGCGGCAAAAGAACCGGAGAAGCCACAGGAACCTGCAGTGGAGGAACCGGTGTTATCTCCACAGGAACAGAAAATCGTAGAAGATTTTGCAGCAAAGATCGATATTGAAAATACAAACCAGATCCTGCAGTACGGAGCCGGCACTCAGAAGAAGATGGCAGATTTTTCTGATACTGCCCTGACAAATGTCCGTACCCAGGATCTTGGCGAAGTGGGAGATCTTCTTTCAAGTGTGGTAGGCGAACTGAAAGATTTCGATGCCACAGAGGAGAAGGGACTTTTTGGTTTCTTCAAAAAACAGACGGCGAAGGTGGAAACCCTGAAAAACCGTTACACAAAAGCCGAGGGAAATGTGGCGAAGATCACAGAAGCTCTGGAGCAGCACCAGATGCGTCTGATGAAGGATTCTGCAGTACTGGATAAGATGTATGAGCAGAACCTGGCATATTTTAAAGAACTTTCCATGTATATCCTTGCGGGCAAAAAGAAACTTAAGGAAGTCCGTGAAGGAAAGCTTATGGAGCTTCATCAGAAGGCAGCGGCAAGCGGACTTCCAGAAGACGCCCAGGCAGCCAATGATCTGGAAAACAAGTGTGATCGTTTTGAGAAGAAGCTTCATGATCTGGAGCTGACAAGAACCATTTCCATGCAGGCAGCACCACAGATCCGTATGATCCAGAACAATGACACCACCATGATCGAGAAGATCCAGACCACCATTGTAAATACCATTCCCCTCTGGAAAAGCCAGATGGTGCTGGCTCTCGGAATCGCACATTCCACGGAAGCCGCACAGGCACAGCGACAGGTTACAGATCTTACCAATGAACTTCTGAAGAGAAATGCGGAGACTCTTCACCTGGCATCTGTGGAAACAGCAAAGGAGTCCG
>OGQH01002865.1_pt1 | contig 10922 bp, 10 predicted proteins | sample 1553181 | NCBI WGS metagenome assembly OGQH01 (sample SAMEA2579946, study PRJEB22360) | human gut metagenome | biome: human gut; feature: human-associated habitat; material: faeces | place: Denmark | collected 2008/2010 | reverse complement strand
ATTAGAAGTTCCTGCGGAACTTCGGATGCGCAGAAAGCAGCGCAAAAAGATGATAGGGCGAATGCCCGTCAGTCCGGGAAATCTTTGATTTCCCGGACGAGCACTGCGCTACAGGAAAAGGGAAAGTTATTGTGCCGCGCCCGGACATTTGCCGGAGCGTAGCTGATTTGCATGCCGGGCACTGCGCTACTACCAGAGGAGAAAACAATGAAAACAGTTGCAATCGTGGCGTGTTCCAACGGGCAGAAAGAAGAATATCGAAGCCAGAACGAGGAACTGGCACGGTATCTGGAGAAAACAGGACACAAGGTTTTATGGAGCAATGATATCTATGAAAAAAATGCCGCATTTTCAGGTACGGGAGCAGAGCGCGCCGCGGAACTGATGCGTTTCTTCAATGATCCGGAGGTGGAGGAGATCTATGACATTTCCGGAGGAGATCTCGCTAATCAGGTGCTGGACGGGCTGGACTATGCCGCCATCCGAAGAAGCAGGGCGGTTTTCTGGGGCTACAGCGATCTGACGACGGTCATCAACGCCATCTATGCACAGACCGGAAAAAGCAGCGTGCTCTATCAGGTCAAGAACATGGTCTGGGGAGAGGTAAAAGAGGTGCAGCGGCGGAGATTTGAGAACCGTGCGGCGCTGTTTGACCCGCAGGTTCGCTTTGTGCAGGGGGAGAAGATGGAAGGCGTTGTTGTCGGCGGGAATATCCGCTGCTTTTTGAAGCTGTCGGGAACCCGCTATTTTCCGGATCTTTGCGACAAGATTCTGCTGCTGGAAGCATACGGCGGCGAAGTGCCGCAGATGGCGACGTATGTGGCGCAGCTAAAGCAGCTGGGGGCGTTTGAGAAGGTCGGAGGAATTTTGCTCGGAACATTTACGGCGATGGAGGCGCATGCGTGCAGCCCGGATATCACTGCATTGGTGAGGGAGGCGGCAGGGACGCAGATTCCGATCGCAAAGACACAGGAAATCGGTCACGGAAATGACGCGAAAGCGATCTGGATCGGAGAAAGGATATACTGCGGCGGAGACGAAGAATGTCGAAGCGTTGTTACAGATGCTGAAAGGAGACAGTTGGAAACCAGATGAAAAAAGAGATGACATACACAGAACTAGCGAAAGAGACGGCAATCCTGACGGCTGCCGTGGCGATTATCGCCACAGCCGTATACTTTTTTCTGGTGCCGAGCCACGCATCCGTCAGCAGTATTTCCGGTCTTGGAATCGTGCTGTCCAATTTTATACCGCTGCCGTTGTCCGCGATCACGATGATCTTAAATGTTGTGCTTTTAATTATCGGATTTTTTACCTGCGGAAGGGAATTTGGCGTGAAGACGGTTTACACCAGTGTGGCGCTGCCGGTGTTTCTGGGAATTTTTGAGAGAATCTTCCCGGATTACGAATCGCTCACCGGCAGCCAGGAACTGGATGTGCTGTGCTATATTCTGGTGGTCAGTGTGGGACTCAGCATTCTGTTTAACCGGAATGCGTCTTCCGGCGGACTGGACATTGTGGCAAAGATCATGAACAAATATCTGCATATGGAGCTGGGAAAAGCCATGTCGCTGTCCGGCATGTGTGTGGCGCTTTCGGCGGCACTCGTCTATGACAAGAAGACGGTTGTGCTCAGTATCCTCGGTACATATTTCAACGGTATTGTGCTGGATCATTTTATTTTTGACCATGACATGAAGCGCCGTGTCTGCATCATCACCGAAAAGGAAGAAGAACTGCGCAAGTTTATCATAGAGGATCTGCACAGTGGAGCGACGATCTATGAGTCGATCGGTGCATACAATATGCAGAAGAGTCCTATGCTACCAGTGTGGAATGTGACATTGATGCCTATATTCCGGCTGCTTATATTAAAAATGAGTATCAGAAACTCATGAATTATATCAGCCGTGAGGACCCACATGCATTCATTACGGTATACACGGTGTCAGATATCCGCTATCAGCCGAAGCGGCAGCAATGAAGAATGCGATACAACTGTTGTAAAAGGGAGAAACATACATGGAAATCTACGATAACGCAGACAGTTCATACAAAACTGCCGGGGCGGAAACCTACCATCTGCCGGTTCTGTATACGGAGGACGAGCGCAGCAGCTACGCCGTATGGGGCATAAAAAAAGAAAAACTGTTGCTGCCGTTCGCTGTTGTGACGATCATCATTGACGCGTTTGTGCTCTGTGCCACGGTCGTTTATCTGTTTGTGATACAGCGGCAGACGCCGGCATTTTCCGTCTGGATTTCGTGCTGGGGCGGTCTGGTCGGTGATGTCTCCTACGGTGTGGCGCTGGTTTTGACGGTTCTTATTTTAAAGCCGCTCGACTGGCTGTTGGATAAAATCATGCACAGACCGGAGGAACCAAAGATGCTGCAGGTGACGCCGAAGGAAACGGGCGTCTCGTATTTCCTGCTTCGCGGTACAACGGTACTTGCGCAGGGAATGCTCACGTGGGATGCGTGGGAGGCTGCGCTTGCTGTGGAGACGAATGAGATATTGCTCGAGGGGCAGAGACTGCGGATCGGAAGCAATACGATCGCATCGATCTATCCGCCTGAGAAACAGAAGCCGTGGATGGATCATCCGGCGGAGCAGATAACGGGAACCATCAGCCTGGCGCATATCCGGAAAAATATGCAGGGGTACCGGGCGTCCCTGAAAGAACAGAAAAGGGAAGCAGAGTGGAGACGGCAGAACCCATAGATCTGCCGGTGGAAAATAAAAGAAAATGGAGACAGACACAGATGAGATATCCGAAAAATTTATCCGAACATGGAACGATTGGTTTTGTGGCGCCATCCTTCGGGTGTGCGACTGAGCCGTATCACACCGCATTTTTGAACGCACAGAAAAAATTCCGGGAAATGGGACATCCCCTGGATCTCGGACCGAATTGTTATGCCGACTGCGGAATCGGGATCAGCAACACGCCGGAGGCGTGCGGCAGAGAACTGACAGAGTATTATTGCAGCGATAAGAATGAGGTGCTGATCTCCTGCGGTGGCGGGGAACTGATGTGTGAGACACTGGACGCGGTGGATTTTGAACAGATCCGGGCAGCGGTACCGAAGTGGTACATGGGATATTCCGACAATACGAACATGACATATCTTCTGGCGACGCTCTGCGATACCGCATCGGTCTACGGCCCGTGTGCGGCGGCGTTCGGCATGGAGCCGTGGCATCAGAGTCTTTCGGATGCATATGCACTTCTGCGCGGACAGAAGCATACGGTAAACGGATATGATCTCTGGGAAAAGGAAAGCTTAAAAGATGCCGAGCATCCGCTTGTGCCATACCATGTCACGGAACAGCGGATTTTGCATGTTTTCCCGGAACCGACGGAGGCACTTACGGTGCAGGGACGCCTGATCGGCGGATGTGTGGACTGTCTGGTGAATCTTCTGGGGACAACTTATGATAAAACAACCGGGTTTGTGGAAAAGTATAAGAATGACGGTATGATCTGGTTCCTGGAATCCTGTGATCTTAATGTGATGGCGATCCGGCGGGCGGTCTGGCAGATGAAGCATGCCGGCTGGTTTTCCCATGTGAAAGCTTTTCTGATCGGAAGACCTGCCGTCTACGGGCAGGAACTGATGGGGCTGGACCAGTACCATGCGGTGTGGGATCTGTTGAAAGATTACGGGGTGCCGGTCATTATGGATGTGGATATCGGACACCTCGCACCGATGATGCCGCTGGTGTGCGGAAGCTATGCAACGGTGCAGGTGAACGGAAATGACATCTCCGTGAAGATGGAGTATTTATAGAATAATGTTAATATTTTTGCCGATGCCGGTGTTTAAGAGGGTATCCAGATCCAGACTCTGGGATACGATCTGTGCCGCAGTGGTGGCAGTGCCGTCATCCGGACTCTCTGTGGCACCGGATGTGGTGGTGCCGTCTGTTGCGGAAGAACCTGTGGCAGCGGCATTTTTTTTCTGCATCAGCAGGTTGTTATCAGAGGTAACGAGCGCCTCGCCGCGGCTTGCAAACCGTTTGGCATATGTTGAGGTGCGCTGCATGTAAGCCGCATCAGCGGAAAAAAGTTCCTTGAACTTGGAGAGATCCGCACTCTCAAATAAGGTTGTACGGCTTGTGAGTGTGCCGTCATCATTGACGGTGATGCCGATCTTATCGAGTTCGGAAGAGTATTCGCTGGTAATATTTTTCAACTGCTTTGCACTGCGCTCCAAGGTACGGTCCGAGGAACTGCCGGCAGAGGAAAGCATGTTGTTGTAGGTCTGGATATAGGCGAGCACGCTGTTGCGTGTGTTGGCATCCTGGTCATCCGAAAAATCAGAGGAAGTCAGCCGGCGTACTGCCTGACGAAGCGCCCTGCCGTCTGCGAGAGCGAGCTGGTTGCCACTGAATTCACGGCGTTTGGAGGAAGTCCCGGCTTCCCGGTTGGAACGGTAGAAACTGCGCAGGTAATATTTGGAACTTAAGGTGGTGCCGGATCCGATATACGCTGTATTTGACATAGTGATTCCTCCTTAAAAAGATTCTCTAATATGTTTCGGCAGAATGCGGCATAGAATTAACCATAGAAAACAAAAAACGGATATGCTATACTAAATTCCAAAGAATTCAGCCTGGGAACAGAAAATACTGAATTCTGGCGACTGGGATGTATGAGAGGAGGATATCATATGGAAGCAATGATCTGGATAGGTCTGATTATTCTTTTTGTGGTGGTTGAGATTGCGACGGTAGGACTGACGTCCATCTGGTTCGCAGGGGGCGCGCTGATTTCCCTGATTCTGTGCCTGTGCGGCGTGGGACTGGGCTGGCAGATCGGCGTATTTTTCGTGGTCTCCCTGGTTCTGGTGGCATTTACCCGGCCGTGGGCGATGAAGTATTTAAAGCCGCACCTGATCCGGACCAACTACGAGCAGGCGATCGGTGAAAACGTGTGTCTGACGGAGACGGTGGATAATCAGAGAGGAACCGGCACTGCGGTCTACAAGGGACAGGAGTGGACGGCGAGAGCCAGCGAGGATGGAAAAAGATATGAGGCGGGAACGATCGTGAAGGTAAAGGAGATCCGCGGTGTGACCATGTATGTCACGGAAAGCGGACTGATGCCGCAGGTTCCGACACCGCCGCAGACAGAGCAAGAGGCAGAATAATATGAAGCTTGGAATGGTATTTGAGGGAGGCGCCAACCGTACGGTGTTCTCCTGTGGAGTGATGGATGCGTTTCTTAAGGAGCGGCTGATGCCGGATTATCTGATCGGCGTCTCCGCCGGGATTGCATACGGTGTATCCTACCTGTCGGGACAGAAGGGCAGGAATATAGAGGTTGTGGAAAATTATATCGCGGACAAGCGGTATATGGGCATGCGGCATCTTTTTAACCGGAACGAGAAAGCGTATTTCAATACGAAGTTCGTGTTTGAGGAAGTGCCGAATGAACTGATTCCGTTTGACTATGACGCGTTTGCGGCGTATCCGGGAAAAGTCGAAGCAGCAGTGACCAACATTCATACCGGAAAAGCCGAATATGTCGAAGTGCCGAGGGGACGGGACATGCGCGATACGCTGGTGGCGAGCTGTTCGCTGCCGATTCTTTTCCAGCCAGTGAAGCTTGGCAGACATTATTATCTGGACGGCGGGATTGCCGATTCCATCCCGTATGAGCACGCGCTGGCGGAGGGATGCGACAGACTCATCGTGGTGCTCACAAGAGAGCGCGGATATGTGAAGAAGACGGAGAAGGCAGTCCGCTTTACGGACAAGCTGTACAAAAAATATCCGAAGATTGTGGAGAGCATGGATTCCCGGGCGGAGCGCTACAATGAATGTATGGCCAGACTGCAGGAACTCGAGCAGGAGGGAAAAATCTTCGTCATCGCTCCGGAATCCACCTATGGGGTGGGACGGACGACCACGGACGTCATCAAGCTCCGGAGGCTTTACGACGAGGGTTATGAACTGACAGAAAAGCGCATGCAGGAACTGCGTGCATATCTGGGATAAGAAAGAGAGGAAACAAACGATGAAGATCGTATTTCTGGATGCAAAGACGATCGGTGATGACATCGATCTGTCCGGCTATGACGCGTTAGGCGAGGTTGTAAAATACGGATTTTCCACACCCGAGGAGGCAAGAGAACGCACCAAAGACGCGGATGTGATTGTTCTCAACAAAGTTGTGATCAACGAGCAGTCCATCGGCGAGGCAGAGCACTTAAAGCTGGTATGTGTGACGGCGACGGGAACCAACAATCTCGACAAGGAATATCTGGATCAGCGTGGGATTGCATGGCGCAACGTGGCGGGCTATTCCACGGAGACAGTGGCACAGCATACGTTTGCATTATTGTTCTATCTGCTGGAAAAGTTACATTATTATGATGAATATGTAAAATCAGAAAAATATGTGGGGGATGTTTCCTTTACACATTTTGACAATGTGTTTCATGAGCTGAGCGGGAAGACATGGGGCGTCATCGGTCTTGGCGCGATCGGCAGAAGAGTGGCGGACATTGCGGGCATGTTCGGGTGCCGGGTGCTCTACTATTCCACCTCCGGAAAACACGATCAGCCGGGATACGAGAGAGTAGATTTTGATACGTTGCTCGCGGAGTCGGACATCGTGTCGGTGCATGCGCCGCTGGATGCCAATACGGAAGGGCTTATGAACGCCGGAGCGTTTGCAAAAATGAAAAAATCTGCGATTTTCCTGAATCTTGGAAGAGGACCGATTGTGGTGGAGAAAGATCTCGCGGAGGCGTTAAAGAGCGGTACGATCGCTGCAGCAGGACTGGATGTGCTCTCGGCGGAGCCGATGCGGGCAGACAATCCACTGCGTGAGATCAAGGACAGTGATAAGCTGATGATTACGCCGCATATCGCATGGGCGAGCATCGAGGCGCGCACGCGTCTGATGAAGATCATTGAGGGGCAGATCCGGGAATTTTTCCATCTGTAAAAGAATGCGCCCCTTTGGGGGCGCATCAGCTTGGAATCCGCGCATCCAGACCGCTGTGGAAGGACAGATTGCCGTATTCTTTTAGAAATTCCAGAGTGAGCTGTTTCTGCAGCTCACTTTTTGGTTCTGTATGCAGTAATGTGTGAAGCTTTCGTATCATGGTAAGGCAGTGCGCACTGCTTTTTTCGTACAGATCAAAAAAGCTTTCCGTGGAGACGCGTGTGGCATCCCAGGGATTCTTCCAGGAGGCATGCCTCAAGTTAAAAGGATCCGTGCGGAAAAACAGTGTGTCGCTCGGTATCAACGGGGAAAATAACGGGTATCCCAGAAAATGCTTCTCCATGAACCGGAAAAGAACCTTTTTTTGTCCGGTTTCATCGTGAAGAATCCGCATGCCGAGCGGAAGCGAGATGATTCCCATCCACATGGTGCTGCGATGAATGGAAAGTTCGGGGAATGCGTAATGATAGGCATCGTACAGGAGCCCGGCAATCACGCGTTTCTGGGCAAAAGTCAGCTGGATCGTATCGGCGGCGTGGAATTCACAGGGTGTCTTGTGGCGCTTTCTGGCAAGCAGTTCGGTGTCGATCTCTGTCTCGAGATAGGCATGTCTGGAAAAATAGCTTTTCTCCTTCTTGTCATGGTAATGCGTCATGGCATAGATATAGGGATGGCATGTGGTGTCGAGCAGATAGTGCCCCAGGAAACCGGAGATGTAGGCTTCGGCAATGCCCCGGTCTGCGGCGGACGAGAGACGCCCGTAACTTTCCAGCAGTCCGCGGAAAAAGGCACGCGGCTCCGTGGTGTGTGCGAGGGCACCGAGATTGTGGCGGTGCAGGGCATAGGACGGAAGATAATAGAAAAACAGATCCGGTCCCTGCAGTCCAAACGCATAAGCGCTGCGGTTATAAAACAGATTTTTTTTCTGGGAATTACATTTTAACTGGTGATAGATTTCTTCGCCAAACAGATAATGTGTAACAAAACCTGGCATGGGAATTCCTCCTTTCGTTCATCATGAGTATAACCATTTTATAGGAAGGTGTTAAGTGAGGAATGGAAGATTTAAGAAAAATGTAATAAAACAAATAGATTGACAATCAAAAAAAGAGTGTTATACTATCACGTAGTAATGGAAACTATATAATATAGTTCGGCGATAATCAAAGCAGTCAGATTGTCATAAGATGATAGACAAAACAAGGAAAATGTATATCGGGTGGCAACACTTAAAATGCATTGCATATGTAAAAAAAGAGCAGTATTCCTTATACTTTCATCTTAGAAAAGAATTAGTGTGTATGGAAGAAAACGGAGGATTAAGTGATGGCAAATTTAGCACAGTCAGTAGAGAGAAAGGCATTCAGCGTGGCGATTGATGCAGCATTGAAGCATCTGAATAAGGATCGTGAAAAAGGCCTGCTTCAGATTGTTGATCTTGCAGAAAAATTCATGGGCGATAACTTCCGTAAGGAAGCGTATGACGGAGCCAGAAAGATGATTCAGGATCCGGACAATAAATGGATGCATTATGTAAATCGTCTTCTGGATGAGACCGATCCCCATGTAGCAAAGATGACAGCATTAAATCTGGGATATCAGGCAGCATTTGTGGGAACGAAGACGATTCGTAAGATGAGGGAAGTACATAACTGTAACATCCCGTGGCTGATCTTAATGGATCCGACCAGTGCATGTAACCTGCGCTGCACCGGCTGCTGGGCTGCTGAGTACGGACACAAGCTCAATCTTACGTTTGATGAGCTTGACAATATCGTGACACAGGGTAAGGAGCTTGGTATTTACTTTTATATGATGACCGGTGGTGAGCCGTTAGTCAGAAAAGACGATATCATTAAGCTCTGTGAGAAGCACAACGAGTGTGCATTTCACTGCTACACAAACGGAACTCTCGTAGACCAGGCATTCTGTGACGAGATGAAGCGTGTCGGCAACCTGTCCTTATCCATCAGCCTTGAGGGATTTGAGGAGGCCAATGATTTCCGCCGCGGCGAAGGTGTATTTGACAAGGTTCTTCATGCAATGGATCTGCTTCATGAGAACGGGCTGATCTTCGGTAACAGCGTATGCTACACCAGCAAGAACATGGATGCCGTTACATCGGATGAGTTCTTTGATCTTCTGATCGAGCATGGAAGCCGTTTCGCATGGTACTTCCATCTGATGCCGGTAGGTATGAAGGCTTCACCGGAACTGATGCCGACCAGAGAACAGAGAGAATATATTTACCACAGAATCCGTGAGGTACGTGGATTTACAGGCGGTAAAGAGATCTTCGTTATGGACTTCCAGAACGATGGAGAGTATGTTGGCGGATGTATCGCCGGAGGAAGAAACTACTGCCACATCAACCCGAAGGGTGATGTTGAGCCGTGTGTATTTATTCACTATTCAGGAGCAAATATCCGTGAGAAGTCTCTGTTAGAGTGTTTACAGCAGCCGCTGTTCATGGCATACAGAGACGGTCAGCCGTTCAATGAGAACATGCTTCGTCCATGTCCAATGTTAGAGAATCCGGAGCTGCTCCAGAAGATGGTACACGAGAGCGGTGCACACTCAACGGATGTTGAGGAGGCGGAGCCGGTAGAGCATCTTTGCGGAAAATGTATGGAGTATGCATGCCAGTGGAAAGAGACAGCGGATAAGCTGTGGGCAGAGCATCCGTACCAGCAGAAGGGTTACACCAACTTTAAGAAAAAATAAGGGGCGATCGTTATCAGCAAGGCGAAAAAACAGATCTTAAAATGGGCATTGGTACTTGTCATCATCGGAATCATTGTTTATACATTCCGGGATTCAGCAGGACCGATCTTAGAACAATTAGAAAAAACGACACCGGCGGTCATTGCAGGCATCTGTGCAATGACTGTCGTGTATCACTGTGTCGAGGGCGTGATTACCACGTTGCTTGCAAAACAATATAATCGTGAATTCACATTAGGCATGGGTATTACCAATGCCTTTTTGTGCTCTTTTTACCGCGTGGCGACACTTGGCAGCGGAGCAGGGGTTGCCGCGATTGTCTATCTGGGAGAGCACGGTATAGAGTATTCCAAGAGCTTCGGAATGTATATGCTGCAGTACGCGTTTCATAAGATCAGTATCGCGTTTTTCTCAATGATTCTGTTCGCACTGAACTGGAATTATATGCGGGTACATTTTGGGGAGTATATGTGGCTGCTGTTGGCGGGATATCTTGTAACGCTGATCATCACCGTGGTTTTAATTCTGTTCAGCTGTTCCAGGCAGTTTCACCGCATGTTGCTTTGGGTGGTGGATTTCTTCAATGGAAAGACGAAAGGGCGGTTTGATCCGCAGGCAGCAATGCTTCATGACCAGTGCCAGATGTTGGAGGATGCATCCAGACAGTTGATGGGAGAGAAGCGGCTGGTTGCGGGTGCAGTGGGATTGAACCTCATCAAGTTCGCATTCTGGTATTCCATCCCGTATCTGATCTTTCTGGGGCAGGGGGAGATTACGCTCCCGCAGACGATGGCGGTCACATCGCTTTCTGTCATGCTTGCGGCAGTCATTCCGTCACCGGCGGGAATCGGCTCTACCGAGTTCGTCTTTACTGCACTCTTTTCCGGAATTGTCGGAACCGGACTGGCAGGCTCCGCGTCGCTTCTGTACCGCTTCGGTACCTTCGTATTCCCGTTTCTGGTGGGGGCGGTTGTGGTCATCATACGCCGCATCTACCTCAAAAAAACGGGACAAGCCAGACTATAGCGCCAGCTGTGATATGAGGCTGGTACACAGGGCGGAGAATAGACTGGCAGTGATACGATAACAGTAAGTACAGCAGAGTTCCAGAATAGAAACAGTGCGTAGGAATTCGGATCGCAAAATACGGAATTTCTAACTCTGCCGCTTTTTACATCTGTGATGATCCGTGTTTTTCCAAGTTTTGAGCACTCCGCGGGTGTGTCCGCAGGCCGACAGA
>OGQH01002864.1_pt1 | contig 10922 bp, 8 predicted proteins | sample 1553181 | NCBI WGS metagenome assembly OGQH01 (sample SAMEA2579946, study PRJEB22360) | human gut metagenome | biome: human gut; feature: human-associated habitat; material: faeces | place: Denmark | collected 2008/2010 | reverse complement strand
GCTCGACATATCGAGCCCGCTTCCCTGCTATTCGCCCTTTTTCAAAACAGTGGAAATTACATTTGCACACTCATCAGAATATGCACAGATAACGAAAGCGTCATCCCCCTCTCCGCCCGATTTGATACGTATCCCCTTCTTATATCCCTTTGCTGTTGGGAACCAACCGCCATTCTTCAGGGATCCATAAGGCAACTTCTGGATAAGGCCAGCTTCCCGAAGGACATTGTTGGCTTTTTTTCGATAGCCTGCTTTTTTAAGAAAACTATCGTCGATAAGGCCGATACCGACGAGTTTCTCCAAAAATTTGCCGATATAAAGATACGATTCGTCATCAGAAGAGACCCAAGCGTCTCTTAATTTAGGAATATCGCAATCGGTTAGCTCGTCATCCTTTCCCTCGCTTCCCCTCGATGAGCTGAAAGTAAATCCCGTAATCCCCTCATCACCCAAAAGGTCAACTGGGATATCATCGGTCGTTATACGGGTCAACAACGACTCGTCATCGGCATCTGCAACCCGAAAAGCGTGTCGACTAAATACGTCCTGGAAGAAATTTGAAACAAAGCGACCATTTCCAAAATGTTCTTTTTCTCGGGCTTTCTGAAATATTGCAAATACCAATGCGAGGGCATTTCCCTCTATTACGAAACCCGCAGATTTCACCCTGTTGTAAAACATCTCGAGCAAATCATCAGCACTATAATCCTCGAAATGGAACGTGTAGCGAAATCTTGACGCAAGGCCAGAATTTCTTTTCAGAAAGTTGTCCATCTCTCGCTCGTATCCAGCCATAATCACGACAAATTCACCCATATGATCGGTCATCGCTTTCACAAGGGTGTCTATAGCTTCCTGCCCAAAACCATCATGAGAATCGGATAGCAGACCGTAGGCTTCGTCTATGAACAAAACACCGCCCATCGCCCTTCCGATAGCCTCAGAAACCTTTTGAGTACTCTGACCCCGATATTCACCAATAAGAGTGCTTCTATCGGCCTCTACAAGATTGCAATTTTTCGTTGCCCCCCATCTCGCAGAGCATATCAGCCACAATACGAGCAACCGTTGTCTTGCCGGTTCCTGGATTCCCTAGGAAAAGCATGTGATAATTTGCCTCACCTAGATCGGCGCCTTTGGCTATAACCCTTTTTGCAAAGACGAGACTTTTACGCAATCTCTCAAGCTCATCTTTAACCTCGCCAAGCCCAACCAGATCATCGAGAGAAGCTTGAGGCCCGCCTAATTCCACCACTACGGAATTTGCTAATTCATCGCAGTTCTCGCCCTCGGAATCCACAGGTATATCCGTTGCAACAATATGCGCTACAGAACCAGCATCGGAAGAGTCATAAGTCTTATCAATGTGCCTGTCAATCACATCATGAGCAAAATTATTGGCAAAACGAGCATTGCCAAAATTCTTAGCTTTTCGTTCTCGTTCAAACACGCCACGCGCCAAATCTAGCGCATCCTCATCGATGGTAAATCCCTGCTTAATCAAATATGAATTGAATATCTGAGTTAACTCGTCAGCACCATAATTCTCGAAATGGAACGTGTAGCGGAATCGCGAAGCAAGACCAGAATTGCTTTCAAGAAACTTCGACATCTCATATTCGTATCCAGCCATAATCACAACAAGATCATCAGCATAGTCAGTCATAGCCTTTACTATTACATCGACGGCCTCCTGTCCCAATCCATCACCTTTGTCTGATTTAAGCGCATACGCCTCATCAACAAACAAGACACCGCCCATGGCTTTATCGATAGCCTCTTTTGCTTTAATGCCACTTTGACCACGATATTCGCCTATCAGATTGCTTCTATCGACCTCGATAAGATTTCGTGTTCTCGTTACCCCCATTTCGCAAAGAATATCTGCGACCAGTCGAGCAACCGTCGTCTTACCCGTTCCCGGATTTCCGAGGAACAGCATGTGGTGGCTGGCCTTTTCGTATTTGCCGCCTTGAGCCGCAAAATCTTGAGAGAATGCAATATGCCGACGCATTGCGCGAAGCTCTCGCTTTACCGATTCGAGACCGATAAGATCATCCAAGGGGTCGGAGTTCATTTCACGGTCGCCAATCCATTTAACGGCAGGGGCATAACCGTCTTGCGCCAGATTCCTCATGATCTCATGACATGCAGCTTTATCCTGGTCAACGCCCTTCCCCTCATCAAGGCAAAGGGCATAGTGATAGCTCGCTGTTTTGCTGCCTTTCTTTTCGGCTTGCTGAAAATACTCGACCGCTATTACATCATCCTTTTCAACGCCCAAGCCTATCCAATAGCATCTCCCGATCCTCTCAAGAGCTTCAGCATTCCCTAGATCGGCCCCTCTCCGATAGCACTCAAGGGCTCTCGAGAGGTCTTTCTCCACCCCAATGCCCTCAAGGAGATAATCCCCGCATTGCAAAAGTGCAGCTGAGTTTCCCTTGTCAGCTAATTCCCAATAAAGGCTAAATGCTGCTTCATGCTTGCCATCCTCTGCGAAAAGCCCAGCACGCAAAAAGACCGACTCAAAGTACACATCAGAGGAATCCGAAGCTGCGCGCTCAATCACCTGGTCGAGAAGATTCCCCGCCTGCTCACGTTCGTCTTCCGAAACGTCTTTTGTATCTAAAAGTAAGCGAGCCAAATTCAACCGAGCATCGTCTGACCCCTGCACCGCTGCCTTTTCAAACCAATACTTCGATTGCGTCAAGTCCGACTTCACGCCTAAACCGTTTATTAAAATCTCGCCCCAATCGTTTTGAGCCATTGCTATACCGCGTTTTGCAGCACCGCTTACTATTTGGTTCAGCGCATCTCGATCAATGGAAGCTTCATTCGCTATATCACACTGAATCATATAAGACATTGGCTGATAGCAATCAGCATTAGCGATAGGCTCATTCAGAAGCTCAATAGCGTGCACGGGGTCTATATCAACCCCGATACCTTTTCGATAGCATCGACATAGCGACAACAATGCATCATAGTTTTCGTTCTTGATTGGCTCGAGTAAGCAAATCGCTTGCTTTGCGTCTTTCGTAACACCTTTTCCATGTAAATAGCAGTCTGCCAATTCGTATATCGCTTTTGCATCGTTGTATCTGCGATCAATCACCGCTTTTCTGATAAGGGAGAAAGCCTTCTGCTCGTCTTTTTTCAGTCCGCCCCAACCTTTCTTGAGCATAAATCCATACATGTAATTGCAACTTGCATCCGACGGAAACGAACTGATCAATCTAGTTATACGGAGACCTATCTCACGGTAGTTGCACTTGCTGAAATAGTATTGAGCGAGATATAGACTTGCCCACGACTCAGTCTTTTCGGCTTTCTTCAGGAGAGCTTCTCCCGATACGCCATCAATCGGCTTCACAAAGTCGAAAAGAAGATAATGTCCTAGCCTCAGCTGAGCAGGAGCAAAAGATTTTTTGGCGGCAGCCAAGAAACATCGAACCGAAAAAGGAATGCTCAGCTTAACATCAGAAAACGACAGATTGAGAACTGTATCTGGCAGCTTTTCCTCACGAGAGAACGAGAGTCAACCCGCAATAAACTGTGCTTCAGGAATACCCGCCTTAATGGATGAAACGAGCCTTAAAACAACATTGATGAAGCTTTTCTCATCTTTCGCCATAGCCAGCTTTGCCAGCGCCGCAGAATAAGAAGACCGTGCATCCCCTTTCTCCCCTGCGCGCGAATACAATTTCTCAGCGGCCGTAAGAATCGATTCGTCCGAAAGCGATATACCAAGCTCCTCGCACAAGGCAACCCTCATGGAACCAGAAGCAACTCTTTCCTCAACCGTGAATTTGGTTACTGGATCAGACCAAAAACAACGTTCCGAGCCGTTAATAAAACCGATATATGCATATAACAACTTGCCTTTGTATTCAGTAGAAAAGCACCATGAAGCAAGCTTTTGAATCGCAGGAAGATAGTCGGAATCGACGGATAAACGCATATATTTAACCGCCAGCCGCACATCAGTTTCACCGGCTTTACCACCTAACGCCATAAGGGAAAATTCATATGCAGAAGCGGCGTGCCCCTTGTCGGCGGCACGCTTGAACAGTTCACGTGCCCTTTCGAACTCTTTGCCTTTATACGACTCACAAGCCTGCTCGTACAGAGCTTCGGGCTTGCCCATGAAGACATCAGCAGCACGGTCAAACTTCGCTTTTATATCCATGTCAACCAATCCAAAAACAGCTATCTTGAAATATCGTTCTCTTCTATCTTTTCACAAGAAGGGCTAAAACGCTCTAGCAAATCAGCAGGTTGGCTATTTGGTTTTTCTAACTCGACCGACTTGTCGGATACCTTTTCTAATTGATATGGCTCAGATTCAACCAAGCTAGGAATAGGCAACTACTCACCTGGATTGTCATCGTTATACGTCAAAACTCTATCCAGCAGAGATGCAGAGCAAACTTGGAATTTGGAGATCGGTTCGTTCACGTTGCATTCCTTCGGCCAGTCTTTCCCGGAGCCCAACTCTGATTTTACATTTGACAATTTAACCGCTGTATCCCCTGAAAAGCGAACCAGTCTGACCCATCCAGAATCACATCATCTCCCCATATCATGCCAAACGGGCGTTCACGAGGCTTCCTCGCAGCAGCAATGCCATATTTCGGGCCGATCGCAGCATTTCGCCAGTCATCATATTGGGGAATATCAACGAGGGGTTTCCGATATTTTTTGCCGATTTGTCCGACAATGGCGAAACCAGCAAGAGGCTTGATTACGTGCCAAGGTTCCCAAAATGGTCTACGGACCGAAACCTTTTTTACGCTAACGGCGAAAGCAAACTGAATGAAACAGCCCGCAGTTACAGAATGCTTGCGCGGGAAGCCAACAGCATTCCTGGTTTTACCTTCCTTTGGTTCACCGGTAGGCAAGGGCGGAAAAAGGCCAATGACAACCTGAAAGTAACTTTCGATGAAACCGAGCATATCTGTAACATTGAAGAACTTGACTAAGGCGCATTAAAAGAACTTTTCGGGTAAAGAGCTTTGGTAATGCTAAGCAAGAAGCATCCGCTCAATTATCTGGCATAGATTTATAGGCTGGGACAGATTCAAAATCTCAGATTTTTCCCACTCAACAAATTTGAGGTTTCAAAAGGCAAGGACAAACACCCCGACACCCCCTCCCCGATAATTCCGGAAAGACACCGAGACCGCCTCCCCCAAATATCTACTTAGCAACTTTTTTAAACAGGAAGAAAAATAAGGCACATAATAATGCGCCAGTAACCGTAAGGGACAAACTAAAGCCTATTGGTCCGTATGCAAAGTAAGCCGCAACCAAGCAAACGACGATTAAAGTGCATGCACCTAACAGGCAGAAAACAAAGCTAACCCAGGCGCACAGATATAACTGGCGCGACCATCCATCAAGAGATCTAATATACGAAGTCGTCTCCTCAAAAGACTTAGTGCCCAAATACGAACCGAGAGCAGCCGCTACCACACTAAAAACACCAGAAATAATTGCAACAATAATCGAATTATCCATCCCTGCTCCTTCTCAAATTGAATTTCATGTTTGCTCGAGATCACATTGATATATAGTTTCATCTTGCTCTGCTTTTATAGTCAGCGTTTCCGAAAGCACAATCCTACGTCGCCTCAAGGTGTTTCGCATCAATAAAGCAGATTCCCTGAGCAATAAGAGCCAAACTCGACCAAACCAGAAATCGACAGCCCTTCATTAAGATGGAACCTCCTGTGATCAGAACACGCCCAAACAACACAGCCCCCCACACAACAACAAAGCAGCTGAACTATCCAAGCAGAAAATACCTCACGCCCAACGAATCAGGCTTACCGCAACGAAACAGTCGGGGTATCAGTACCTCGACCATTCCGACACCCCTCCAATGATTCAGGCTTCTTTCTCAATGAATCAGAATTGCCACCAAACATTCGATCATTCAATCTATAGAGCGGCGAATCGACCAAACCTGGAATTGGTAAAGGAGAATAAGGAAGCCCTCTTTGGTTGTAAACAAGCACAGACCTCAGCAGCCAGGAAGAACGAACTAGCGCAGAAGATGGCTTAGCAACATACACATCGGAAAGAGTAAACGGGGTCGGTTCTTCGAGATTGCAAATTACCGGAACAAGCTCTGGGTATTTAGACAGCGCCAAAGAAACTTCGCACCAATCGCAACCGTCCGCAATCCTTCCGCCCCATATGATGCTGTAGGGGAGCTTGTCGGAGGATATCTTTTCCACTGTTCCTCTTTCGGGACCGCCAACTTTTTCAAGCCATTCATCGAACAAAGCCTCAGAGACGAACTCAGACTCAAGATAAGCATTGGCAACGAGGTCATGAACGAATTTCTCTAAATCAGAGTAATACCTGCCAGCATAGGACGAACCGACAGCAAACGCTCGATTAGCTTTTCGCTTTATGCTCCACTTGCGATTGTTCACCTTTTCGGTATTAGCCTTCTTTGGCCGTCGGCGGGAGTCAGAACACCTCACCCCTGTTTGGTGCATAACCCTTAAGCAATATTGCTGATTAGGGTATTTTCGAAGGAATAAATGTCCACAATTTGCGCAAAATGAAGGACGGATACCACTCTGTAAAACAGAAATGAGCAAACAGCGAAAAAAACCCGGAAATGAATTGACCTCATAAGCGGTAAAACCATCGACCCATTCCCTCTCCAGAAATTCCATCTGAACCCAAAAATCCATTAAATCCCAATTCCAGAGAAATGAACTCTCAGGGCCTTCTTCGATTTCTTTTTTCAAGCACTGAATGCATGTTTTGGATAGGTCGAGAAGGTCAAACAACTCCCTAAGACTGTCAGATCCGATTTCAATGCCTTCTAGCAGACTGCAACCGTATCCGTCAATTCTCGAAACCGCTTCCAAAACGTCAGACGAGGTCGGCATATCGATCCAATATAAATCTGATATAGAAGCATTCGACAGTTTCTCGCATTGAGTTAAAACAACATCCGACACTTCTCCAACAGCAATACACTCAGCGCATTTGTCGAGAATCACGCCATAAAGCGCACGAATATATCGAAGGTTCGAGGTGAGCCGAAACCGTCGCCACCCATCAGAACCAGAAACATCACTCCATACCCCGCCCGCAAGACGATGCGACAAGGCCTCATGCGAATCGCTTTGAAGCGTACTACCGTCTTTCGACTTGCTTGATAACGCCGGAGCAGACCAACTTGAAATAAAAGTATTAGGCCCCTCCGAGCTGCCATCTCCGAACAGACATTCACGGCCCAATGCTTCATCAAATATATCAGCCATTGCTGCTGTGTCTGATAATCGCCGACTCGAGCAAACGACCCTGAACAATTCGATTTGTCTCTCGCATTCAATCGCCCACGACTCAAATAGCTTCGAATCGAAATCGGCATCTTCGATTCTGGCCAGCCAATCGTCATCGGCCAAACAGAAGCAGCATGCTTCCTTCATCAATGCAATGGTTTTTTCGCTAATGTCACCTTCTGAAAAAGAAATCAGCATTTCTTCGATGCGGTCCATAAACATAGCCTCAGCCTCAAGCCTCTCGCTGCTTCTTTCAGGCATATAAATATGGTGACCCGATGGATCGAAATCCCATTCATCTCCCCATTCTTCCTCGTAGTACCACGATTCCCAATCTTCAGCCATATCGAGCTCTTCAGGTGTAAAGTCATCTACAGGCTCACCAAGAAACCTTCTTTGGATTGCCTCCGAACGTTCCGGCATAAATTGCCGTCTAAATTCCCTATCCAAATCAGCACAGGCAAGGAAAAACCCATGCAGGTCGATCCGGAGCAATTCATCTGCGAGCACCCGAACATCCCATGGATTTAACTCGCTTATGTAGTCCCATCGCTCATTTTGATATTGAAACTCAGGATACAAGCAATCAAAAGACAGCTCGAGCGTCTTATGGTTTCTGAATTGAGCGAAATATATAGCCCTGTGACATTCCATATTCTTCCCTATGGCATATTTTTTTATTTCACAAAGTATATGTCATATGTTATCTCAAACCATAGGATGGTTTCAGCAAATCGAAAGCCACCAAATCAGAACTCTATGTGACACGTCGCCAAAACCACCAACTAAAGCAAAAAAATGAAACGCCCATAGGCCTTAGCGAAGCTATGCCATTTTCCCGTAAGGAGCCATTATGAACATCGGATTCACCACTCAAGAAGCTGATTGCGGAGCGTATCCCAGCATTCGTTCCACCCTACTTTCTCAACGCACCATCTTCCTGTCGCAGCCAATCGATAACCAAACCGCCGAAGAGGTTATCGCGCAGCTGCTTTATCTCGACTCCATCAACCATGAGCCTATTAAGCTCATCATCAACTCCCCTGGCGGGGGTGTCAGTGCGGGTTTCGGCATCATCGACTATATGCATGGCATCGAAAGCCCAGTCCACACTCACGCATTCGGCGCAGCAGCAAGCATGGCCGCATTGATCCTCACCAACGGCGAAAAGGGCTATCGCACCGCAAGCCCCAGCACTGAAATACTTATCCATCAACCCCTGCTTAACCACCTAAGCGGACAAGTAAGCGATATCGAGATCGCAACACGAGCCCTGCTGAGGACTAAAAGCAAGCTCTGCACGAACCTTGCCGAATGCACCGGGCGCACCGAAGAGGAAATCGACAAGACCATCGATCGGGACAGCTGGTTCACCGCAAACGAAGCTCTTGCCTTTGGACTCATCGATTCCATCGAATCCAACGTTAAAGCCGCTTAAGGATGAGGAACATCATGACCGTCACGAAGCCATACACCAGCAAGGGCAGCACGCTCGTGTTCGCTCCTACCTCGGAAATCAGCGCGGCGTTTCTCGCGCAGGACCTTTTCAGCTACGGCGAGGGACAGGTAATCGTAACAACGGCGGAATCGCCCCTTGCTCAAACTGTAGAGAGCAAGGAGGGCGGCTATGAGGTCAAGCACCTTGATCTCAATGAGCCGGTAGCGCCCGATTTTGTCGACTTCTTCGATAAGGTTCCCCTTGCCGACATCCCACAGGCCATCGACAGCCTGTTTGTCCTTAGCAAGAAGGACAGCTATTCCTGCCTTGCCGCAACGGTGCTCTACGCTTCTGCCCACTATGTGCAAGCAGCCGACGGGTCCATCAGCGTCGAGAAGATCTGCGACACCGCCCAACTGCTCTTCGTGAAGCCCCTAGGTAATGAGGACGAATACTCCAGTCGGCTCGACGAGATCATTGAGGTTCATCTGACGGGCGTGCACGTCGCCGGCAGAAGCCATAAGCAGATTGCAAAGCCAAACAATAACGGTAGCTTGGCCAATCTATGGAATCCTGTTCGCAATGCGTTCATGGATAGGCACACCATGGCATGCGTCAGTGCTAGGCTCGCCGATATTCTTCGTCCTTACAGGAACGGGTGCATGCTGGGTGAGAGCAACAACCTCTTAAGCCTGAAGGAAGGGAACGTCGCACTTGTCGTAACTGTCCCCGATTACGACAGAACGAACGACAAGCTTTTCTTTGCCGTGATGGACAAGCTTTTCACCTCGCTTTACGCAAGGAACAGTGAGGTTGTTCCGCGGAAGAACGCACCCCTGCGCGTGATAGCGGAAGAGTGCGATGCCAAGCCGTCCATCTGGCGTTTAGGTTCAATTGCAAAAAGCGCCGCGCGCAACAACATCAGGCTCAACCTGCATTATTCATCGGTGGCGGCGTTTCGCAGAAAGCACAGCGACTACGTCAACGAGATTCTTGAAGCGTTCGATTCGATTGCGTTCTTGAACCCGAACGAACCCGCCGCCCTACAGGAGATCCAACTGCGCACTGGACTTTCCGCACAGGAGATTCGCAGAACCGCACTCGACGGCGGCTGGCTATTCCAACGCGGGAAGAAACCACAACGCATCGACGCCATCAGCAACCGGGAGCAGCCTAAGAAAGGAACACCACGAGCAAGACATCTGCAACAACCTGGACCTTCCCCGTCCCCTTATCCCTCATCGGAGCAAAAAGCATCGCCTGTTTTGCTGGGAAGCTCGCCGGCGGCTGCCTCACCCTTATCGCCATTGTCTACTTCTGGGCGTCGATGAAAGATCTCACGCCCGAGATCGGCGGGTGGTTCTTCGGCATCCCGCAGATGGTTTCCATGCTATCCCTAGCCTTCTATCTCGCTGTCAACTTTGCGATTCTCGTAGGGGTCCGCGTATCCGCTGGAACAGCCAAAGCCGCCCAAGTAATTTGCGTAATTGGCCCATGGATTTGCCTAGTTCCAATTTTTGCCTATTTGGTATTCGAGCTGTTCAGGGGAGCTGGCAATGAAATTCTTGCTGCATTGATTCTGACCCCTACCGCCTTTGCCGCGATCGCCGTCACCCGTCGATGGGCAAAAACCAAACCATACCTTGCAGGGAACTTGTTGCTGTTGCTAGGTGCGTTCTGTGCGGTTATCGGCATCGCGGCAATGTTCGCAATCGGCATCATCATTGCTATAGCGATGATCCCCTTCATTCTGGCTTTCTGCCTACTTCTTATCCCCATCTGTGCCCGTGCAATATAAGAACCCAGAAAGGAATCCGCCATGAATCTCAGCATCAGCGAAAGCGCCCTCGTTCTCACAGCCGCCTTCTTAGCAATTATCGTCTGCTTCCTTGCCGCGATGGTGTTCGGTGTCCCGTTCTTCATCGATCAAATCAACCAACTTCTCGTTAATGCGGGCACCGATTTCGAGATGCCCCCCGCTCAATTCCAGAAATAAGCACGTTAGGAGCTTGCCATGTCTACAGGAATGAACAGCCAAATCTTCGACCCTGAAGAAGTATCTCGTCAGGTTAAGCAGCGAGTCTTCGGACAAGACGGGCACGTAGATAGAATTATCCGCTTCATCCATGCCGCCCTCACCCGCTCCACACTCATCAAGTCAGGCACCGACATGG
>OGQH01002855.1_pt1 | contig 10952 bp, 9 predicted proteins | sample 1553181 | NCBI WGS metagenome assembly OGQH01 (sample SAMEA2579946, study PRJEB22360) | human gut metagenome | biome: human gut; feature: human-associated habitat; material: faeces | place: Denmark | collected 2008/2010 | reverse complement strand
AGTTCTTCCGGGGTGTGCTCCCCTGCGGCAGGCAGGGTACGGGGCGTGCCCGCCTTGATCAGCCTTGCCATAAAGTGGCCCTCGCCGCCCTGACAGGGCCAGATGCGGCGCACCTTGCGCACATCCAGCGGCAGGCCTCCGGTGCGGTTGGCCTCGCCCTCGCTGCCAAAGGTGTAGTCCACATTGCCCAGCGCGTCGGCCAGCTCGAATTCCGGGTGCCGCTGCAGAAAGGCCGCCACCTGCCCCTCGTCCTCTTCCGGCGCAAAGGTACAGGTGGAATACACCAGCTGCCCGCCGGGGGCCAGCGCGGCGGCGGCGCAGTCCAGGATCTGTGCACCCAGCTCAGCGCACTGCTTTACCAGCGCTTCACAGTGCTGCTGCCGGGCCACCGGCTCCTTGCGGAACATTCCCTCGCCGGAACAGGGGGCATCCACCAGCACCCGGTCGAAAAACTCCGGCAGGGCCTCCGCGATGCGGGCAGGCGTCTCGTTGAGCACCACCGCGTTGGGCACGCCCATGCGTTCCAGATTACTTTTCAGGATCTCGGCGCGGGCCGCCACATATTCGTTGCTCACCAGCACGCCCCGCCCCTGCAAAGCCGCTGCCAGCTGGCTGCTCTTGCCGCCGGGGGCCGCGCACAGGTCCAGTACCCGCATGCCGGGCTGCACTCCCAGCAGCGGGGCTGCCGAGGACGCCGACGGCTCCTGCGAGTAGAACACGCCCGCGTGGTGGTACGGGTGGCGTCCGGGTTTGAACTCCGGCGCATGCACCACAAAGGCCGCTTTGCAGAAAGGCGACACTTCCAGCGGGAAGTCCGCTTTCTGCGCAAACTGCTCCGGCATCGCGCGCAGGGCTGACACGGTCACGCCGCGCTCGGCGGCCTCCTGCGGGGCGGCATACAGCTGCTCGTACCGCGGGCCCAGCAGGGCGCGTTCCCGCTGCTCAAAATATTCCGTAGGCATAGTACATTCCTCCTGTGGATGCATAAAGCGGCCCTGCACGGCCACACTAGGCTTTGTGAGGGCACACCGCCCCCGCACTTGAAAACCGAAAGGAGATCCTTCACGATGGAAAACCGTACCGAGAACCGCAGCAACAACTGCAAGAATCAGACTTCCAACCGCACCAGCAATCAGACCACCAACAGCGCCGCCAACGAGCACAAGCACCCCAACCAGTACACCAAGGGTGCCGACGATGAGAGCGCCAAGAACAGCGTGAACAGCCGCAGCGCCAAAAACAGCCGCTGATGCTGCCCCGCCGCGCCTGACCGGACCACAGGCGTAAACGCAGAGCCCGCCGCCTTCCGGCACTGTTTTCCAGTGCGGAAAGCAGCGGGCTTTCGGCGTTATCTGGTTTCGTTGGGGTCGAACTGCTGCCATAGGGTGTCGAACAGCTCGTGCACCCGGTCCAGCTGCCCGTTCAGGTACAGCCAGCCCAGCAGGCACTCAAAGCCGGTGGAGGCACGGTATTCCTCCGGGGAGGCGTGCTTGGACACGCTGGCCTTGCTGGCATTGCGGCCCCGCTTGAACATGGCCAGCTCGTCCTCGGTGAACAGCGGCTCCAGCAGCTGCTCTTCCCGGAACTGCGCCCGGGCCGAGACATACTTGACCTTTTCGGCGTTCAGGCGCCCGGCCGACAGCCGGTGATGCTCTGCCAGCCGCTGGCGCACCAGCAGTTCCAGCACGCTGTCGCCCACAAAGGCCAGTGCCAGCGGGCTGAGCTCCCGCGGGTCGATCTTTTCCGATTCGTTCATAGATGGTTTCCTCAAAACCCTCTCAGGCTCGCATTCGCTCGCCAGCTCTCCCGAAAGGGAGAGCTTTTTTCGCGCCTTTCCTCACACTGCACAAAACCTCGCCCTTCGGGAGAGGTGGCAGCGCGGCAGCGCTGACGGAGAGGGTTCTTCCATTTTAGAAGATATAGTCGAACTGATACTCGCCGATGAGGATGGTATCGTTCTCTTCCACGCCCTTCTGCACCAGCGCGTCCAGAATGCCGCTCTCGCCCAGCTGACGCTGGAAGTACTGCAGGCTCTCGTAGTCGTCCACGTTGCTGCCGGCCAGAATATACTCCAGCCACGGAGCTTCCACGCTCCACACATGGGCTTCCATCCGCTTGATGGTAAAGGCGCGGTCGTTGGCCTTGGGCTCCGGCTTCTTGTACTCGGGGGTGAACACCGGCACCGGCGGGATGTCCTTCAGGCGGTTGTACACCAGACCCGGCAGTTCCCGCACGCCCTGCATGGTGGCGGCAGAGATGGGCACGAAGGTCAGGCCCTTGCCCTCCACATAGGTGCGGAACGCTTCGATCTGCTCCTCGGTGGCCAGATCGCACTTGTTGCCCACCACGATCTGGGGGCGCTTTGCCAGCTCGGGGCTGAACTTGGCCAGTTCTTCGTTGATCTTTTCAAAGTCATCCACCGGCTCACGGCACTCGCTGCCGGAAACATCCACCACATGCAGCAGCAGGCGGCAGCGCTCCACATGGCGCAGGAAGTCATGGCCCAGACCAACGCCATCGGCAGCACCTTCGATCAGGCCAGGGATATCGGCGCAGACAAAGCTCTGTTCCGGGCCAACGCGCACAACGCCCAAAACAGGGGTCAGCGTGGTAAAGTGATAGTTTGCAATTTTGGGGCGTGCCGCGCTGATGGTGCTGATCAGGGTGGACTTGCCAACATTGGGGAAGCCGATCAGGCCAACATCCGCGATCACTTTCAATTCCAGAGTCAGGTGCATATCCTCACCGGGCAGACCGGGCTTGGCAAAGCGTGGGATCTGACGGGTGGGGGTGGCAAAGCGGGCATTACCCCAACCGCCGCGGCCGCCCTTGGCCACAACAACCGGGGCATCGCCGGAAAGATCCGCCACGACCAGGCCGGTCTCGGCTTCTTTCAGCACGGTGCCGCGGGGCACGCGGATGACCAGGTCATCGGCATCCTTGCCTTTCTGGCGGGCACCGCGGCCATTTTCGCCATCGGGGGCGGTATACTTGCGCTTATAGCGGAAGTCCATCAAGGTGGACAAGTTGGGGTCCGCCTGGAACACGATGTTGCCGCCGCGGCCGCCATCGCCGCCGTCCGGGCCGCCAGCCGCGACGAACTTTTCGCGGTGGAAGCTGACCGCGCCATCGCCGCCCTTGCCGGCGTGCAGCCAGATGGTTGCGACATCAATAAAATTACTGGTACTGGGCATGTGTTACCTCCTTTAGGGGGTGTTGCAAATACAAAGAATCGAGAATAATGAAACATGATGGTGTACCGCCAATGGCGGCACGGGATTGGTTTATAATAGTGTGTACGCAGAATAGCGGGAATATTTTAAGTCTATTCATGGGGAACCACCCCTCAGGCCGCTTTGCGGCCAGCCCCCCTCATAGGGGAGCCAAGTGCAATTTTCAAAGTTCTATTAGCTCCCATTGAGGGGTGGTTCCGCTGCCATGAATCCATAGCAAAGCGCCGCAATCCATTTGTAGGGGCCGATGCTCGTCATCGGCCCGCAGGGCGGGATAGGCGGCAAAAGATTGAGGCGAGCAAATAGGGTAATGTACCGCGGGACGATGCGAGCATCGTCCCCTACAGAACTTGCCGGGTTTTTGCAATCGGCCCTCTACCTTGCTACTCTTTTGCCACGTTTCCCCGCCTGTTCTCGCCTTTGGGCAAAAGAAAAGAGCGAGCCGCACGGCCCGCCCTTAAAAGGTTACTTACTGCTTGACAGTGCAGCGCTTGCGGTCACGGCCAACGCGCTCGAAATGAACGCGGCCATCAACCAGAGCGTACAGGGTGTCATCGCTGCCGATGCCGACGCCCTCACCCGGATGGATGTGGGTGCCGCGCTGACGGACCAGAATGTTGCCGGCCAGAACAAACTGACCGTCGCCGCGCTTAACGCCGAGGCGCTTGGACTCGGAATCACGGCCGTTCTTGGTAGAACCTACGCCTTTCTTATGTGCCATTGTGCTTAACCTCCTTAGCCGTTGATCGCGGTGATTTCCACCTTGGTGTAGGGCTGACGATGGCCCTTGCGAACCATGCTGCCCTTCTTGGGACGATAGGTGATGATGTTGAGCTTCTTGCCCTTGCCGTTCTTGATGACCTTGCCGACAACGGTAGCGCCTTCAACAACGGGAGCGCCAACCTTAACAGCGCCCTCCTCGCCAACGGCCAGGACTTTTTCGAAGGTGACTTCGCTGTCAGCCTCAGCGTTCAGCTTCTCAACAAAAATGCTGTCGCCAACTTTGACGCTGTACTGCTTGCCACCGGTCAGAATAACTGCGTACATGTGATAACCTCTTTCAATAAGTCTCGCTGGATGCGGGGCGGCGTGCAAATGCACACACTTGCAGAGCCCATGCCATGCGGCCTAATTATCATACCACATGCGCCCGGTTCCGTCAAGATACTTTTTGAAATAATTTCAAATAGCAACGCCATTTTGCATGGCGGCAGCCTGGGTGGTGTTCTTCATCAGCATGGCACGGGTCATGGGGCCAACGCCGCCGGGCACCGGGGTGATATAACCCGCCACGGCGCTTGCTTCCTCAAAGTTCACATCGCCGTGCAGCTTGCCGTCCGCACCGCGGTTGATGCCGACATCGATCACCACGGCACCGGGCTTGACCATATCGCCGGTCACAAAACCAGCGCGGCCAACGGCGGCAACCAGAATATCCGCGTTGGCGCAGATTTCTTTCAGGTTGGCCGTGTGGGAATGGCAGACCGTAACGGTTGCATTTTTAGCCAGCAGCAACAGGGCTGCGGGCTTGCCCACAATGTTGGAACGGCCGATGACCACGGCGTTTTTGCCGTCAATTTTGGTGCCGGTAGATTCGATCATGCGGATGCAGCCCGCCGGGGTGCAGGGCAAAAAGCAGGGCTGGCCGGTCTGCATACGGCCCACGTTGACAGGGGAAAAACCGTCCACGTCCTTTTCCGGCGGGATGGCGTCAATCACGGCGCGCTCATCAATCTGCTTGGGCAGCGGCAGCTGAACCAGAATGCCGTTTACGGTTTTGTCGGCTGCCAGCTCTGCAATTTTGGCCAGCAGTTCTTCCTGGGTGGTGGTTTCCGGCATGCGCAGTTCCAGGCTCTTGATGCCGCATTCGCCGCAGTCCTTTACCTTGCCGCGCACATACACCTGGCTGGCGGGGTTTTCGCCCACCAGAATCACAGCCAGGCAGGGTTCGATGCCCTTGGCTTTCAGGGCCGCTGCTTCGGCGGCAGCTTCGGCTTTGGTTGCGGCCGCAAGGGCCTTTCCGTCAATGATCTGTGCACTCATCTTTGCATTCCCTCCTGTGGTTTTCAGGTGCAGGATGCACCTAAACGTTACTCCCCTGCTTCGTCCTCCGGGGCCGGGGCTTCCGGCGCTTCGGCGGGCTGCTGGGGTTCGGCTACCACATTCCCCTCTTCTATCGCTTCACCATTGTCATTATTATCTTCCACTTTTTCCGCTTCGTCAAGGTCAAATTCCTCCAGGCGGCGGTTCATGGCGGCAGTGGCCTGAACAAATTCGCGATGGGACGCACTTGCGGGCAGTTCATCCACCACAAAATAAGTTCCGGCGGCATCCAGTTTCTTCAGGTTGCTCACCTGCAGCGGCACCATCAGCTGCGCGCCTTTAAATCGCTGCAACCCGGCCACCAGCAGCACCACCGCCGTGGCCACAGACACCAGTGCCACCAGCTGGCTGGTGCGCAGAGTGGAAGTGACCATCAGCGCATCGGTGCGCAGACCCTCGATCCAGTAGCGGCCCAGGCCGTACCAGATGATGTAGAGCAGAAACAGTTCACCGTTAAAGCGGCGCTTTTTGATATGGCTTGCCAGCAGCACAACCCCCACCAGGCACCAGATGCTCTCGTACAGGAAGGTCGGGTGTACCGGCTGGGTGGGGTCCACAGTAACGCCCTCAGCGGCCAGGGTGGCCTGTACGCTGAGCAGGTAGTTATAGGTACCCTCGCTGTACATGCCCCAGGGCAGCGTGGTGTTGCTGCCGAAAGCTTCCTGGTTGACAAAGTTGCCCCAGCGGCCCACACCCTGACCAATCAGGAAGCATATCCCAACCAGATCAAAGAGCGGCAGGATGGGAATGCGGCGGATCTTGGCCATCAGGCCGCCAAACACAAATGCGCCGATGACCGCGCCGTAAATGGCAATACCGCCCTGGCGGATATCGATCATCTGCCAGATGCTTTCATACTTGAACGGCGCAAACACAATATAATAAATGCGCGCGCAGACGATTGCCATGACCGCGCCCACCAGGATCACATCGATCAGGCGGTCGGAGTTGATGCCGAAATCATCCGCATTGCGGAAAGCAAACAGCATGGCAAGCACCATGCCCGCGGCGATGATCACACCGTACCAGTAAATGTTGAAACCGCCAATGCTGAGCGCAACGCGGTTGATGGTAAATTCCAGCCCAAGGCCGGGAAACTGAACATCAAAAGACATCTGCCATTACACCTCATTCCTTCGGGTCGATCTGGATATAGGCGCTGTTTTCTTCCAGCAGCATGGTTTGCAGTGCCTTGTTCACATCGTCAACGGTCAAAGTGGCCAGCGCTTCAATTTCATCTGCCAGGGTGCGGCCTTTCAGGAAGGCCATGCCCATCTCCTCGGCGGCATCGTCCACGTTCTCCACATCAGCCAGCATTTCGCCGTACATCTGGTTTTTGACCAGGGTAAACAGCTCCGGGTCTACGCCGTTTTGGCGCAGGCGGGCAATTTCATCCCGCACCATCTGGGCAACCTCACGCGGGGTCTCACTTTCACCGGTAAAAGCGATGATGCAGGCTCCCTCGGTGGAAAGATAATCGCCGCTGAACTCCGGGTTGACCAGCGATTCATCATACAGCTTGCGGTACAGATTCGTCAGCCCGCCGCAGATCAGGTCCGGCAGCAGGTCTGCGATGACCTCCATGCGGGTATCGCCGCGGTTGATGGCGGCTTCCTTGTAGCCAAGGGCAAAGCAGGGCTTGTTGACCGGCATGGTAAAGGTGGTTTCTTTGTGCTGCACCGTATCGGCTTCCTGCGGGAAGATGGTTTCCACCTGCGGGGGTTCCACTGCGTCATACACACCGTTGCGGCGGCAGGCTTCCACAGCCTGATCCAGCGTGATGTTGCCCGCAACGGAAAGCACCATGTTGCCGGGGCGGTAGAACGCATCGGTGCAGGCGTACAGCAGTTCGGGCGTCAGCTCGGCAATGCTCTGGGTGGTACCGGCGATATCGTCCCGGATGGGATGGCTTTTATACAGGCAGCGGAACAGTGCGGTCAGCAGCCGCCAATCCGGGCTGTCGTCATACATTTTGATTTCCTGCCCGATGATGCCCTGCTCCTTGGCGATGGTCTCCTTGGTAAACCAGGGATGGCCGACCATGTTGAGCAGAATATCCAGGTTTTCATCCGTCATGCCGGTTGCGGTAAAAATATAGCAGGTGCGGTCATAGCTGGTAAAAGCGTTTGCCGCAGCGCCAGTTTTGGCATACAGGTCGAACGCATCGCCCTGCTCGGATTCAAACATTTTGTGTTCCAGAAAGTGCGCGGTACCGGCGGGCAGCTGGATCCGTTTGCCGTTAAGGGTAAATTCCCGCACAACGGAGCCAAAGTTGGTGGCGTACATGGCGTGTACCGAGCTGTAGCCCGGCATAGTGCGGCACAAAACCGTCAAGCCGCTGGGCAGGGTCACGCTCTGGCAGTTGACCGCCCCCGCGGCTTTTTCCCGGATGGCAGCCGGGCTGTGTTCTGCGTGTTCCATCATGCGTTTTCCCCCTCCCCTTTTGCCGTCAGCGTGTAGCCAACAGAGTAATGGTAACTCTGCAGCACTTCGCGCACTTCGTCCGCCGTAACGGCGTTGGTCAGCACCTTGCCGTATTCCGGCGGGGCCAGCGCTTCATCACGCAGGATCTGGCCATAGTACCAGCTTTCCAGTCCTCCGAGGGAATCCCCCAGCGAATCCAGGCTGGAAAGCAGGCTGCGGCGGCAGTCGTCCATTTCCTGTTCGGTGATAGGGCCGGTGCACAGGTCGTTCAGTTCTTTCAGAATCGCAGCTTCGGCTTGGGCTTCGCGGCCCGGCTCCACGCCGGAATCCACCATCATCACACCGGTGGCGCGCAGAGCGCTGGAACCGCAGTAATAGCAAAGGCTCTGTTTTTCGCGCACATTGCGGAACAGGCGGCTGGTGGTGGAGCCGCCAAACACGCTCATTGCCATCCGCATCACGGTAATGCTGGGCAGGTCCTCCGGCGTGCCGCGGGTAAACAGCATACACAGCTTGGCCTGGGTCAGGCCGGGGATTTCCTCGCTGAAGTGCTGGGTTTCAATAATGGGCATGGCCAGCGGCATGGCAAAGCGCTGGGGGCTGCGGGCAGCGCCAGCCAGCTTTTGCAGCAGCAGCTCTTCCACCAGGGCGGGATCCGCCCCCTGCACCATCACATCAATGGATGCCAGCGAAAGGATGCGGTCATACTCGGCTTTCAGAGTCTGGGGCGTTACGTTGGGCAGGTCACTTTTGTAGCCGCCCAGCTCAATGCCTGCCGGGGAATCGCCGTAAAATTTGCGGCGGGCCTGGCGCACACAGTACAGGCGCTTATTGTTGAACTCGGCATCCAGGCGGCGGGCCAGGGATTCTTTTTCAATGCGCACAGCCTCCGGGTCAAACACACCATCAATCAGGTACGGCTCAAAGATGGTACCAAAGGCGATATCGGCATATTCACGGGTCAGATTCTCACCGTCAAGGGCAAAGCGATCCTTGATGCCGCAGATGTCCACCGTCAGCACGCGGTCAATTCCGGCGCTGCTCTGGTCCACGCCAAGGTCGGCACCGTACAGCCGCGCCAATTTGCGGGAAAGCTCCGTCATATCCGGGCAGCCCGCATAGCCGCGTTCCAGCACCAGCGGCAGCACAGCAGCATCCGTTGCGCTGCGGCGCAATGCCGGGTAGCGCAGATGGATGGTAATGCGGCAGCGGTTAAATTTTTCGGCATCCAATGTGGTGATAAATACACCGGGAGCCAGTTTTTTACGTTCCAAATCAGTATCCTCCGAATTTCTTCCGAATTCCTCGGATGATGGGTCCCGCCCTTAAAACGATGTGCGGCGTTTGCCGGTCATGGCGGCAACGTCCAGGGCCAAAACCGTGGTGTGTTCCACCATTTCCGGCTCAAAGGGCAGGTCCGGGCAGTGGTAATGCTGCATCAGCGCCTGCAGGGCGGTCAGCTTTTCCCCGCCTTCCACAAAGCGGACGGTCCCGCGGCCGATGACGCTCTGGTAGTTCATGCCATAAGTGCAGGAGGTTGCCCCGCCGCTTACGGTGCCGGGGCAGTCAGCTTCAAAGCTCACATCGGGGTCAGCGCGCAGCAGGTCCAGCTTGGTGCCAACGGGGGCACAGTGGAAATACAGCGTCAGGCTTTGCGGCCCGGCGGCCATACCAAAGTTCAGCGGAACAAGGTACGGCACGCCGGATGCCGGGTCGTTGATGGCAACGCGGCAGACGGGGCACTGTTCCAAAATGGCAAGTTGGCCCTCCAGGTCCGCCACTTCACGATCCTTACGGCGCATTACGCTTCCTCCTTTGCGGCAAAATAGGCAATGCTTTGCTGGGCAGCGGTTTCGATCAGGTCTGCCAGCTCCTTCAATGTACCAAACTTGCGCACAGCGCACAGGTAGTGGTGGAATTCCAGCACCGGCGTCTGGCCATAGGTATCGCCATGGTAGCCCGGCACATAGGTTTCGCAGGTAACAGGGGCGTTGGCGGCATCCACGGTGGGGCGGCGGCCAATACCGGTTGCGGATGGCCACCAGCGGTCATCCAGCCAGATGCGGGTCAGGTACACGCCGGTGCAGGGCTGCAAAGCGTCTGCGGGATAGTTCTGGTTGATGGTGGGTTTGCCCAGCTTGGAGGTGCCGATGCCCTTGCCGTGGCGCACCGGCCAGTCAATGCAGTAGGGCGCCCCCAGCATGGCGTTGGCATCCTCGATGCGGCCTTCCTCCAGCGCGGCACGGATGCGAGTGGAGGAAACCGTCTGCCCGCCGTATTGTGCCATGTCCACAATGGTCACGGCGATGCCCAGCGGGGCGCACAGCTCCTTCAGGCGGTCCACATTCCCGGCGGCATATGCGCCAAAGGTAAAGTTATCACCGCAGAACACCGCCTTGGCGGCAAAGCATTCCACCAGAATTTTGTTGACGAAATCTTCCGGGCTTAAGCTGCGGAAGGATTCAAACGGGGGTTCCATATAGGCGGTAATGCCCAAAGCGGCAACGCGGGCATGCTTTTGCCCAGTGGACAAGATACGTCCGCCCTTGAGCGACTGCCCGCCCGGCAGGCTGAAGGTAAAAGCCGCGGGGGTCAGGCCGTGGGCCGCGGCGTATTCCACCGCTGCCCCCAGCACACGGCGGTGCCCAAGGTGAACACCGTCAAAATAGCCCAAGGCCACGGCGCTGCCGTTGGGTGCGCCCACCGGGGCCAGTGTATTCAAAATATTCATGGTAGTTGGCATACTTCCTGTTGTTGAGCGGACAGCGGTTCTGCCCGTTGCGGTTTGGGTGCAGGCGTTCACGCCCGCTCGCAGAAGATCTTTTCCACCTGCAGCACACCCTGCGTCACGTTGGCAAGCCCCAAAAAGGTACCTGCGGCATCATACACGCGGTATTTGCCGTCCTGTGCGCGGTAGTGGCTGGTGGGGCAGCCGTTGAAGAGGTGCTTTTTCACTGCATCGTCCACTGTCAGGGCAGGCAGCGAGGCAAACACGTGTTCCACCGGCAGCAGCCATCCACTTTGCTGCAGGGTACCTGCTTCGGCAGCGGCCAGGATTTCCGGCAGGGTGTGGCATTCCTCAATCTTGAACGCCCCGGCGCGGGTGCGGCGCAGTGCCGCCAATGTGGCGGGCACGCCCAAAGCTGTACCGATATCCTCCGCCAGAACGCGGATGTAGGTGCCCTTGGAGCA
>OGQH01002834.1_pt1 | contig 11027 bp, 10 predicted proteins | sample 1553181 | NCBI WGS metagenome assembly OGQH01 (sample SAMEA2579946, study PRJEB22360) | human gut metagenome | biome: human gut; feature: human-associated habitat; material: faeces | place: Denmark | collected 2008/2010 | reverse complement strand
GGGCTGTGGCCCACGGCATGACCGTAGAGGTGCTGGACTATCAGGACGGCGACGAGGCCGGCATGAAGAGCGCTTCCATGATGGTCAAGGGGGCCAACGCCTACGGCCTGCTCAAGAGCGAGAACGGCGTCCACCGTCTGGTGCGCGTCTCTCCCTTTGACGCCAACGCCCGCCGTCAGACCAGCTTTGCTTCGCTGGAAGTCATGCCCGAGCTGGACAACACCATCCAGGTGGACATCCGCCCCGAGGACATCGAGATGCAGGTCTACCGCTCCTCCGGTGCCGGCGGCCAGCACATCAACAAGACTTCTTCCGCTGTCCGACTCATCCATAAGCCCACCGGCATCGTGGTCAGCTGCCAGACCCAGCGCAGCCAGTTCCAGAACCGCGACTACGCGATGGAAATGCTGAAGGCAAAGCTGTACCAGATCGCCAAGCAGCAGCACATGGATAAGATCGACGACATCAAGGGCGTCCAGAACGAGATCGCATGGGGCCACCAGATCCGCTCCTACGTCTTCATGCCCTACACGATGGTCAAGGACCACCGCACCAACTACGAGACCGGCAACGTGGACGCTGTCATGGACGGCGACCTCGACGGCTTCATCTTCGCTTACCTCAAGGCTGCAAGCCGTGGTGAGCTGCAGGATACCTAAAATCAGAGCATAATAAAAACGTCTGTACTTCGTTTGGAGGTACAGACGTTTTTCTTTTTATTCGAGGTCGCTCAGTATCCCCGGCCAGAGGGCTTCCTCCTGCCGCATGGCGACGAAGCAGCAGTCGAGGTACATCTTGTTCACGGCAGCGACGATGGTGCCGCGCAGCAGACGCTTTTCGTCGTCGGCATCCGGGTCGAGGCCGCAGATGGTGCTGCTGGCACCGAAGATGTAGGGCAGGCAGTTCTCCACCTCGTCGCAGAAGTAGTCGTAGGCTTCGGCGGCGGTGCAGTGAGCCCGCTGCATCTGGAACAGGGTGTCGATGTTTTCCAGCGAGAGGACATTTTTAGACAATACGATATAGATGAGAGAAGCCAGCTGTTCGCGGGAATACTTCTTTTTGACGGGGTGGGAGATGACTCCTTTCTTGACGTAGTTGCTCACCATGGAGGGGGTGAGCTCCACCCCGGGGAAGCCCCGGAAGCAGCTGTTGACGAGCTGCACGGTCTGGTCGAGATACAGCCCCACGGAGGGCAGCTCCCGGTAGCGCGGCAGGGAAAACCCGGCGGCGCAGGCCGTGACACGGCGTTTCATTTCCTGATTCATGGTGGTAGTATATCGCATTTTTGAGTCGGGGTCAACCGTTTATGAAAACAATATTAAGAATTTTGCAAATCGCTTGACAGGTTTTTGAAAAACTGATATAGTGGACTCACCGAACGTAAAAAAAGCGGCGGACACCCGCCGGAATGGAGATAGATGAGATGAAACGAATCGTTGTGGACTCTTCTGCCAGCCTGTACAAGCTGGACGGCATTGATTTTGCTGCTGTGCCTCTGAAGATCGTGACCGACGAGAGGGAATACCTCGACGACGGCACGCTGGACGCCGTGGAAATGGCGACCATCCTGCGCACCTATAAGGGCAAGACCAGCACCTCCTGCCCCAACATCGGCGACTGGCTGGAGGCTTATGAGGGCGCAGATGAAATTTATGCCATCACCATCACCGGCACCCTGTCGGGCAGCTGCAACGCCGCCCAGCTGGCCGCAGAGGAGTATCAGGCAGAGCACCCGGGTGCTCGGGTCTTTGTGCTGGACAGCCTGTCTGCCGGCCCGGAGCTGGTGCTGCTGGCAGAGCATATCCGTGCGCTCATCGAAGAGGGCAGGGAGTTTGACGAGGTGTGCGAAGAGATGCTGCGCTACCGTCACCACACCCATCTGCTGTTCTCGCTGGAATCGCTGGCGAATCTGGCCCGGAATGGCCGCATAAAGCCCACTGTGGCCGCTGTGGCGCGGATGCTCAACATCCGGGTCATCGGCAAGGCCAGCGATGTGGGCGAACTGGACGTCCTCTGCAAGACCCGCGGCGAGCACGGCGCTCTCGAGCGCATCGTGCTGGAGCTCAAAGGCCACGGCTACACCAACGGCAAGGTCATCATTGCCCACTGCGGCAACCCTGCCGCCGCCGAGCGCCTGATGCACATGGTGCGGGCTGTCTTCGAGGGCGCACAGGTGCGGGTGACCGAGTGCGGCGGCCTGTGCAGCTACTACGCCGAGCTGGGCGGCCTCATGGTGGGCTTCGAGGACGCGGACGCCTGAGCTTGAAATCTCCGCATCTCTGCGCTATACTATTCCCATAAAAATGCTGCCGAAAGGCAGCGGGGGAGGCGCAGATGTTCTTTCGGCTGCCGGTCGTACGGTTCTTCAATCGTGTCATCAACAGGGCCACGGTCACAGTGGCCCTTGTTTTGCTACAGATCGGCTGGCTGCTCTGGGCCTTCTTCTCCCTCACCGCCGGAAAGGTGTGGGTGAATGCGGGGCTGAACGTCCTCAGCCTCTTCATCACCCTCTACCTCGTGCGGAAGGACGAGAACAGCGACTATAAGATCATCTGGCTCGTCCTCATCGGCATGATGCCGCTGCTGGGCGGTGCGCTCTATCTGGCCTTCGGCAACAAGGCCCCCGCCAAGCGGATGCGCCAGCGGATGCAGAAGGCCCACGCCAGCCCCCCGCCGACCTTGCCCAGCAGCCGGGCCAGACCGACGCCCTCGACCCGGCCAGCAGGGGACTGAGCCGGTATGTTTCGGAGTACGGGCCATACCCCGCATGGAAAAACTCTACGGCAAAATATTACCCCTGCGGTGAGGCCATGTACCCTGACCTGCTGGCCGACCTCGAAAAGGCAGAGCGGTTCATCTTCCTCGAGTTCTTCATCGTCCGCACCGGCAAGATGTGGGAGGGGGTAGAGGACATCCTCGTCCGCAAGGCGGCGCAGGGGGTGGATGTCCGGCTCATCTACGACGATTTCGGCAGTCTGCTGGGTCTGCCGTCCGATTTCGTGGTAAAGATGGAGCGGGCGCATATCCGCTGCATCCCGTTCAACCCGGTGGTGCCGCTGGTGTCGCTGGTCATGAATCACCGCGACCACCGGAAGATCGTGGTCGTGGACGGAAATACAGCCTATACGGGCGGCATCAATCTGGCCGACGAGTATATCAATGAAGAAGAGCGGTTCGGCTACTGGAAGGACGCAGCTCTCCGCACCGAGGGCGCGGCGGTCTGGAACTTCACGGTGATGTTCCTCGACCACTGGAACGCCTTCCGCCCCAGCGAGGAGGATTATACGCCCTTTATGCCTCAGGCTGAGTCTCTGTCTGCCCAGTCGGACGGAGTGATACAGCCCTACGGGGACAGCCCGCTGGACGAAGAGGCTCTGGCCGAGACGGTCTACCTGAATATCATCAATCAGGCCCAGCGGTACGTCTATATCTATACGCCCTACTTCGCGGTGGGAGAGACCATGCTGGAAGCGCTGAAAGCGGCGGCAAAGCGGGGCGTGGACGTCCGGCTGGTGCTGCCGGGCATCCCGGACAAGAAGCTCGTCTTCCGGCTGACCCGCTCCTATTATGTGCCGCTGCTCCGGGCGGGGGTGCGCATCTACGAGTTCACGCCCGGCTTCCTCCACGCCAAGTGCTACGTCAGCGACGACCGCGCCGCTGTGGTGGGCAGCATCAACATGGATTACCGCAGCCTCTTCCTCCACTTTGAGTGCGGGGCGCTGCTGCTCTATAACAGTCAGGTCATTGCTCTGCGGGACGATGTGCTCCGCACCCTGCCGGAGTGCCGGGAAGTGCAGCTGGCCGACTGCCGCACCTCGCTGGCCGGGACGCTGCTGGACAGTGTGCTCCGCCTGCTGAGCCCGCTGATGTGAGCGATACTGCGGTAGAATAAGTGGCGAAGTTCTATAAAATAAACGATATATAGTTTAATATTGGATGTTCGCCAACTTGGCGAAGTTCCCCTGATTGGCGAAGTTCGAACTTCGCCAGCTGACCCGAAGTTCGCCACTCTGGCGAAGTTTGTTTTACGGCGTTGCTGCGTCATTATTTTGGAACTTCGCCAGATAACACGTCGGTCTCAGAGCACAGTTGTAAATTTTCTGCGGGGTGCTTGACTTTTGCAGGGAATCGCATATACTAGAAATGGAATCGTGAGAAGTTCCATTGGCTTCACCAAAAGAAAAGCCCCCAAGGAGTTGCAGCTCCCCGGGGGCTTTCCGTTTAGTCGGGCTTGCGGTCCTTGTCGAATCTGTTAAGCCACTTACAAATATAATGCGAGATTACATTTGCCACAACAGATTCCAAAATCGTGAGAATAGGTGCCATTACCTTCACCTCCCTTCCCATAAAACTGGGCGGGGTAGGCCGCAGGACAAGTATAACACAGTTTCCAACAAAAAGATACATAAATAAATAGACTCCTGTCGGGCTATACTACTCCCAAAGAGATGAAAGGGAGCGTAACGCTTATGACACAGAGACAAAAAGCTCTTCTGAGCTGTGCCGTGGCGGCGGCACTGCTGCTGTCCGGCTGCCGCAAAGGCAGCAGCAATTCCGGCAGCATGAGCAGTTCGAACGCCATGTCCGGCTCGTCCGGCAGCGCCAGCACCACCCAGACCGGCGGCTGGAAGACCGGCCTCGGCATCCTGACCGAGGCCTCCGACGAGGCCCGCACCGGCACCATCCATACCATCGCCGCCGCCGTCCTGCTGGACGGAGACGGCAAGCTGGCCGACGTGATGCTGGATGAGCTGGAAGTGGAAGTTACCGCCGACGGCAAAGGCGTCGTCACCATGCCCACCGACTACCGCACCAAGCGCCAGAAAGGGGACGACTACCCGCTGGCAGCGGCATCTTCGCTGAAAAAGGGCTGGGCCGAGCAGGCCGATGACTTCGCCGACTACCTCACCGGCATGACGCCCGAGCAGGCATCCATGCTGGAAACGGATAAGGACGGCAAGGCCACGGACGCCGATCTGCTGTCCGGCTGCACCATCCGGGTGGATCAGTACCGCGACGCCGTGGCGAAAGCCTGCACGAACGCGTCCGCCCTCGGCGCGGCGAAGGGCGACCGGGTGAGCCTCGGCGTGGAGGCGGAGAATGCCTCTTCGGACATCACCGCCACCGACGACAAGGATGTGAACGCAGAAGTTGACCTTACCGTCGTGGCCCTGACTCTGGATGCCGATGGCCGTGTGACCAGCGCCATCGGCGACATGGCAGAGCCTGCGCTGACCATCGCGGCAGACGGCGGTGTGACCGCCCCGGACACCGTCCGCTCCAAGCTTGAGCTGGGCGACAGCTACGGGATGCGGAACGCATCCAGCCTCGGCAAGGAGTGGTACGAGCACAGCGAGGGCTATTGCAGCTACCTCAAGGGCAAGACTGAGAAAGAGGTGGCGGACATCCCTGCCGACGGCTCGGACGCCGACCTCGCGGCCCTCTGCACCATCTCCATCGGCGCTTTGCAAAAGGCCGCAGGGGATGCGTTTGAGAATGCGTCATTATAAATTGAACGGAAAGTCTGACCGTCACCGTGAGGTGGCGGTTTTTTTGCGCCTTTCGCTCATGGGTAGCCTCACCTTTGTACAACCTCTCCGTCACGCCTGCGGCGTGCCACCTCTCCTTGTAGGAGAGGCCTTGGCATACCGTAAAGCTTCACCTCTTCGCCAGAGGCTCCCCTACAAGGGGAGCTGGCGCGAAGCGCCTGAGAGGTTGTACGAAGGAGAGCCTAGCCGTGAATCGCAGCGAGGCTAAACCTCTCCGTCACGGCTGGCGGCGGCCATCGCTGTTGCCTATCGAGGGGAGGCCTTGGCATATCGGAAAGTTTTCTTATCAACTATTATAGGGTACTCCGGCGCATCGCGCAACCCTTATTCGTGATGGCTGCGGCGATAGAAGCGGGTACCGGAGCCACGGTCGGAGAAGAGCTCCAGCAGGATGGAGTGCGGCACGCGGCCATCAATGATGACAGCCTCGTGGACGCCCTGATAGATCGCATCGGCCATGCCGCCGATCTTGGGGATCATGCCGCCCGCGATGATGCCGGCGGACTTGTAGCCCTCGATCTCGGAGACCTCCACCTCGGGGATGAGGGTGGATTCATCTTCCTTATCCCGCAGCAGGCCCGCAATGTCGGTCATGGAGACGAGTTTTTCGGCCTTGAGCGCGATCGCGATCTGTGCGGCGGCGGTGTCAGCGTTGACGTTATACGCCTGACCCAGGTCGTCCATGCCCACCGTTGCAATAACGGGGATATAGCCGCTGTCCAGCAGGCTGGAGATCAGCGTCGGGTCCACGTGGACGATCTCTCCCACATGGCCCAGCTGAGGGTCAAGCTCGGTGCAGCGGAGCATCTGGCCGTCCATGCCGCAGAGGCCGACGCCGCGGCCCCGCAGCTTTGCCACGAGGTCTTTGTTCACCTTACCGGCCAGCACCTGCTGGACGATCTCCATGGTGGCGTCGTCGGTGACGCGCAGGCCGCCCGCAAAGTGGCTCTCGACGCCCACTTTTTTGAGCATCTCATTGATGGCAGGGCCGCCGCCGTGTACCAGGACCACCCGCACGCCCAGCAGAGTCAGGGTGACGAGGTCGTTCATGACCGCGTTTTTCAGCGTCTCGTTGATCATGGCGTTGCCGCCGTATTTGATGACCATGGTCTTGCCGTGGTACTTCTGGATATAAGGGGTCGCCTCCGAGAAAAGGAGGGCCATTTCTTCGTTTTTCATTGCTGTTCTCCTTCTCAGGTGCGGTAGTCGCCGTTGATCTTCACATAGTCATAGGTCAGATCGCAGCCCCATGCCTTGGCACTGGCGTCACCGGTGCCCATATCCACCTTGACCAGAATATCGTGCTCGGCCAGGACCTTTGCGGCCTCGTCCTCGCTGTAGGGGTGGTAGGCGGCGTTCTCGCAGACGTAGACCTCACCGGCGGCGCTGGACAGCCAGACGCAGACCTTATCGATCGAGAAGTCACCGGGGGTGTAGCCGATGGCGCAGAGGATGCGGCCCCAGTTGGCGTCGCGGCCAAAGACAGCGGCCTTGAAGAGGTTGGAGCAGACCACGCTGCGGCTGACGGCGCGGGCCGTCTTGAGGTCGGGGGCGTGGGTGACTTCGCAGGTGATGAGGTGGGTCGCGCCCTCGCCATCACCGGCGTGCTCAGCGCACATATGCTCGGCGATGGCGGTCAGTGCGGCCACAAAGGCGTCGTAGTCGGCGTTCTCCTCGGTGATCTCCGGGTTGCCCGCGAGACCGGAGGCCATGATGATCAGGGTATCGTTGGTGGAAGTGTCCAAATCGACGCTCATCTGGTTGTAGGTCCCGGGGACAACGGTCTTGAGGGCCTTTTCCAGCAGGGCGGGGGAGACGGCGGCGTCGGTGGTGTAGAATGCCAGCATGGTGGCCATGTTGGGGGCGATCATGCCGCTGCCCTTGCCGATGGCTCCCACCGTGCAGGTCTTGCCGCCCAGCTCAAACTGGATGGCATACTCCTTCTTGTGAGTATCGGTGGTCATGATGGCCGTCGCCGCGTCGGTGCTGCCCTGTGCGTCAGCCGCCAGCTTGGCGGCGGCGGCAGGGATGCCACGGGCAAACGGGTCGATGACCATCGGCTGGCCGATCACGCCGGTAGAAGAGGGCAGGACATCCTTTGCGTCGATGTTCAGCGCCTTGCCCACCAGCTCACAGCATTCCTCCGCCAGTGCCACGCCGTTGGCGGCGCAGGTGTTGGCGTTGCCGCTGTTGACCACGATGGCCTGTGCATAGCCGTCCGTCAGGTGGGCGCGGTCTACCATGATGGGTGCGCCGCAGACCTTGTTGGTGGTGTAGACGCCGGCGGCGGCGCAGCGGACGTCGGCCTTGATGAGCGCCAGATCGTACTTTTCACTGTGATTTGCCCGGATGCCGCAATGGACACCGGCTGCTGCAAAACCCTTGGGCGCGCAGATGCCGCCCGCAACTTCTTTATACTGCATCTGAAAATCCCCCTATAGCACTACTATAGCATGCTTGCCCTCTCAGGCGCTTACGCGCCAGCTCCCCCAAAGGGGGAGCCAAAAGTCTCTCCCTTCGGGAGCAACAACGACGACCGCCGCCAGTGGCGGAAACAGGGAGTCATTGTTGGGGCCGCGGCCAGCAAGACGCAAGTGCTTTTCAAAGCACGAAGCGGATGCTGGGTGCCGCAACCCGGGCGTGGCACGGCGAAAGCCGTGACGGAGAGGGCAAGCCCGTTTTTACTCTAATCCTTCCGTTTCGTTCATTCCCAGCATCAGATTCATGCACTGGATGGCTGCACCGGAAGAGCCTTTGCCCAGATTGTCGAACAGGGACACCAGCATCATCTGGTCGCCCGCTGCGTTGACGGTCATGTACAGCTCCATCCTGTCGCTGCCGGACAGGGCGTTGGAGTACAGACCATTCTCGGAAAGCGGCTCGTTGAGGGCGTGGACGGAAACGGTCGCACCCTCCTTGTAATAGTCCGCAATGCCTGCGGCCACCGCCTCGGCGCTGGTGCCAGCCAGCTTGAGGTCCAGCGGAACAAGGACCTGCATTCCGCTGTAATAATCGCACACCACCGGCACAAAGGCAGGGGTGTGGGCGAGGCCGCTGATCTTCTGCATCTCGGGCAGATGCTTATGAGCGAGGCCCAGACCGTAGCTCTTGGGCGCATCCAGCTTGCTGTGAGCCGGACGGTCGGCGCTCTCGTACTCGGCGATCATCTTCTTGCCGCCGCCGGAGTAGCCCGAAATGCCGGTGCAGCTGAACGGATAGTCTGCCGGAGCCAGCCCCAGCTCCACCAGAGGCCGCGCGATGCTGATAAAGCCGCTGGCATAGCAGCCGGGGACCGCCACACGATACGAATTTTTGATTTTCTCTTTCTGGCCCTTCAGCTCCGGGAAGCCGTAGTCCCAGGCCGCGTCGGTGCGGAAGGCCGTGGAGGTATCCAGCACCCTGACGTCCGGGCGGAGCAGAGGCATGACCTCTTTGGAGGCCGCATCAGGCAGGCAGAGGAAGGCAAGGTCGGCGGAATTGATGACCTTCGCCCGCTCGTTCACATCCTTGCGGCCCTCAGCCGAGATGCTCAGCAGCTCGATGTCAGGCCGGGCGGCCAGACGGTCGGCAATGCGCAGACCGGTGGTGCCGGAAGAACCGTCGATAAAGACTTTTACGCTCATGCCTTTGCCGCCTCCCATGCGCCGAGCTGGGCGCTTGCCAGCTCGATCTGCTTCTTGACGCTGGCCTCGCTGGGACCGCCGTAGCTGGTGCGGCCCTCGCAGCACTTGATGAGGTCGATGGCGTCGTAGATGTCGTTTTCGAACAGAGCGCTGTAGCCCTTGAACTCATCAAGGGTCAGCTCTTCGAGGGTCTTATCCTTGCTGATGCAGTCGGAGACCATGCAGCCGGTGAGCTTGTAGGCGTCGCGGAAGGGCATCCCCTTCTTGGTCAGATAGTCGGCGCAGTCGGTGGCGTTGATGAAGCCCTTGGCAGCGGCCCGGCGCATATTGGCGGGCAGGGTCTTCATGGTGTCCAGCATGGGAGTGACCGTTTTCAGGCACAGCTCCAGCGTATCGACGGCGTCGAAGATGGCCTCTTTGTCCTCCTGCATATCCTTGTTGTAAGCGAGAGGGATGCCCTTCATCATGACCAGCAGGGTGTTCAGATCGCCGTAGACGCGGCCGGTCTTGCCGCGGATCAGCTCGGTAACGTCGGGGTTCTTCTTCTGGGGCATGATGGACGAACCGGTGGTGAACGCGTCATCCAGCTCGATGAACTTGAACTCCCAGCTGCACCACAGGATAATTTCCTCAGAAAGGCGGGACAGGTGCATCATGCAGATGGAGATGGCGTTGGCCAGCTCGATGCAGAAATCACGGTCGGACACGCCGTCCAGACTGTTGGCGCAGGGGGCTGCAAAACCCAGCTTCTCGGCGGTGAACTGGCGGTCCAGCGGGTAGGTGGTACCGGCCAGGGCGCCGGAGCCCAGCGGGCACTGGGCGTCCATGCGGGCGGTGGCATCCTCAAAACGCTGCAGGTCCCGCAGCAGCATGGAGGCGTAGGCCATGAGCGCATGGCCGAAGGTGATGGGCTGGGCGCGCTGCAGGTGGGTATAGCCCGGCATCACCGAGGTGGTGTTCTCGCTGGCCTTCCTGCAGATAACCTTGATGAGCTCCACGATGTAGGCCTGCAGAGTGTGGCTGTAGTCCCGCAGGGTCAGGCGGATGTCCAGTGCCACCTGATCGTTGCGGCTGCGGCCGGTGTGCAGGCGCTTGCCGGCATCGCCGATGCGGGCGGTGAGGGTCTGCTCCACAAAGGTGTGCACATCCTCGGCGTTGGGGTCGATCTCCAGTTTGCCGGAGGCCAGGTCATCTGCGATGGAGGCCAGACCGTTGAGGATATCCTCACAATCCTTCTCCGAGATGATGCCCTGCTTGGCCAGCATGGTAGCATGCACGCCGCTGCCGCGCATATCCTGCGCGATCATGCGCTGGTCGAACCGGATGGAGGAGTTGAAGTCGTTCACGCGGGAGTCCACCGCCTTGGAAAAGCGGCCCTTCCAGAGTTGTTCTGCCATAATTTTATCCTTTACTTTATGTCCAAACCCTCTCAGTCTCGCATTCGCTCGCCAGCTCCCCCGAAAGGGGGAGCTTTTTCAGCTTTTCCGTACCATGCACAAAGCTCGCCCTTCGGGAGAGCTGGCAAAACCGTCAGGTTTTGACTGAGAGGGTTAATTCCTTATAAAAACGGCAAAGCCGCCGCAGGGGGAACGCTCCTGTGGCGGTGCCGCCGGCAACGATGCCGGTTAACTTTTTTCGTGTGAAAGTGTGAAAACACACGAAAGGGAAGATGTTAAAACTTACTTGACCTCCGGCCAGTTCTTGGACAGCTTTGCACGCTCCTTGATGGACAGGCCGAACAGGTTGATGAAGCCTGTGGCATCGGCCTGGTTGTAGTCCTCGTCCTCGCCAAAGGAGGCGGTCTGCTCGTCGTACAGGGTGTACGGAGAGGTGACGCCGGCGTTGATCATGTTGC
>OGQH01002833.1_pt1 | contig 11028 bp, 9 predicted proteins | sample 1553181 | NCBI WGS metagenome assembly OGQH01 (sample SAMEA2579946, study PRJEB22360) | human gut metagenome | biome: human gut; feature: human-associated habitat; material: faeces | place: Denmark | collected 2008/2010 | reverse complement strand
GTCCCGCCGGGATGCCGCCGCCGACCTGTCGGAGGATGGGCAGCTTTGCCTCCGTATATTGGAATTCAAATTCAAAATCTATCATCGCAAACTCTTTTCTCATTAGTTAGCTATTTCTAACCAACAGTCGTAAGAAACGGACGGATGGACCGTCCGAATCAACTTTTCGGATTTATTGCAAGGTATCGCATAGCTGCCGCCAACCGGCGTTGGTGAAATCAAGGACTGCCTGTAAGCAGGTAAGCATTCTGCCTTCCTCCATATGCTGATCCAGCAGCTGGCGGAAGTACCAGAACTGTGAGCCCATCAAAAGACGGATCGCATCGGCATTTGGCGCTTTTCCATAGATATGTGAAAAGAACTCTACCGTTTGTTCCGCTTTACGGTTCATCAGTTCATGCAGCACGGTTTCCATGGAGCTGCCATCACTGCGGCAGAAAAATAAAGTGCAGTCATTGCAGTGCTCGGTCAGCAGTTGAAAATATACCTGTTCTTCGGCGTTTATGGCGCGGAGGATATCCTCTGGCTGCGCACTGTGCTTTGCATTTTCGTATTCTTCCGCGACGGGAGCAAAGAGAACCTGCATCGCCTCAAAAAAATCCTGAAGCAGACTGGCAAACAACGCGTCTTTATTCTTGTATCTTGTGTAGATTGCCCCCGTAGTAACACCGGCTTTTTCGGCGATCTTGTGCAGAGAGGCTTTCTGAAAGCCGTAAGCAAGAAATTCCGAATAAGCAGCCTGAATAATCCCATCATCCAGGGAATGATCCCTATTGGCCATGTCTTCACTCCTCTGCGCCTAAATAATAACGTCATTATCGATAACGACATTATTATAGCGTTCTTTTTGCTGCTTGTCAATGCGAATTGCACACTCCTTTACAAAAACATACCTTGGCAAATCTCGTCTCAAAAGGAAATTCTTATGACTTATGCAAAGAAAAACGGATATTTACATCCGCAATTCTTTGTTGATGACGGTATCAGCGGAACAACATTTAACCGTCCCGGTTTTCAGGAAATGGAAAGCCTTATTGGAGGAGGTAAGGTGTCAACCGTAATTGTAAAAGACTTATCTCGTTTCGGCAGAGAGCATTTGCTTTGCGGTCACTACACAGAAATTGTTTATCCGACTTTGGGTGTAAATTTCATAGCCATACAAGAAAACGTTGATACCACAGAAGGTGTGGGAACGGAAATGATGCCGTTTCATAACATTTTTAACGAATGGTATGCTGCACAAACTTCAAAGAAAATCCGTGCCGTTAATGAAATGAAAGCCTCAAAGGGTATGAGGATTTCTTCAACAGTGCCTTACGGTTACAAGAAAATCGAAGGTAACAAGGAGCAATGGTACATAGATGAGCCTGCGGCTGAAATTGTAAGAAAGATATTTAATCTTTGCATTTCGGGTAAAGGTCCGTCACAAATTGCCAGACAGCTTGAAGCCGAAAAAGTGCTTACGCCGACAGCATATTTCAATTCCGTAGGCAAGAAAACAAGTAATCCTATACCGCTCAATATTTATGGTTGGAGTTCCAAAAGTGTTGCTCACATTCTTGAAAACAGACAATATACCGGCTGTACCGTAAACGGTAAGAGTACAACAGTCAGTTACAAAGTGCATAAGAAAATTGAGAAATGTCAAGATGATTATCAGATTATTCCAAATTCTCAAGAATTTATGAGGATAATACTCTCGGTAAGTTATCCGATGAGCGTTATTCCCGTATGGCAAATGAATACGAAGCTGAGCAAAAGCGACTTATATCAGAGGTTGAGGAAAATGAAAAAGCTCTCATTGAACTTCAAAAGCAAACTGTTGATATGAAGATGCTCTATCAAGGGCTTATGGAATTTACAGAGATGAAACAGCTTACTCCGACCGTTGTAAACAAACTTATTGAGCGTATTGAACTTTACAACGATGAGAAGAAACATTCTCACAATAATGTTAAAGTGGATATTTTTTTACGGCAGTCGGGTTATTTGACATCCCAACAGAGCAGCAGCTTATTAATACAATGGAAAGAGTAAAACAGAAAAAAGCGGAAAAATCCGCTTAAATAAAGAAAAGGTGTAACCCCCCCTTTATCGGGATTACACCATAATTCCTTAAATACTGCCTTATTAGCCCATGGCTAAGCTCCGTGCAACGTTTTTTCATGCAAATTGAATTTTAGAAGCAGAAGTACCCGATGAGCGAGATCGCAAATCCGAGCAGCGCGCCGCACACCACCTCGATCATGCGATGGCCAAGCGATTCGTTCAGCTTCGGGATCATTTCTTTCAGTTGGTCTTTGTCCTTGGTGTTCTCATCGCCTAAATATTCCACAATGTAGTTGATGGCTTTTGCGTGCAGACCCGCCGCCCAGCGCACGCCGGTCGCGTCGTACATGACGATGAGTGCCAGCACGAACGCCATGGCGAAGATCGGGGAGGAAAAGCCGTAGATAAGGTAAGAGGTCAGCAGCACCGAGCACGTTACCGCCGAGTGGGAGCTTGGCATGCCGCCTGCGCCGGAGAGACGCTCTTTCTTAAATTCGCCGTGTTTAAAAAGATGGATGCTGGTCTTTAAGATTTGTGCCGCACACCACGAAACAACAGCGACGTTGATGAGCGGGTTGGAAATCAATATAGAAAAATCAAACATGTCACGAAACCTTTCTGTAAAACGGCACACAAACACCGAAATGCGCCGTATGAGCACAATTTGATACATATAGTTTACCGCGAAACGGCAATATTGTCAATTCACACGGCGGATTTGTAAGAAATTTGTGATAAAGAGTATACATATCTTGCGAAAACGGGGCTTCGGTGATAAAATAAAGTCATGGCTAATAAAAGAAACTACGCAAAAGAACTGAATACACTCATCGAAACCTTTACGCACGAGGAAAAGCGGCCGACTTTGCTCTTGCACGCGTGCTGTGCGCCGTGCTCCAGCGCCGTTTTGGAGAAGCTTACAGCGCATTTTAAAATTACCGTGCTGTTTTATAATCCCAATATTTATCCGGAGGCGGAGTATCAAAAAAGGGAAGCAGAGTTAAAGCGGCTTATCTCCGAAATGCCATGCACCAAGGAAGTAGCGCTTGTTGATCTGCCTTACGTGCCGGAAGAATTCTTCACCGCCGTGCGCGGGCTTGAGCACATCCCGGAGGGCGGCGAGCGCTGTTTTGCGTGCTACAAGCTGCGTATGGAAGCAGCGGCAAAGTATGCCGCAGAGCATCATTTTGATTTTTTCACGACAACGCTGTCCATCAGCCCGCTGAAAAACGCAGAAGCTAAATGAGATCGGCGAAGCGCTTGCAGAAGAATACGGCGTGCCGCACTTGCCGTCCGATTTCAAAAAACAGGAGGGCTATAAGCGCTCCATTCAGCTTTCGGCAGACTATAACCTATATCGGCAGGATTTCTGTGGCTGTGTGTTCTCGAAAAAAGAAAGGGAGGCGAAGGCGCATGGTGAAGCATAACGGCGTTTTGTACCGTGCCGCCGACGCGCACGCCCACATTTATCCCGGCAAGATAGCGGAAAAGGCGACCGAAAACGTTGGCCGTTTTTATGATCTTCCCATGGCGGAGGTCGGCCTGCCGCACGTTTTAAACGAAGAGGGCACCGCCGTAGGATTCGATAAATTTCTCGTCTGCTCCGTTGCGACAAAAGTGGAGCAGGTTGGCTCCATCAATCGTTTCATCGCGGCCAAATGCGAAAAATACCCGAAGTTCGTCGGCCTTGGCGCATGGCACCGGGACATTGAGGACGTCGAAAAAGAGCTCAATGAAATTCAGGCGCTCGGCCTGCACGGCATCAAGCTGCACTCGGATTTTCAAGGCTTTGCCATCGATGACGAAAAAATGCTGCCGGTCTACAAAGCCTGCATGGCGCGCGATTTGCCGATTTTATTTCACATGGGTGACGCCAGAAGCGAGCTCTCTGCGCCGAAGAAGCTTGCAAATGTGCTCGAAAAGCTGCCGGAATTAAAGTGCATCGCCGCGCATCTCGGCGGTTACCAGCGCTGGGATGAAGCCAAAGCGTGCCTAAAAGGCGCGAACGTGTGGGTCGATACCAGCAGCTCGCTGTTTGTGTTGAACCCGGACGAAGCAAGAAGGAGCATTGAACATTTCGGTATGGATAAAGTCATGTTCGGCACGGATTTCCCCATGTGGACGCACAAAAAGGAGCTTGAACGCTTTTTCGCACTCGGCTACGGGGAGGAAGAGAACCGGAAAATGCTTTATGATAATTTTGAAAAACTATTCAAATTGTGATGAAAAGCCGATGTAATCGTATCGGCTTTTATAATATCTTTCTACCAATAAAGTCAACAAAATTTCTGAATTATCTATGGAAATTTTCGCGAAAGTGTGCTATACTGAACTCAAATCAGTCATAGGAGTTGTTTGTATGGATGTGAAATCGATCATTTCTCAAATGACACTGGAAGAGAAAGCCGCGCTTTGCTCCGGTAAAGACTTCTGGCATCTCGATACTCCGCAGCGCCTCGGCATTGAATCCGTCATGGTCTCGGACGGCCCGTGCGGCATCCGTAAGCAGTCTGACGCCGCCGATCACCTCGGCCTCAACGCCAGCGTGCCCGCCACCAGCTACCCCACAGGCTCCTGCATGGCGTGCTCATTCGACCGCGAGCTGTTCCGCCGCTCCGGTGAAGTGCTTGGCCACGCCTGCCAGGCGGATGACCTTTCCGTTCTGCTCGGCCCGGCCATCAACATCAAGCGTTCTCCGCTCGGTGGCCGCAATTTTGAGTATCTTTCCGAAGACCCGTACCTCACCGGCGAGCTTGCCAAAAACTACATAAACGGCGTGCAGAGCCAGAATGTCGGCGTCAGCGTGAAGCATTTCGCCGCCAACAGTCAGGAATACAACCGCATGTCCAGCGACAGCGTCGTTGATGAACGCACCCTGCGCGAAATTTACCTTTCTGCGTTTGAGACTGCCGTAAAGGACTCGAAGCCGTGGACGATTATGTGCTCGTATAACCGCATCAACGGTACATTCGCCGCTGAAAACAAGCGCTTGCTGACCGATATTCTCCGCGACGAGTGGGGCTTTGACGGCTACGTGATGAGCGACTGGGGCGCGACCACCGCAGACCGCGTAAAGTGCCTTGAAGCCGGCATGGAGCTTGAAATGCCCGGCAAAAACGCCGCAAACGACAAGCAGATCGTTGACGCGGTCAACAACGGTACGCTCGATATCAAGGTGCTCGATACCGCCGTGGAGCGCATTTTGAACATCGTTCTCAAATACACCGAAAATAAGCAGTCCGAAACGAAGATCGATTTTGAAGCCGACCACGAAGAAGCGCGCAAGATTGCAGATGAGTCCATGGTTCTGCTCAAAAATGATGGCATTCTGCCATTAAAGCGCAGTCAGAAACTCGCGTTCATCGGTAAGTTTGCGGAGACTCCGCGTTTTCAGGGCGGCGGCAGCTCGCATGTGAACTCCTATAAGGTTACAAGCGCGCTCGAGGCTGCAAAGGGACTCGATGTCACCTACGCGCCCGGCTACGATACGAACACCACAGAGTCCGACGAAGCGCTCCTCAAGGAAGCACAGGAGGCTGCAAAGAACGCCGATGTTGCCGTTGTGTTCGTCGGCATCACGGACGCCATGGAGTCCGAGGGCATGGATCGCCGCACGCTTTCGATGCCGAAAAACCACGAAGCACTCGTCAAAGCTGTTTCCGAGGTGCAGAAGAACACCGTTGTCGTCGTCATGTGCGGCGGCTGCATCACCATGCCGTGGATTGATGACGTGCGCGGCGTGCTGTACGCATACCTCGGCGGTGAAGCCGTCGGCACCGCGACGCTCGACCTGCTGTTCGGCGATGTGAACCCTTCCGGCAAACTCGCGGAAACGTTCCCACGCCGTCTGGAGGATAACCCCTCGTACCTCTATTTCTTCGGTGATGAGCAGAATAAGACCGAGTATCGCGAGGGCGTATTTGTCGGTTACCGCTACTACGACAAAAAGAACATGGACGTGTTGTTCCCGTTCGGCTACGGCCTCAGCTATACGACGTTTGAATATAGCAATTTAACGCTTGATAAGTCCAAGATGAAGGATACCGATACGCTGACCGTCTCCGTCAACGTCCGCAACACCGGCAAGGTGAAGGGCAAAGAGGTCGTGCAGCTGTACGTCGGCATGCCGGAAAGCCACACCATTCGTCCCATAAAAGAGCTGCGCGGCTTTGAAAAGGTCGAGCTTGAGCCGGGCGAGGAGAAGACCGTCACCTTTACGCTCGCAAAGCGTGCGTTCGCGTACTACCGCACCGATATTTCCGATTGGTACGTTGAGTCCGGCGACTACACGATTATGGCGGCAAAATCCAGCCGCGACATCGCCTGCACCGCGACGGTGAACGTCACCTCTACTACGCAGATTAAGCGCGTCTACACAATGAATTCCACGATTGAAGAGATTATGGAAAGTCCCGTCGGCCGCGAGATTCTCGGCAAGATGATGGCACAGAACCCGCTTGCACAGGCAGATGCGGACGACATCGGCATGGGCGAGGCCATGGCACGTATGATGGCGGAAATGCCGCTGCGTGCGCTGTTATCGTTTGGCCGCCGGCGCAGGTGAGATGCTCCTGAAGCAGCTTAACGCATAAATTAAATTTATAAACCACCGACAGCACCGCAAAAATTTATCCGCGGCGTTGCCGTGAATTTTATCCCTGGGAGGAAGTTTCAATGAATACGATCGTAACCGTCAAAGAAGGCGCACTCGAAGGTGCGTTTTCCGATGATAAACAAAGCGTGATCTTCAAGGGCGTGCCGTATGCTGCACCGCCGGTCGGCGAGCTGCGCTGGAAGCGTCCGCAGCCGCACGCAAAGTGGGAGGGTGTGCGCCCCGCACTGGAGTTCTCCGCCAAAGCACCGCAGACTGATCTGTCCAAAATGGATCTCTACGGCAAGGAATTTTACAGTGATGAAAACCTAAAGCAGAGCGAAGACTGCCTGTATCTGAACATCTGGACGCCTGCATCTGCGCAGCCGGGCGATAAGTTGCCCGTGTTCTTCTGGATTCACGGCGGTGCGTTCACGCATGGCAGCGGCGCGGAAAAGGAGTTCGACGGCGAGCAGTTTGCGAAAAACGGCGTGGTGTTCGTCTCCATCAACTACCGTGTCGGCGCACTCGGCTTCTTTGTGCATCCGGAGCTCGATGCCGAAAATCCCGAGGGCATCAGCGGCAACTACGGTATTTACGATCAAGTTGCAGCGATCGACTGGGTATACGAGAATATTGCAGCGTTCGGTGGCGACCCGGACTGCATCACGGCAGCGGGCCAGTCTGCAGGCTGCATGAGCGTGCAGACGCTTATTTCGTCCGATTTGACGCGCGGCAAGATTAAGCGCGCTGTTTTGCAGAGCGCAGGCGGCCTCGGCGGCCTTTCGCACGATGTTTCCGTTGAAATGCGCGTGAAGTCCTCCAAAGAGCTGATGGAAAAGCTCGGCGCGAAAAACATCGAAGAGATGCGCGCTGTCCCGGCAGAAAAGATTGCTGAGGTGCAGTATACCATCCAGTCCCCAAGCGGTCTTGCGTGGCAGCCCGTTGTTGATAACGTGCTGCTGAAGGCTTCCGTAGACGAAGTGGCGCTTTCCGGCAATGCGCACGACATCGATTACATGATCGGCTGCACCGGCGGCGACATCGCAGCGGGCGAGAGAATTCTCGAAAAGAGCGCCGTGCGCTGGGCGAAGAACCAGAATAAACTCGGCAGATGCCCGAGCTACATCTATTTCTTCAACCGTCAGTTGCCGGGCGACAACGCAGGTGCGTTCCATTCGTCCGAGTTGTGGTATGTTTTCCACACGATGAACAGATGCTGGCGCCCGTGGGAACCGTGCGACTATACGCTTGAAGCTGCAATGTCCTCCTACTGGGCAAACTTCGCAAAGACTGGCGACCCGAATGGGGAGGGCTTGCCCACATGGCAACCGTATACTGCCGAGCACCCCGTGCGCATGCTGCTTGCGGAAGAAGTCAAAGAAGAAAACGCCATCATCGTTGAGGATTAAACCGACGCAAATCCGGTTTTTTACAAAAATTCAAGTTTCTTTTAAAATAGTCTTGACAATTTGCCTGTTTGTTGCTATAATATCACTTGTTGAGCGCGAGTGCTGGAATTGGCAGACAGGCACGTTTGAGGGGCGTGTGTTTATGACGTACGGGTTCAAGTCCCGTCTCGCGCACCACGAAAGAAACCTCTTTTGTCTACCAAGACTAGAGAGGTTTTTTCATGCTTTTCGAGGCAAAATAGCCCTCAATATAGGAAAATACCGCTGAAACAAGGGTTGGAACGGTCATTGAGGCCGCGCCAGCCCCTGTTTTTTGCTTTTAGGCAGTGAAATTGGCGTGTTACTTTTCGCGTTTCTTTGCGCAGCAAAGAAGTTGGCAAAACAGCACCCGACGGGATTTGAATTCGGGAAAGCACAGAGATGTCGCGGAAAAGTGACAGCAAAACCTTGTAAATCGACGGGATTTGTGCTATAATGTTTAATAATAGTTTATACCTTTTTGAAGGAATACCCTTGGAGATGGCAAATGGCACAGGAAAACTGGCTGAAATATAAGCTGCTGAAGCTCCTTGAGCTTCTTCGTCAAGAGACGGATGAGCAGAATCCCCTCTCCACAAGTCAGATTTGCAACAAGCTTGGAGATATGGGCATTTCGTGTGAGCGCAGGACGCTGACAAAAGATATCGCTGTTCTCAATGAGCTTGGTTACGAGGTCATGTGGAACTGGGTCGGTAAAGAAAAAGGGTACTATATTCGACGGATTCCGGTATAATTAACAAACACAGGAAGGAGCTGATTCCCATGCCCGACCACGGCATTTTTGAAAAAGTGGAGATATACGGAGCTGTCCCGGGCTTCATCATCCGGCACACCAGGCCGGGAAGCCAAATTGTCAAAAGCCATTGGCATCCGGAATTGGAGATCAATACAGCTTTTGAAGGCTCCTCGCGCTTTTTTATCAACGGCCGGGTGGAAGATGTGACACCTCAGCACATTGTGCTGGTCAATAGCCGGGAGGTCCACTCCTCCATCCCCTATTTCGCCACAGACGGCTTTGCCATCACCGGCATCACGCTGCAAATCAGCTACTCCTTCTTAAAAAGCCTGATCCCCAATTTCGATACATGCTATTTCGTCCTCACAGAGGAGGCTAATACGAAAATTCAATCCCTGATCCTTGCGCTTAACGAGTGGTATGAGCAGGAGGGTACTCCCTTCCTGTCAGTGCTTGTCCTCCGGCAGATCTGCGAGATTGTCTATGTCCTGCTCACCCAGTGCTGCCAGGAACGGGACCGGGCCAAAGACAGCACCTCTCAGGAGCCCTTTCGAAAGCTGGAGGGGATCCTGACTTACATTCATGACCATTACAGCGAGCCCCTGAACACCGCCCAGATGGCGCAGCAGTTTTTCTTCTCGAAAGAGTATTTCTGCCGCTTTTTCAAAAAGTATACGGGAGCCACTTTCTCCCAATACCTAGCCAAATACCGGGTTCTTCAGGCAGAGCAGCTGCTCGCTCAGACATCCAAAAAAATCTCGGAAATCGCCCTGGAAACGGGCTTTGCCGATGAAGGCAGCTTTATCCAATGTTTCCGAAAATACTATGGCTGTACCCCTAGAAATTATCGAAAAGAAATTACCCAAAATCCATTTTTTCGGCAAGATTAGTCAATTTCTCCCTAAAGAGCAGTCAATTCCGCCATATTTTCTCAACTCTCCCCGTGGTATTCTAATAGTATAGCTGCAAGCGGAGTGCGCGCACCGCCTGCCGCATTTCTTCGACTTGGAGGATTGAAAAAATGACAGAAAAGAAACAAGATAAGCTCCCTGTGTCGCAAATGATCGGCTTTGCCCTCAACGGCTGCGGATCCAGCTGCATTGCCGGCATTATGGGCGGCTTCCTCACCATCTATTTGACGGACAACCTGCTGCTTTCCATGGGCTTCATCACCGCCATGATGACCGCTGCCCGGATCATCAACGCCGTTACAGAAGGCCTGAGCGGCTTCCTCATTGACATGACTCACACCAAGATAGGTAAGGCCCGCCCCTGGATCCTGGGCACCGCTTTTTTTTGTGGCCCTGCCCGTGTTCCTGATCTTTAACACCCCTACCAGCTTCAGCCCCACCGGGCGGATGATCTGGGTGTTTGTAAACTACCTGCTCCATGTAGCTGTGTTCGGCGCCGTTATCAGTGTCGCCACCGCCACCCTGCTCATCAAGATAACTTCCAACTCTGTGGAACGAGCAAAGGTCACTAACTTGGGCGGCCTTTTGGGACAGATCTCCAACTTGATCGTTAGTGCCTACGGCGTGCCGGTGCTTATGTATTTTGGCGGCTATGAAAAAGGCTACTTCGGTCTGAGCCTGATTTTCTGCTCCATTGGCTTTATCCTGCCCTTCCTCACCGGCATTATCTGCCGGGAGACCCCGGAGGTGTGGGCCGAAGCCGCTCAGCAGCTCAGCGCGGCCCGGAAGCGCCCCTCTCTGCCCGTCAAAACCCAGCTGAAGTATGTCTTTGGCTGCAAATACGCCCTCCCGCTGTTTGGTATGTTCCTCACTTACAACTTTGCCGGTATGATTTTCGGCTCTATGGCCATCTACTTCCTGCGTGATGTACTGGGCGATGCCGGCTACATGACCCAGATCAGCTATGCAAAGCTGGTGCCTGGTATCCTCTGCTGCCTGTTTGGCATTGTACCTATTGCCAATGCCAAGCTGGGCAAGCGAAAGGTGCTTGTACTGGGTTCCTTGTTCCAGGTGGTGGGCTACGCCTTGATGATCGTCCCCAACTTGGTCTTCGTTTTGATTGGCAATGCGGTGTACGGCATTGGCAGCGCTTTCTTTGGTGTGCTGCTGGGTACCGCTACCGCCGATGTGGCTGACTACATCAACTTAAAAAACAAAACCGACCTCTCCGGCCTTTCCACCAGCATCGCCCAATTCGGCATGCGGTTTGGAATGCTCCTGGGCAGCGTG
>OGQH01002820.1_pt1 | contig 11069 bp, 9 predicted proteins | sample 1553181 | NCBI WGS metagenome assembly OGQH01 (sample SAMEA2579946, study PRJEB22360) | human gut metagenome | biome: human gut; feature: human-associated habitat; material: faeces | place: Denmark | collected 2008/2010 | reverse complement strand
ATCAAGGTTTTAAAAGAATTTTAGAACAATAAAATGGGTAGTTTTTGACACTACCATCAGATAGATGGAGGAGAACAAATGAAAAAGAAATTACTGACCGTTTTACTTGTTGGAGCAATGGCTCTTAATATTACAGCATGTGGTGGTTCATCTGATGCAGCAGCACCAGCTGACAATGACCAGCAGACAACTACAACAGACACAGCATCTGATGATGCAGCAGACACAGAAGAGGATGCAGTGGATGTGGAAGATGCAGCAGAAGCAGCAGAAACAACAGAGGAAGAAGGATTTTCACTTCTTGATGTGACAGCAGATCTTGTTGATGCAGCATTATATGCAGTGGATGATGATAGTACAGAGTATGTGATCACACTCTTTAGAGATCCGGATGGATATAGCTATGTTTCATTAATGATCGTTCCACAGGATGGACAGGGAGATGTCCTTTGTGGAGCATATGATGATTCTAATGTAACAAATATTACAGATGAAGATAATATCGACTGGACCGAGATCAGCACAACAGATGTTTATACAGGTGATGATTTCTCAGCAGTATTCGTAGAAGCAGACGACGGTTCCGTTGCAATTGCAAATTCAGATTTTTCCCTTGTTATGGAAGGTCAGTATCTGACAGCTGATGAAGCAATCGCTTATATGGGAGCAGCAGCTAACTACATCAACTAGTTTTTTTGAGATATGCGGAGTAATGGAAGAACGGCTGCTTCGCATATCTCTACATATGTAATTCAAAAATCCTGCACACTTTTATCTCTGTAACCAGCACACATTTATTTAAGAAGCTGTAAAATTCGTATTGAGTTTTACAGCTTTTTGCGTAAAAAAGTTGCTTGATTGGAAGAATTCTCCCTACCGCAAGCCTTTAATCTTGAAGGGGGCATGCGTTAAAATAGGACTAAATCAAGAGAAACCTTATAAATAAAGGGTTTTGAATGATTTAAGTCCTATTTTTTTTATGAAACCTATAAGGATAATGAGATTGTGACACCACTGGTGACACAAATTAGTTGGACGAATCACTTGTTGATAATGTCAGGCTGTAAGACTGATGAGGAAAGAGAATTTTATATACGCCTATGTATCAAAGAAAACTATTCTAAACGTCAGTTGGAGCGACAGTTAGATAGCGGATATTATGAAAGGTATATGTTATCAAAGGAAACTTTATTACCAGAGTCGGTTAAGAAGCTAGGAGAAAATCCATTTTTGGATTCATATGTTATGGAATTTCTGGATTTGCCAAATGAGTTTCATGAGAATGACTTACGAAAAGCGTTAATTAGAAACATGAAGGATTTTATTCTGGAATTAGGAAAAGATTTCACATTTATTGATGAAGAGTACAAAGTTCAGGTTGGAGGAGACGATTTTCGTATTGATTTGTTGTTTTATCATCGGGGATTACAGTGCCTTGTTGCAATAGAACTCAAAATAGGTAAGTTTAAACCAGAGTATATTTCTAAGTTGGATTTTTATCTTGAGGCATTGGACAGACAGGTAAAGAAAGAGAATGAAAACCCGAGTGTTGGCTTGCTTCTTTGTGCATCTAAGAATGATGAGGTGGTAGAATATGCTATGAGCAGAACGATGTCACCGATGCTGGTATCTCAGTATCAGTTACAGTTACCGGATAAGACTATTCTTGAGAAGAAGCTGCAGCAGTTGGTCAATATTCCGCAGATTGAGGATTAAGGCTTATGGGTAAGGATATGATATTTACTCTGGAAAGAAGAGTAAATGGAAAAAGAGAATTATAATCAGATAGTATTTACAGCCGTTAGGGATAACTTAGCGGCTATTTTTAATATTAGGAAATTTCTCCCTTCGGAGAAAACACTAATATAAAAGCCCGTATTCTGAATCACTCATGTTTTTTACAAGCTGTGCAGTCATTCCTTCAGGTGGATTTTTAATGTATTTTTCTCTTAGTTCCTCTATTGCTTTTTGTAGAAAAAATTTCTCACTATCTCATATAAAAGTGTGATTGATAAGCATTAAATCTTAATAATTTTGTGATTCCGGTTGTGATTTTCATAGATTTCGCATATAATAAAAGTGTGATTATAAAGCATAAAACTCCAATAAAAATGTGAGGAGTGATTCGATGGAACGATTTATCTTAAAAAAGTTGCTAGATTGGAAGAATTCTCCCTACCGCAAGCCTTTAATCTTGAAGGGCGTACGTCAGGTGGGTAAGACTTGGATTCTGAAAGAGTTCGGCAGACGCTGTTATGAAAATACAGCCTACTTTAACTTCGACGAAAACGAAGAATATAAACAATTTTTTGAAACAACCAAGGATGTGGACCGGATTCTACAAAACATTATGCTGGCAAGCGGTCAAAAGATCTTGCCAGAAAAGACACTCATCATCTTTGACGAGGTACAGGACTGCCCGAAAGTCATTAACTCCATGAAATATTTCTGCGAGAATGCACCGCAGTACCATGTTGCCTGTGCCGGTTCTCTGTTAGGTATCGCCTTGGCGAAGCCTTCCTCTTTTCCAGTAGGCAAGGTCAACTTCATGCAGATTGACCCAATGACCTTCGCTGAGTTTCTACTTGCCAACGGTGATGAAAATCTGGCGCAGTATCTGGAACAGGTGGATACCCTTGAACCTATTCCTGACGCCTTTTTTAATCCGCTGTATGAGAAGCTGAAGATGTACTATGTCACCGGTGGTATGCCGGAGTCGGTATTGATGTGGACGGAGGCACGGGATGTTTCTGCCATGCAGGAGGCATTGTCCGGAATCCTTGGAGCCTATGAGCGTGATTTTGCCAAGCATCCTAATCTCAGCGAGTTCCCGAAAATCTCAATGATTTGGAAGTCTGTTCCTTCTCAACTGGCTAGGGAGAACAAGAAGTTTATCTATAAGGTGGTCAAGGAAGGCGCACGAGCCCGTGAGTACGAGGATGCTTTGCAATGGCTGGTGGATGCCCGTCTGGTGCATAAAATTTATCGCAGCTCAGCTCCCGGCTTGCCGATTGCAGCTTACGATGACTTGTCTGCTTTCAAGATTTATTTGGTAGATGTGGGACTGCTTCGCCGTCTGGCACAGTTGGCTCCCACTGCCTTTGGAGAAGGAAACCGCCTGTTTACTGAATTCAAAGGCGCATTAACCGAAAACTTTGTGTTGCAGACTTTAATTACTCAGTTTGAAGTCATGCCCCGTTATTGGAGCCAGAACAACCCACCTTACGAGGTGGATTTCCTCATTCAGCGGGAGAACGACATCTTCCCTGTGGAGGTCAAATCCGAAGCCAACACAACCAGCAAAAGTATGAAGAAGTTCAAGGAACTGTTCCCTGATAAGGTCAGGCTTCGCATCCGTTTTTCATTGGACAATCTGAAACTGGACGATGATGTGCTGAATATCCCGCTGTTCATGGCAGATCAGACAGATCGATTGATTGGGTTGGCATTGGAAAATAGGAAGCAATAGAAACTGAAATTGGCGCATTTATGGAATTGCTTTTTGCGGCAAAAAAGGTTGAGATAGCAATGTAAAGCCTTCTAATCCATTCTACACATAAAATAAAAACGTATAATCCGTTGATAAATTTAAAAACAAGTGTTATACTACTTATAATTTAAATATAAAAACGAAAAACCTGTTTATAAATTTGGAGGTGAATATGAAACTTCTTCGTATTACAGCGGAAGGATTGCCGTTATTCAAGGAAAAATTGGATTTATCCTTTTATGCACAGCAGAGAGTCACAGAAGAACAGAAGAATATTTTATACCCATTGTTTGCAAATATTTGGGTGAATTCTGCTATTGGATTTATTGGTATTAATGCATCAGGAAAGACATCTGTCTTAAAGGTTATTTTGCTGGCTTTAGAAATAATCAATAATGAGCCGATCAATCATATTGAGACCAGAGATATTCTGGGAAACTCAAAAGAAGTTAAATTAAATATGTATTTCTTTTCGGGAAAGACAAATGAAGTTTGCCGGTTGGAAACAATTATTACTTCCCATAAGAGCAAGTCAGAAGGGATAAGTTATAGCATCGCTTCTGAGACCATGTGGACAAAATGTGTAGATGTAGTGACTACTCGTAAGGCAATGTTGGATTTTGAAGGAAGAGAACCGGTAATGATTAGAAGTAGTCAGGAAGATTTTTTGTCGGATGATGTAAGTATCATGATTGCCAGAAACAAAAAAACGAAGGAACATATACGAATTGTAAATCTCCTGAAATACACAAATGAAAATGTTCTTCCATTTTCGGAAGATATTCCGGCAGAAATCATTACTTTTTTGGATCCGACAATTGAGAAGCTGCATTTTGATGAAAATGACAGTAAGACTTTAATACATTTGAAATTCAGAGGTAAAGAGGAAATTCTACTCAATAGCCCGGTGGAGCTTAATAGTTATCTTTCGTCAGGTACGGTAAAAGGAATGATTACCTTTACATTGGCACGGGAAGTATTGCAGAGCGGTGGATATATTGTTGTAGATGAGGTAGAAAATCATTTTAACAAAGAAATTGTAACAACACTATTACGATTTTTCATGGATAATAAGCTGAACAAAAATGGTGGAATACTCATTTTTTCTACACATTATCCGGAATTGCTGGATGAATATGAACGTAATGATGGTATATTTATTACCAGAAATCGTAATGGAATTACTGCGGAGAATCTGTCAAAGATACTGAAAAGAAATGATATCAAGAAGAGTGATGCGTACCAGAGCGGTTTCCTTGAGGGAACGACTCCGACATACGAGGCTTATATGCAACTGAAAAAGAGTATTGCTTTGACTCTAATGTAGTAACTTTTGTCAAGAATTACTTTAGCAATCCAATAGTTCTTGTGACTGCAATAAGAAAGTATCATGAAGTGTCGAAAGTGCCAAAGGGAGAATACACATTGCTGGACCTGTTACGATAGGCTGGACTTAAATTCTCAAACTTTTTAATTAAGTGAATGGGTACAAAAAACAAGAGCATATGCTCTTGTTTTTTGTATCCAGAAAGAAACTTTATTTTCCACTTTGTTTCTTAAAAAACGCTTTTGTTTCCCTGACAACAACCCCACTCAATGCGAACAGTGCGATCATATTTGGCAGAGCCATCAGTCCGTTGAAAATATCAGCGATCGTCCACACAGCGCTGACAGTCATATACGGCCCGATAAATACTGCAAAAATATAAATCCAGCGGTAGACTTTCACATGTTTTAAATTGCCGCCGCTTAAATATTCAAGACAGCGTTCGCTGTAATAATCCCAGCCGAGAATCGTTGTAAATGCAAAAAATACAAGGCAGAGCATTAATACAAAAGAGGACACGGCCGGAGGGAAAGGAAGTCCCTGCTGGAATGCGTAAGTGGTGACTTCCACACCTTCTAAGCCTTCGACCTGCCATGCGCCGGTTAAGACGATGGAGAGTCCGGTCAGTGTACAGATTACGATCGTGTCGATAAAAGTTCCGGTCATGCTGACAAGTCCCTGACGGACAGGTTCTTTTGTCTGTGCAGCAGCTGCTGCGATCGGGGCACTTCCGAGTCCTGCCTCATTTGAGAAAATACCGCGGGCAACACCTTTTTGCATAGCGACAAACATACTTCCGACAGCACCGCCGGTAACAGCTTTCGGTGTGAAAGCAGCGGTTACGATCACTTTAATAGCTGCAGGAATTTCAGTAATATTGCAGATGATCAGGATAACGGCAAAAGCAAAATAAAGGATCGCCATAAAAGGTACAATGATCTGGCTCACATCCGTTTTACACCGCCGATCAATACGGCTGCGACACAGACCGTCAGGATCAGGGATGCGATCACGACTGACCAGGAATATTCTCCGAGGAAAGGAAGGATCTTAACGCAGTGTGCATTGTCCGGATCAAAGAAACCGTTGATCGCACTTGCGATACCATTGACCTGGCTGAAAGTTCCGATACCGAAAAGTCCGACACAGACACCGAAAAATGCAAAAAGCTTTGCAAGCCATTTCCAGTTTTTTCCCATTCCCTGTTCAATATAATAGAAAGGACCGCCAAGGCTGTGGCCGTCAGGAGCAACGACACGGTATTTGACAGCTAAAAGTCCTTCGGAATATTTGGTAGCCATTCCGAGAAAAGCGGCTGCGACCATCCAAAACAGAGCGCCCGGACCGCCGGCGCAGACAGCGGTTGCAACACCTACGATATTACCGGTACCGATCGTTGCGCTCAAAGCAGTACAGAGAGCTGCAAAACTGGAAATTTCGCCTTCTGCCTCTTCCTCATTTTGGATCATCCATTTCAGTGCAAGGGGAAGCTTCCGGATCTGTAACAGACCGAGGCGCACCGTAAGCAGCAGGCCGCCCGCCATGATCAGCACCATTAATGGCACACCCCAGACAAAATTGTCAACATTGACAAGAAAATCATTAATTACACTCCACATGTTTCTAATCCTCTATCTTTCTTTCAATATATACATCGAGTGCATGCAGTATCACAGAAAAATATCTTGCAATGAAAATGGGATGATGACCGGAAACAGGATGAACTGACAGAAAAATATCCCATATAAAAATATATGGGATAGGAAGATACATAATCAGAAAACTTCATATAAAATGAAATCTTATGTGTGCAATTAAGATATCTTCTCTGTCCGCTTGCCTGAGAGATTCATACGAAAACGTATGTTGCACCTTCGGCCCCCGGTTCATCCGGGCGTCTCCAGAGAGTCGATCCATTTACAGTTGCACCGGTATGACCGGCACCTGAGAGTGTTACTCCTTCGGTAGACTTGCGTCGTTTTCCTGCAAACTTCATCTCGAAATTGTTGATTCAACTATATCGTGTAAGAATACAAATTGCAAGGAGGTTTTTCCTGTTTTCCTGCATTTATGCAAAAAAATAGGGAGAAAAAACTGATTCATAAGAAACGCTTATAAAAGAAAACAAGTATACGAAAATATAGGAAGAAGAATAAAACTGTCAAATTCTGAAAAAAATATAAAAAGTGTGAAAATGCCTTGATGTTTCGGAAATTTTGAGAGAAACTAAAAGAAGAATGACAACAGAGTCATAGGCAGATATCCGTGCTTCTTCGGAACGTGATCGCGGAGATATGGATTGATGATGAAAAAATGTAAGAGAAGGGGGATTTTTTTATGCTGCAGGAATGGAAAGCAATGGAAAAACCGGATGAGGAAGAGATCAGGGCGCGCCTTGCCGCTGCAAAAGAAAAGTTAGCAAAGCAGCAGCTTTTGATCAAAGAGCAGAAGATACCGGTACTTGTGCTCATGGAAGGCTGGGGAACCGCCGGAAAAGGATCTGTGATCGGTCAGGTGATCCAGAATATCGATCCGCGTTTCTTCAAGGTGGAATCGATGGGGGAAAAGAGTGAGGAGGAGTGCCGGAAACCGTTTTTATACCGCTATTTCAGACGAATCCCGGAAGAGGGAAAGTTCGTATTTCTCGATTCGGGCTGGATGGATGAGATCGTAAAAGACGAGCTGCACGGAAAACTTTCCGATGAGGATTACGCAAAAAGAATCGAGAGTGTGAGACGTTTTGAGCGCCAGCTTACAGATAACGGTTATCTGGTCATGAAATTTTTCCTGCATATCTCGGAGAAAGAACAGGCAAAACGGATCGAACATTTAGAGCATGAAAAAGATACGGTCTGGCGTGTCAGCAAAAATGATCTCTGGCAGAACCGGCATTATGAGAAGTGCGAAGAGGCATTTTCTTCCTATATGAAGAACACGAATCTGCCGTCTGCGCCGTGGTACATTATCGATGCAAAGTCGAGAAAATGGACGGAACTTCAGGTTTTAGAGACATTGACACAGGGGATTGAGATTGCGCTGAGCAATCAGAAGCTGGCAGTGCCTCTTTTACAGAATGTTTTTCCGTTAGTGCGGATGCCACTTTTGGCAGAAGTGCCTTTGGACAAAGAGATTGAGGCGGATGAGTACCGCAAAGAACTGAAAGAATTGCAGAATCGGCTTGGAGAACTGCACAACCGTCTTTACCGGAAAAAAGTACCGGTCATCATCGCTTATGAGGGCTGGGATGCAGCAGGAAAAGGCGGCAACATTAAACGGATCGCAGGAGCGCTCGACCCGCGCGGTTACGAAGTTCATCCGATCGCAAGCCCGGAACCTCATGAGAAAGCAAGACATTACCTGTGGCGTTTCTGGACGAGACTGCCGAAAACAGGACATATCGCTATTTTTGACCGCACATGGTACGGAAGAGTGATGGTGGAGCGTCTGGAGGGATTTTGCAGTGAAAATGACTGGATGCGTGCTTACAATGAGATCAACGAATTTGAAAAAGAACTTCACGACTGGGGCGCTGTGATCATCAAATTCTGGGTGCAGATCGACAAAGATACGCAGCTTGAGCGTTTTAATGAGAGACAGAATACACCGGAAAAACAGTGGAAGATTACGGACGAGGACTGGCGCAACCGTGATAAATGGGATGCGTATGAGACAGCGGTCAATGAGATGATCCAAAAGACCAGCACCACCTATGCTCCGTGGCATATTTTAGAGTCTGTCGACAAGAAATATGCCCGGATCAAAGCTCTTAAGATCGTTGTGGAGGAGCTGGAGAAGGTGTTGGGGTAAAGGATAATATTAAGCCAGCTCAGCTTCCAGCTTATTAATATGTTTGAATTCAACAATCACCATGCTAAGACCGACTGCAAAGGACAGAAGGTCGGCGATCGGTCCTGCATAAAGTACGCCCATAATGCCGAAAAAATGCGGCAGTGCAACGATAAGCGGCAGCAGGAACAGAATCTGTCTGGTCAGGGAAAGGAAAGTTCCCTTGTACGCTTTTCCGATGGAACTGAAAAACGTCGAGGAGATCGGCTGCAAAAAGTTTAACCAGGTGAAGAACAGGAAGGCTCGGAAATAGTTGACACCGAACTCAAAATATTCTTCGCTTCCGCTTCCGAACAGACCAAGGATCTGTCTCGGGAAAAGCTGGAACAGCAAAAAGGAAATAATGGATACAACCGCACCGACTGACGCTGCGAGAAGGAAAGCGTCCTTCACCCGTTTGTATTGCTTTGCACCGTAATTAAAACTTTCAATTGGCTGGCTGCCCTGGGACAGTCCGATAATAATAGAAAAATACAGCTGGTTTACCTTCATGACAATTCCGGCACAGGCGATCGGGATGGATTCGCCATAAACCGACTGTGCGCCGTAGTGTTTTAACAGGTTGTTCATGACGATCTGCACGATCATCATGGCAATCTGGTTAATACCTGAGGACATGCCGAGGGAACAGATCTGTGCGAGAACTTTCCCGGAAGGGATAAAATGCTGTTTTTCTAATGTCACAGTGCGGTAATGCATGAGGTAACGGATCGCGATCGCAGCGGAGATGATCTGTCCGATGACAGTCGCCCAGGCAGCACCGTACATTCCCCATTGGAAACCGAATACGAACAGTGCGTCTAAGACAATATTAATGACAGCACCTGAAACCGTGACAAACATTGCCATTTTCGGGCTGCCGTCCGCACGGATCAGGTGACCGCTTCCGATGGTTAAGATCAGAAATGGAAAACCGACCGCTGTGACGCGGACATATTGCTCTGCCAGTGGGAGTACATCTGCCGGGGAACCAAAGAGCACTAACAGTGGATTTAAAAACAGTTCGGTGATAAGCAGTAAAAGAAATCCGAGTGAGAGCAGCATAGTGATGGAGTTGCCGATATAATAAGGAGCTTCCTCTTTTCGTCCAGCGCCCATATGAAGGTTAAAGCTTGCTGCTCCGCCGATCCCAAAAAGCAGTGCCAGCGAAGTGCAGAGCATAGAGAGCGGAAAGGCGATATTGGTTGCAGCATTTCCGAGCGTGCCGACTGCATTTCCGATAAAAAGCTGGTCAGCGATATTGTAAACGGCGCTGACAAGCATTGCGATAATGCTTGGAACAGCAAAACGTGCCACCAGCGTGGAAATTCTATCGGTACCAAGTGGATTTGTCATTTGTTTTTTCTGTGTCATGTTGATAAACTCCTTTTTTTATAAAATTCAGGTGTCAAAATGTCTGTATTTTCATTTATAATATCAAATTGTACATCAAAAATTGTGAATCATTTGAAACCAGAAAAATTGTAAGTCTGCTAACATTTTCTGTCAAGAATAAAAAATTATAAAATGTCTCTGAAATTTTTATGAAAGAATCACGGAAAGGCTTTACCAAACCGAAGAACGCAGATAAAATGGAACTCATAAAGCAAGCGAAAAACAGGAGAAGCAGATATTGAATACAACCAAAATCGCACTGGAAGCGTCATTGAAAGAACTTTTGAAAAAGAAACCTTTTGATAAGATCACCATCGCAGATCTGACAGAGGACTGCGGGATCAGCCGCATGGCATTTTACTATCATTTCAAGGATATCTATGATCTGGTGGAGTGGGCATGTGTGGAAGACGGCAAAAAAGCCCTGCGGGATAAGAAAACTTACGATACCTGGCAGGAGGGTTTTGCCCAGATTTTTGAGGCAGTGCTGGAAAACAAGCCGTTTATTATGAACGTCTATCATTCGGTGAACCGTGAAAAGATCGAGAGCTTTCTATACAAACTGACATACCAGCTGATTGCGGATGTTGTCGAGGAAAAATGCTCCAGAGATCATCTGCCGGAAACAGATAAACAGTTTATTGCTGATTTTTACAAATACGGTTTTGTCGGAATCATGTTAGACTGGATCGACCGCGGAATGAAAGAGGATTATCAGAAGATCGTAGATCTGCTCGCAGTGACGTTGCATGGTAATATTGCCAATTCCATCCGTAATTTTGAACAGGTGAAGGAAAAAATGTAATTTGCGATAAAGAAGATTTTGAGCAATTGAAAGAATATTATGGGGCGTTTCGCAGACACCCATAGGATTTTTTACAAAAAAGGTGAAGTGATAAAATTTTTATCATTTCACCTTTTTTGTAAATTGGCAATCATTTTGGGGCAAGCTATCATAGAGACATCAAAAAACAGATTAGACAATTGCGAAACTCCTAGAAAATGTGAATTGAATTACGGAAAGTTGACAAG
>OGQH01002810.1_pt1 | contig 11112 bp, 8 predicted proteins | sample 1553181 | NCBI WGS metagenome assembly OGQH01 (sample SAMEA2579946, study PRJEB22360) | human gut metagenome | biome: human gut; feature: human-associated habitat; material: faeces | place: Denmark | collected 2008/2010 | reverse complement strand
TATGGGCATATAATGAAATTGCGGTCAGACAAAAACGCCGGATGGAGTATTGCATCATCGGAATGAGCGCGTACCGGCTCTGGTGGGATCTGTCGCGTGGGTCACAGAGTCTAAGAGTGCTGGGATTCTACCCGCAGACGAAAAAGCTGCATCATCTGGACTGGGCGGAGGATGCAGCCGAGGCATGGGAAGACCGGAGGATCTGTGAAAAACTGATGGGACAGGACTTCCTGGAGCGAGACTTTTTTGGACGGTTTCCGGGAATCGCAGAGATTTGTGAGACGAAAAGGGAGGAAATCTACACGCCGTCAAAGGAGCAGCGCAAAGAGGATGCAGAGTCTATCCAGCGTATTTTTCACAAACCGTATCCCGAGACATACAAAGAGAATCTTGCAATTTTAGAGCGCTGGCTGGAATTTTTACAGAAAAACAGCATAAAGACCGTGTTTCTTTTTATGCCGTTTCCGACGCAGTTTTGCGAACTGACGAACGGGGAGATGAAGAGGCAGACGTATCTGGCTCTGGAAAAGCTCTGCCGCAAATACGGGGCGGATCTGATCGATCTATACGGAGATCAGACGGCATTTACAGATGCGGACTTTTTTGACTGGTCACACTTAAACGCCGCAGGTGCGGCAAAAGTAACGCGGTACCTGAATGAATATCTGATGCGCGAAACAAAGCGGGAGGACAGGAGGCGGGGGCTGCATTTAAGACCAGCGGATGCGCAGGACTGCCGTTTTTTGTACGAACTAAGGAATGATCCGCTTGTGCGGGCAGGTTCTTTCCATACAGAAGAGATTCCCTATGAGCAGCATCAGAAATGGTATGAACAGAAGCGGAAGAATGAGAACTGCAGGATTTATATTCTGGAAGATGCCGGTGCACCGGTGGGACAGGTGCGGGCGGACCGGGATGAGCGGGGCGAAAGCGCAGAAATATCCTATGCCATTGCAGAGCGGGCGCGGGGAAAGGGCTATGCGTCATGGATGCTCGCAGCCGCGGAGAAGCAGCTTTCGGAAAAAGGATTTTGCAGAGAATTGCTTGCGGAAGTAAAGAATGATAATATAGCATCACAGAAAGTTTTTCGGAAACTCGGCTATGAAGAGCAAAGAGAAGACTACGGTTTTTCTTACCGCAGGGCAATCGGCAAGAATGCAGGCGGTAAATAAAGGAGAAAACATGAAAGTAATCATTGTCGCACATAATCAGTTGAAATTAGTGCAGATGGAAATAGAGGCGCTGCGCCTGCTTGCGGGAATAGAGGAGAGAGATCTCATTATTGTGGATAACGCTTCGCAGGACGGGCTGCGCCAGTGGCTGGAAGAGAGACCCGGCATAAATTATCTTGTATGTGATGAGGGAAGAGAGAATTACAGCACCATTCTTAACTATGCGAAAACAGAGTTTGTCACGGATGAGGACATTTTGCTGCTTGATCCCTGCTATATGATACTGCCAGATTCCATTGAGGAAATGCAGAGATTACTGTACTCCGACAGCACAATCGGTGCGGTTATGCCGAAGGTGATTCAGAACGGTTCAGAGACCGCGCCAAGCTACACAGAGGCAATCTCGAGGATACAGGCAGGGCAGATTGCGGCGGGGATGAATCTGCAGAAGCTGGAACTGACCGCAGGCTGTGTACTGCTAAAGTATGCAATGCTGGAAAAAGTGGGAACATTTGATGAGAAGATTGCCCTTGCGGAGAATGTGATGTGGGATTACTGCGTCAGAGGGATCAAACTTCAGTACAGGCTGTTTGAGTGCGGCGGTGCGTTCTTCTATCAGATTGCAGAAAAAAGAACTGCGGATGAAGACGACGAATGGGCAGTGTCAGACCGGCAGATTCTGAAGGAAAAATGGAACATGAACTACTTTAATGCCGTTCCGAACGCCGGACTGCTTTCCTACATCACAGATCCGGAAGATGCCCCCATCCGTGTTCTCGAGATCGGGTGTGACTGCGGGGCGAATCTGCTCTGGGTAAAGAACCGTTATCCCAATGCAGAGCTTTACGGTGTGGAAATCAACCCTTCGGCGGCGGAGATTGCGGACTGTATTGCGAAAGTGACCGTAGGAAACATTGAAGAACGGCAGATGGATTTTGGCGGAGTGGCCTTTGATTACATTGTATTCGGGGATGTCCTGGAACATCTGAGAGATCCGGAAGGAACCCTGACATATTGTAAAGGCTTTTTAAAAGAGGACGGAAGTATTTTGGCGTCTATTCCCAATCTGATGCATGTCTCGGTTGTGCGGGGGCTGATCAACGGCAATTTTACCTATGAGGACAGGGGGCTGCTCGACAGAACCCATATCCATTTTTTTACCTACAAAGAGATTCTTAGCATGTTGATGCAGACGGAACTGGAAGCGGAGGAGATCCGGATGACTTCAAACGGAGTCAGCCCGGAGGACCGGGAATTTGTAGGCAGGCTGATGGAACTGTCGGAGATTACCGACGAGAACCTGTTTTTCGCGTACCAGTTTCAGGTACAGGCGAAGGCGAAGCGCGCAGAATAGGGATTCGTGTTGTAAAACGGTTTGGAACGTGGAAAAGAAAAGGGAGGCGGCTGTCACAGATGAAACTATATGAGAAAATGAACAGAGGGGTCTATGTGATTGCGGAGATGTCAGCAAATCATGCGGGAAAAATTGAGAACGCATTTAAAATCATTGAGGAGGCGGCGAAAGCCGGCGCGGATTGTGTGAAGATACAGACTTACACGGCAGATACGCTCACGATTGACTGCAGGGAGGAACCGTATCAGATCAAGGGCGGTCTGTGGGACGGCTATAATTATTATCAGCTCTACCAGGCGGCCTATACCCCGTGGGAATGGCAGCGGGCGCTGCGGGATAAGTGCCGGGAGGCCGGTGTGGATTTTTTGTCTACGCCGTTTGACCGGACGGCGGTGGATTTCCTGGAGGATCTGGATGTGGAGTTCTACAAAATCGCGTCCTTTGAACTGGTGGATATTCCATTGATCGAGTACACGGCGAGTAAAGGTAAGCCGATGATTATGTCCTGCGGAATGGCGTCGGAGGAAGAGATCAGGGAGGCACTTGAGGCGTGCCGGAGGCAGGGAAACGATCAGGTGGTGCTGCTGAAATGCTGCAGCCAGTATCCGGCGCAGTATGAGGATATGAATGTGGCAACGATCGCGGATATGAAGGAGCGGTTCGGTGTGCCGGTGGGACTGTCGGATCACTCGATGGGATCGCTTGCGGATGTTGTGGCGGTGTCTGTGGGAGCGCAGGTCATCGAAAAGCATGTATGCCTGGATCGGACGATTGACAACCCGGACGCAGCGTTTTCCATGGAGATCGGTGAATTTGCGCAGATGGTGCAGGATGTGCGGAATGCCTGCGTGATTAAGGGAAAGGCGACCTATGAGCTGACCGAACATGAGAAGAGCAGTTTAAAATACCGCAGATCGCTGGTTGCGGTAAAACCGATTGCGGAGGGGGAGGCTTTCACCGAGGAGAATGTGCGCAGCATCCGGCCTGCCATCGGTATCAAGCCGAAGTATTACCGCACGCTGCTGGGGCGCAAGGCGAAAAAGGCGTACCGCTTCGGAGAGCCGATTCTTCCGGGTGAGGTGGAGTAGACAGATGATTGTATTTCGGGTGGATGCGAACGAGCAGGTGGCAACCGGACATCTGATGCGCACGCTTTCGATCGCGTCGGCGTGCAGGAAGCGCGGGCTGACGTGTGAGTTTTGGCTGGCAGAGGAAAAAGAGACGGAGCGGATCGCAAAGGCAGGATTTCCCTATCGGATTCTAGAGACGCGCTGGGATGCGCTGGAGGACGAACTTCCGGTCATGAAGCAGCGGTTACAGGCACAGCCGGTGGACTGGCTGGTTGTGGATTCCTACTGTGCGACGGTGCGCTATCTGGCGGAATTAAACCGGATGGTGCCGGTATTCTATGTTGACGATTTCAGAAGGGAACACTACGAGGTGTCGGCGCTGCTTCAATATATACCGTGCAGGGAGAGACAGAAGACGCCGGAGGGGCTGCATGAAAAGGACGGGGTACAGTATCTTACCGGGTTTTTGTATGCGCCGCTCCGGGAGGAGTTTTCGCGTCTTTCCTTTGATAAGCCGCGGGAGAAGAGTATTCTGCTTTCGACGGGCGGAACCGATCCCTACAATATGGCGGGGGGGAGACTTTCGTGGCGGGCCACAAACGCACAATATGGCGGGCAGAATTCTTGCGTACGGCACACGGATGCAGGAATTGCAGGATTATCTGTGGCATGTGATTGTCGGCAGTATGAACCGGAATGAGAACATGCTGCGTGAACTGGCGGCAGAGAACCCGAAGATCATACTTCACAAGAATATTCCCGATATGTGGCGCTACATGCAGCAGTGCGAGGCGGCGGTCTCGGCGGGCGGTACAACGCTTCTGGAACTGTGCGCCTGCGGGATTCCGACGGTCTGTTTTGCGTTTGCGGACAATCAGCTGGAATTTGCGGAGGAGATGGCAGAACACAACCTGTTAATTTATGCGGGGGATGTGAGAGAAAAGGATGATGCGCCGCATGTAATCTGTGAAAATCTGGTCTGCTATACGAAAGACGCCGGGAAGAGGGCGCAGAGCTTTGAGCGGATGAGAAGGCTGGTGGACGGAAAGGGCGCAGAGCGGATTGCGGCATTTTTGCAGCAGTATAAAAGAGATGTATGAGGTAGAAAATCATGCCGGTAGAGGACAGAAAAGACACAATCGCATTCATTATATGCGTGAATAATGAGCTGTATTTTGAAGAGTGCAAGTATTACATAGAGCATCTGGAAGTTCCGGCGGGATATGACATAGATGTGATCGGCATCTGGGAGGCGGATTCCATGTGCGCGGCGTACAATCTGGGGATGCGAAGCAGCGATGCAAAATATAAAGTCTATATGCATCAGGATGTTTTTATCCGCGACAGCCGTTTCCTGGAGAAGACGCTGCGTATTTTTAAGGAGCACCCGAAGACGGGGATGATTGGGATGGTTGGAGGAATCGGCATTCCGGAGAACGGCGTCGTCTATTCTTCCTGGAATGTGGGAAAAGTGGACTGCAGGGAGCCGGATCTTTCCTATGTCCTGCTGTGCGGGCCGAACCAGACCAAGGATCAGACCGTCGATGCGGTGGACGGGCTGCTGATGATGACGCAGTATGATCTGCCGTGGAGAGAGGATCTGTTTTCGGATTTTGATTTCTATGATGTGTCGCAGGCGTTTGAATTCCGCAGGGCAGGCTATGAGATTGTGGTGCCTTATCAGGAAGAACCCTGGGTGGTGCACGACTGCGGATTCGCAAAGCTCACCAATTATGACAGGAACCGGAAAATCTGTATGGAAGAGTATCCGGAATTTTTCAACGTTCCGGAGGGGGAGGAGCTGTTCTCGAGCGGAGAGTGGGATCAGCTGAGCAGTCAGCTGGCAGCGGCGATCCGCAGGATGATAGACCAGGGGCAATGGGACGAGGCCTGTCAGGCCATCGGGATCTATCATCAGAGCCAGATGAAGAGCTCCGAGCTGGAGATGCTTGCGATTATCTGTGAGATTGAGCAGACGGATCGCAGGGTAAGCAAAAGATCGTCGTTTCTGGCACAGGCGGGCAGCTGTGAAGCGATATGCCGGACCTATCTCTCGGTACGCTTTTTGCTGCATCGCATGGAGTTTGACAGACCGGCACAGGATTATCAGGAATTGATTCACGCGGTAGAAAGCGGTAACATATCAGTAGATGCCATTCTCATTCTGATCTTACATGGCGTGCTGGATAAGGAGAAGGTTCTCGGGCAGCTGGAGACATGGCATATGCCGGATCCAATGAGTGCAGAGCGGCTTAGATCCTTTCACAGGCGGATGCAGAAGGAAAACAGGGGCATTCCGTATTCCTACAGTAAGAGGGCAAAGATGGAACTGGAAAAGTACAGCAAGGAGGAACAGTGATGATACCATACGGAAGACAGACGATTGAGGAAGATGATATTGAGGAAGTAGTAAAGGTGCTGAAATCAGATTTCCTGACGACAGGACCGAAGGTGGCAGAGTTCGAGCGGGCAGTGGCAGAGTATGTGGGCGCGAAATATGCAGTCGCTATTTCAAACGATACTGCGGCACTGCATGCGGCATGCCATGCGGCGGGAATCGGACCGGGGGATGAGGTAATCACCACGCCGATCACGTTTGCGGCATCCGCCAACTGTGTGCTGTACTGCGGCGGAACGCCGGTTTTTGCAGACATTGATCCGCAGACGTACAACATCGATCCGGAGGACATCCGGCGCAAGATCACGGATAAGACCAAAGCGATTATTCCGGTGCATCTGGCAGGACAGCCCTGCGGTCAGGCAGTGGAGCTGGATGAGATCCGTCAGATCTGCAAGGAGCATAATCTGATGCTGATCGAGGATGCGGCGCATGCGCTCGGCTCAGAATATAAGGGACGGCGCATCGGCTCCATGTCGGATATGACGACATTCAGCTTTCATCCGGTGAAGCCGATCACGACAGGCGAGGGCGGTATGATTGTGACGGACAGTGAGGAATTATACCGGAAATTAGTGCTGTTCCGCAGCCACGGAATTACCAGAGATCCGGACCTGATGACGAGAAATGAGGGACCGTGGTTCTATCAGCAGCTCGATCTCGGCTATAATTACCGCATGACGGATATCCAGTGTGCGCTCGGCTGCAGCCAGATGCGGAAGCTGGACCGCTTCCTTGCGCGCAGAAGGGAGATCACAAAGCGCTACGATGAGGCGTTTGCGGACTGCGCGAATATTGTGACGCCGTATCAGCTGCCGGAGACGAACAGCGGATGGCATCTCTATATCATACAGGTGAAGAATCACGACAGAAAGACCGTGTTTGAGCAGCTTCGGGAGAACGGTATCGCAGTGAATGTCCACTATATTCCGGTGTACTATCATCCGTACTACCAGGAGCACGGTTACAAAGAAGTACATTGTCCGGTGGCGGAGGAAGTCTACTCGCACATCATCAGCCTTCCGGTTTATCCGGGACTTACCGATGAGCAGCAGGATACGGTCATTGAAACGGTAAAGCGGCTGACAAAATAGTTTGCGGATGGTGTGGGAGAGGCAGATCATCAGAAAACAGCAGGAGAATAGAGCGGGATGGGATATGCAGGATTAAAGCAACTTATTGAGCAGAATGCGTGGAGGGAAGCCGGAAGAGAACTCGGGCAGTATATGAACGGGGAATGGGATGATGAACTCGCCGTGCTGGCAGCAACGGTTTTCTCTGCGCTGGGCGACTGGGAAGGTGCCTATACCTGCATCGCGCAGGGACTACAGTACAATTACAAAAATTACGAACTGTATCTGCTGCTGGGCAATTATTATGAGCGCAAAAATTGCAATCAGGCGTGGCTCTGCTATGAAAATGCGCTCTATTATTGCAGCGATGAAGATGATCGCAGGATCATACAGCAGCACAAAGAGCGTGTACAGCAGGATGACCGGTGGTGCGTGCATAAGGTTTCGATCGTGATATTGACGTATAATCTCAAAGACATGAATATGCAGTGTATCGGCAGCATCCGGGACACCTGCGCTCCGTCGAGCTATGAGTTGGTCGTGGTGGACAATGCATCTACAGACGGCACGCTGGAATGGCTTCAGGAGCAAAAAGATATGACACTCGTGAGCAACCAGGAAAACAAGGGCTTTCCGGCTGGGTGCAATCAGGGAATCAAGGCGGCAGAGCCGGAAAATGATATCCTTCTTCTGAACAATGATACGATTGTTCTGCCCAATTCTATTTTCTGGCTCAGGATGGGGTTATATGAGGAGGAACGGATCGGCGCCACGGGAAGCATGTCAAACAGCGTGATCAACGGGCAGAGAATTGAGGCGAAGCTTGCCGGTGTGGAGGAATACATAACATACGGCACGGCAATGAATATCCCCATGGAAAATGCGCTGGAGAAAAAGACCTGGCTGGTAGGATTTGCGATGCTGCTGAAACGGAAGGCGCTGGATGAGGTCGGACTTCTGGATGAACGGTTTTCCCCGGGGCAGAACGAGGATGTAGATCTGTGCATCCGGCTGAATCTGGCGGGGTGGCAGATGCGCCTCTGCCACAATAGTTTTATCGTGCATTACGGTCATGGAAACGGCAGGAACTCGTATATCTGGGAGCAGACGTTCTCAGTTACAAGTGAGAAGTTCCGGGAAAAATGGGGCTTCGATATGTCCTATTATACCTACAGCAGAAAAGAACTGATTGCGATGATTTCCGAGCCGAAAGAGAGCAGAATACGCGTGCTGGAAGTGGGATGCGGATGCGGTGCAACGCTTGCGCATATTGCGTATGAGTGGCCGGAAGCGAAGGTGAGCGGAATTGAGATCCAGGATGACATTGCGAAAATCGGTGCAAATTATCTGGATATCCGGCAGGGAAACATTGAGACCATGCAGATCCCGTATGAAAAAGATACGTTTGACTATATCATACTGGCGGATGTGCTGGAGCACCTGCATGATCCGGAGCGGATTCTGCAGAAATTACTGTCCTATCTGAAGGCGGACGGCAGTATTCTGTGCAGTGTTCCCAATATTTTAAACCGCCATGTAATCAGCGACCTTCTGCGCGGAAAGCTGGAGTACCAGGACGCAGGAATTTTAGACCGCACGCATCTGCGCTTTTTCACAATGGACAGTATTGTGAGGGTATTTGAACGGTGCGGAATGGAAGTCACACAGATGATGGCGACCTATGATACGGAAGAGCTGGATGCGGAAGCGGAAGAATTGATGAACGCACTGTATCAGATTCCGCATATTGCGGACAGACAGTTGTTTCAGGTGTACCAGTATGTTTTCCGAGCAAAGAGGGAGCGGGAGGCGGAATGAAAAAAGTAAGTGTAATTGTACCCTGCCACAATGCGGCGAAATGGCTTCCACAGTGCTTTCTGTCGCTGGTGCAGCAGTCGATCGGAATCGACGGACTGGAGCTGATTTTTGTGGATGACGCATCGGACGATGCGGGCGAGACATGGGCGCTGCTGGAGGAATTTGAGCGCGCGTATCCCGAGAGCATCATGATTATCCATCTGGAAGAAAATCTGCGTCAGGGAGGCGCCCGAAACGTGGCGCTCGGTTATGCGACGGGGGAGTATCTTGCGTTTGTCGATGCGGATGATTTTGTGGAGAAGGATTTCCTTGAGAAGGTATACCGGCGTGCGGTGGAGAACGATGCCGATATCGTACAGTTTGATTATATGTACTATACGGAAAGACTTGGAAAAGTGGCGTCGGGAAGGTCGGCCGTGGACGAGAGCATCCGGATTCAGACAAAGGAGGAGCGGAAGCGTTTCCTTATCAGCGAGAAGATTACCTACGGCTGTTGGAACAAGCTGTACCGGAGATCGCTTGTCGAGCGGGCGGGCGTCCGTTATGCCGAGCATGTCATTTATGAAGAACCGCTGTTTGTGTATCCGCTGTTGTTCTACGGAAACCGCTTTGAAATCATGGCGGAAGCTTTTTACTGCTACCGCCAGAACGAGACCGGAACCATGCGCCGGGATATGCGTCAGATGACAACGCTGCAGATGCATGCAGATGTGCAGCTTGCCGTGTGGTATTTTATGAAGCAGACGCCGTTTTTCTGGGAGTATTATGAGGAGATCAAGCTGTATTTTCTGCATACGTATTTCTATGAGACGCTGCTGTTTGCGGTGCAGCGCGGATTTGAAGTGCCGTATTCCATGTATGAGACGCTGCGGGATACCGTAAAAGCGGAGGTGGCAGACTATAGAGAGTCTCCCTATGCGGCGATGATCCCGAGGCAGATGGAGCTGTACCGGGTAGAGAATGAAGCGGAAAATAGAGAAAGTATACAGAAGCGGGTAAAGGCATTTATAAGTAAAATGTGAAAAATACTTGCGAAAAGTGTTTGGAAGTTATGCTGTGATGAAGGGAGAAAGAAGGATGTATCAAGAGTTAATTGCAAAAATGAATCCATGTCCTAAATTTAATCTGCAGTGGTATAAGAACGAAGATTTATATTCGGATGGCGAGGTAGAAGATTTTATAATTAAGATAATTGCAGAAAATAGACCAGAAGACTACAGCAACGCTGTCTATGAGCAATTTAATTGGCCGATATATTATCATCTGTCGCCGCTACGAAAAAATATTCTAAATTGGTACAAATTCAAACCGGATAGCAGTGTATTGGAAATTGGCTGTGGTATGGGCGCAATTACAAGCGTATTGTGCGATGAATGTAAGGATGTTACGGCAGTGGAACTCTCAAGAAAACGTGCAACAGCAACGCTTCTCCGGTGCCGTGAAAAAGAAAATCTTGAGATTATCGTTGGAAATTTCCAGTACACATAATGAGGTTTTCGTTTCTTTCTGTCATATAAAAAGTCTCCTTTGAAAAAAAATTTGATTATATTACACTGATAGGCGTTTTGGAATACCAGGGAACTTATACGGAATCAACAAATCCGTACATGGACTTTTTGGTTAAGATTAAGCAGTTGCTGAAACCAGATGGGAAATTGCTTGTCGCAATAGAGAATCAGTACGGTTTAAAATATTGGTGCGGAATGCCAGAAGATCATGTTGGAATACCGTTTGAAGGGATAAATCAGTATAGGGATGTTGAGAGAGGGGGAAGGACATTTTCAAAAACAGCGTTGGACACATTGATTAAGGAAAGTGGCTTTCACAATACCTATTTTTATTATCCATATCCTGATTACAAATTGCCTACCGTTATTTACTCTCAGGATGTTTTGCCAAGTAAGAAAGACACGATAAATTCTGAAAATTTCAGGGATTATAGCTCGGCTGATAAAAATACATTAATTGCAAATGAGAAAAAGCTTTATACGGATATTGTAGAAAACGGAGTATTCGAGTTTTTTGCAAATTCATTTTTGGTGGAGTGCTCCGACAGCAGTCAGCTAGGGGAAATAACGTTTGCGAGATTAACAAGCGAACGCAAGGAACAATATCGAATGGCAACAAGATTTACGAGGGATAGCACCGTTGAAAAGAAGCCGCTTACGATGTTATGCGCACAGACGCATGTAAGGCAGCTGTTCAAAAATGTAAATATTCTGAAACA
>OGQH01002799.1_pt1 | contig 11136 bp, 9 predicted proteins | sample 1553181 | NCBI WGS metagenome assembly OGQH01 (sample SAMEA2579946, study PRJEB22360) | human gut metagenome | biome: human gut; feature: human-associated habitat; material: faeces | place: Denmark | collected 2008/2010 | reverse complement strand
CAGCCAATGTTCCTGTAGTAACAAATACTTCCGGACAGTTAGTTCCGCATGCCTCTGGTGCTCTTGGTTCTGCCGCATTTAAAGGTGCCGAGACATTTGCAACAGCTGCACAAGGTGCTAAAGCAGATAAATCAGTTCAGTCTGTATCTATTACTTCTGGAACTAATAACGGCACAATTAAATTAACTGTTAACGGCAATGCTACTGACAATATTGCTGTTAAAGGGCTAGGTTCTGCTGCTTACACAGCTTCAGGTGCCTATGCCACATCCGCTCAGGGTGCAAAAGCAGACGCGGCTATGCCAAAAGCCGGTGGTACATTCACAGGTACAGTAACGCTTGCAGCCGATCCAACTGATGCTTTACAGCCAACAACAAAACAGTATGTAGATGCCAAAATTTCAAGTTCTATTGCTGCTTCTGATGCAATGGTGTTTAAAGGAACACTTGGAACTAATGGTACTGCTACTGCTCTTCCTACATCTTCTGTTGTAATAGGCGATACATATAAAGTAATTACTCAGGTTTCTGTAGCTGCTGATAATTCTTATACAGGAGCTGCTGTGACAGCTAAGGTCGGTGACTTAGTAGTCGCTATGTCAAAGGATCCAAAATGGATTGTTGTACCATCTGGTGATGAAATCGTTACTACTGTTAAGTATTCCACTACAACACAGAATCTTACAACAAGTGCTAAGTCTGGAGAAATTACAGTAGGTGAAGCTGCTACAAAACAGGTAGATTCTTCTATCGCAGCTGCTTCTACTTCTACTAAGCTTCCAACTTCAAAAGCTGTTGCCGCTTTTGTTGAAGGAAAAGGTTACAAAACAACTGACCAGAAAGTAAAGAATACTCTTAATACTACTGCAAAGGCTTATGTAACTGGTACTACAAGTGCAGCAACTGGTATTGGAGAACAGGTATTTGATACAGGTGTATATCTTGATACAACTGCTGGAAAACTTGTTGCTACTACTTTTGCAGGTGCTCTTCAGGGTAACGCAACGACTGCTACTTCTGCGGCTGCTTGTACAGGTAATGCTGCTTCTGCAACAAAACTTGCAGCATCAAGAAATTTCTCTCTTACTGGAGGTGCCGTTGCTGATGCTGTAGCATTTAACGGTGGAGGAAATGTTGCTCTTAGTGTTAAAAGTTTAAATACTGATTATTTAACTAATGGAGCCAATACTCTTATTTTAAATTGTGGGACATCTGTTTAAATGAAAGTGGCCTCTTTTATGAGGCTGCTTTACTAAATATGAAAATTATAGATTATATCTATTTAAATAAAAATTAAAAAAGGGAGGTGCACAATGGGAGAACAAAATCTCAATATACGAATCAAACATAAATATGATACGGAAGCTAATTGGAATAAAAATAATCCTGTTCTTTTAAGTGGAGAAATAGCAATTACAAGTGATAAATTCGGTAAACATAAAGTGGGAGATGGTACGCATAAATGGTCAGAACTCTCTTATGTAAAAGCTGATCTTACAAAAAGCGATGTAATAAGCGCTCTTGGCTATACGCCTCCTTCAAGTGACACTTGGCGAGGTATTCAGGATAATCTAATAAGCAGCTCTACAACTGAGTCTCTATCTGCTGCACAGGGTAAAATATTAAAAGAGTTAGTTGACGGGAAAGCTCCGTCTTCACATACGCATACTAAAAGTGAAGTCGGATTAGGCAACGTTGACAATACTGCTGATGCCACAAAAAGTGTTAAATATGCTATTTCTGCAGGTAGCGCATCATCTGCCGCTGCTCTTACTTCTAATGCTGGATCATCAACTCAGCCAGTATATTTCTCAGGTGGTAAACCAGTAGCTTGTTCATATACACTTGGTAAGTCAGTGCCTGCAGATGCATTATTTACCGATCATACTTATGGAAACATGAAGGGTGCTACTTCTTCTTCCGCCGGAAGTGCTGGTCTTGTTCCTGCACCTAATATAGGAGAACAATTAAAATTTCTTCGTGCAGATGGTACATGGGTAATTCCTACAAATACGACATATTCTGTAGGTACTACAAGCTATTCCGGTACAACTAAACTCTATACTTCCACAGGATCTGCTACAGATGGCACCATGACTCAAAATGCTATTACAACTGCCCTAAATGGAAAATCTGCTACTGGACACACACATAATTATGCTGGATCATCTTCAGTTGGAGGAAATGCGAACGCAGCTGTAAAATTAGCTACTGCAAGAAAGATTGGTAGTGCTTCATTCGATGGTACTACTGATATTACTTTATCTCAAATGGGACTTAATGTTCCTGTCGAAATCACAAAAGCGGACTATCTTGCAAAGAAGAAAGCAGGAGCTTTAGATGCGAATACATACTATAATGTTATTGATGAATTTGATTCCGCAACAGTTATTAATGATTCGACTATAACAATTAACAGTGCATTCTCAAGTAACATGTCTGAAAAAACTTATGCTAAGAAAAGTACACTTGTTAATACTACTCTCACAGCAAGTAAATGGACTGGATCTTCTGCTCCATATAGTTATGTATTATCCGTATCTGGAGTAACTTCTTCAAATATTGTAGAAATAGATTATGCTTCTAATGCTTCATCTGCTGCTATTGAAGCTTATCAAAATGCAATGTTAGCTGACGGAGGACAGACTACAAATCAAATTACTATAAAAGCAACCGAGAAACCAACTGTAGATATTCCCATTACTATTGTTATAAGAAATGATTTATAAAAGGAGGCGATAACATGGCAATTTATAAAGGTGAACAATGTCTTGCCGGAGTTGGTAAGAATGCAACTATTAAAATTGGTACTGCCGAAACTGGTTCTTCAGCTGCAGTAACTAATTCTGGCACCGATACAGATGCTATATTGAATTTTACATTACCTAAAGGTGATCAGGGAGTCGGCATATCAAATGTTATCCCTCATTATCTTGCAAATCCTAAATCGCAAGGAGTGACCAGATCAACTACTGGATGGGCGACTTCTGCTCAGGTTATGACATCTACAAACAAATATTTGTGGTGTTATCATGAATTTGTTTTGACAAACAATAATCATCTGTACACTACTCCAACAGTTATAGGTGTTTATGGAGATAAAGGTGATCCGGGTACAACTGATTATAATGGATTACAGAATAAACCGGTCGTTAATGGAGCTGTAACTGCTTATCAGTCAGATATTATGAAATCTCAGTTAAGGAATGTGACATTCTCTACTGAAGAACCTAAAATAACTGATGGTAAACCTGGTGATATGTGGGTGGTGTATGGCGATGAGTAATATTAAAACTGGTGATATTTTAAACTTTGATTATACTGGTACTGTCCAAACTGTAACACTTCCTAAAGGTACATATAAGTTGGAGTGTTGGGGTGCTCAAGGAGGATACAGTTCTTCTAATTCAGGAATAGAGGTTGGTATGGGCGGAAAAGGTGGATACTCCGCTGGAACTATTACACTAAACCAAAAAACACTTATATATATTTATACTGGTGGAGTTGGTAGCATAAGTGGCAACGGTAAAGCAGATGGTGGATTTCCTAATGGTGGTTCATCTTGGGCTTCCAGCACAAGCGAAGGTGCTGGTGGTGGCGGTGGATCATCCGATATCCGTATTGGTACCGATTCATTGTATGCTCGTGTTATCGTAGCTGGAGGTGGCGGAGGTGGCGGTGAAGACAACGAAACTGGCGGATATGGTGGCGGTGGATGGTATGGTGCTGATCCAGCCGGTGGTCAAACAACTCCAGCTACCGGTAGCAGTGGAAGTGACACATCTGGCTCTCCTGGAGGATCTGGTTACGTTTATACTTCTGCTACAGCCTCTAATTACCCATCAGGCTGTTTACTTAACTCTTCTTATTACTTGTCTGATGCTAAAACCATAGCAGGCAATAATTCTTTTGTTTCTCCCACAGGTTCATCTGAGACAGGGCACTCTGGTAACGGCTATTGTCGAATTACTGTTATTGAATGCAATAATACGGCACTATATACCAGAATAAACAATTCAATGAAAAAGGCTACTGCATTTTATTTCAAATTAAATAATAACAAAATATACGGTGTTGGTTCTGCTAATTCTAATGGTGCAGTTATGAATTTTGATTATACTGGATCAGTCCAGACTGCTACATTGACTCCTGGTAGATATAAACTTGAATGCTGGGGCGCTCAAGGTGGGAATGGATCATCTAATGGTAATTCTAATATAAATGCAGTTGGTGGTCTTGGTGGATATAGTGTTGGCACCATTACATTAAGTAAAACACAAAAAGTATATATATATTCTGGTGGAAAAGGACAAACTAAATCAAATACCGGTAGCTATTCTACTGTTAATGGTGGATTTAACGGCGGTGGGTCAAATTATACTTGTGGTTCCGGAGGTTCTGGTGGCGGTGGATCGGATATAAGGATCGGAACTGATTCATTATATGCAAGAGTAATTGTTGCAGGCGGCGGTTCTGGAACAGGATGGACAATTAAAGGTGCCGCTGGCGGTGGAATATTAGGCTTATCAAACTATAATTCATCTTACAATAGTACTCAAACAGCAGGAGGAATAGCTTATACTTCAGCTTACAATATAATGCCCACAGCTGGCACTTTTGGTATAGGTGGCAATGGTTCCGGTTCTTCAGAAGGCGGTTCTGGCGGTGGAGGCGGCTGGGATGGGGGGGGGGGGGCCGGGTATACGGGGTATGTCGTTCTAGTGGTGGATCAGGTTATGTCTACACTTCTGCCACTGCTTCAAATTATCCTTCTGGATGTTTACTAAATTCTACTTATTATCTTTCTAATGCTCAAACCATTGCTGGCAACAAATCATTCCCTTCACCAACAGGTTCTACAGAAACTGGTCATTCTGGTAATGGACATGTAAAAATCACTAAATTATCAGATGTAATATATCTTACTCAGGCTAAGAACGACATAATGGATTTTAATTATACAGGTTCAGTACAATCTAAAACTCTAAAACCAGGTACGTATACTTTAGAATGCTGGGGTGCTCAAGGAGGAACTTATAGTAGTTACATTGGCGGATATGGTGGTTACTCCAAAGGCACAATTACTCTTGCTAAAACGACTACTGTTTATGTATCTGTTGGTGGAGCTGGATCTTCCTCTTCTACTACTGCAGGATTCAATGGTGGAGGAACTGGTATTTCTTCTGGTAGAGGTGGTGGCGGAGCTACAGATGTTCGCATAGGTCAAAATTCTCTATATTCAAGAGTTATCGTAGCCGGAGGTGGCGGCGGAGCCGGTGTAACAAGTGCCAATGCTAATCCTTGTGGTTGTGGTGGTGGAGAATATGGTGGAGATGGATATTACAATGATACCACTGGTTCTTATACTATAGGTCAAAATAGATGTGGTGGTAGTGCCTCACAAACTGCAGGTGGCAAAACATGGAGCACGAGCACTCAGGCTACTTTTGGTCAAGGCGGAAATGCTTCCGGCTACTCTTGTGGTGGTGGTGGAGGCGGCTGGTACGGAGGTGGCGGAGCCTACGACAATGATTCTGATTCTGATGGACGTTGGGGTGGAGGAGGCTCAGGATATGTATATACCTCTTCTACAGCTAAAAATTACCCTAACGGATGTCTACTAAATTCTACTCATTATCTCACAAATGCTCAGACTATCGCAGGAGACACTTCTTTTACTTCTCCTACAGGATCAGTAGAAACTGGTCACACAGGCAATGGATTCTGCAGAATTACAAATTTGAACCCAACACAATATGGATTATACGTAAAAACGAACTCTGGTTGGGAACACATAGATTTATAAAAGGAGGGCTTAACTATGCCGATTATATTTCACGGAACAGGTAGTGGCGGCTCTGCTAAAAAACTAAAAACCGCACGAACTATTAATGGTACGAATTTTGATGGTACAGCTAATATTACTACTGCTAATTGGGGAACAACAAGAACTGTTACTGTAGGAAATACAAGTAAATCTGTAAATGGATCTGGAAACGTAAGTTGGTCGTTAGCTGAAATAGGTATTCATCTTTCAACAACGGAACCTGCAGCTAGTGACGGAAAAAATGGAGATATTTGGATTACTTATGAATAAAAGACTGAAAGGAAGGTGAGGCTTATGGCTTGCTCTGGTGGATGTGGAACTTCTTGTTCTACTGACTGCACTCATTCATCATCTGGTGGATGTGGTGGTTCTTGTGGTGGTTCTTGCTCTACTAACTGTACTGGTGGATGTTCTGGATATTGTGATGGAACTTGTAAGGGAGGTTCAGGAAGTACTTGTTCTGACTGTACTGCCAAATGTGCTAATGACTGTACTGGAGCTTGTACAAATGCTTGTGTAACCGGATGCACTGGCTGTGGGAACAACTGTGATGGAGACTGTACAAGCGCCTGTGCTCAAAGGTGCTCTAATGATTGCAATGCTGCATGTACTGCTACTTGTGCTTATGATTGCGAGCATACTTGCACTGCTTCTTGTGCCAACGATTGCACCAGTTGTGGTGGATCTTGCTCAAGTAATTGCTCAGGAAATTGTGATTCCGGTTGTTATACTGGTTGTTATGGTTGTGATTCTACCTGTTCTGGTGGTTGTTCTGGCACTTGTAATACTACTTGCACTACCACTTGCGCCAATGACTGCACTGGCGGATGCAAAGGAACCTGTACAGGTGGATGTGGTGGTTCTTGTGATAATTCATGCGGCTTTTCTTGTGAAGCTTCATGTGATAATAATTGTACTGCTGTTTGTTCTGTATCTTCTGTGTACGGTGAAAACTCAGAAAAGAGTGTATTGAATTTTGCTTATACAGGTAAAGCTCAATCTGTAACCCTCGAACCCGGAAAATATGTTCTTGAATGTTGGGGAGCACAGGGAGGTTATCGTTCTAATTCTAGTTATGGTGGAAAAGGTGGCTATTCTACAGGAACTTTAACATTGACTCAAAAAACTACTATATACATATATGTTGGTGGATCTGGAAATTCTGTTACATCAGCATCAAATTCAATCTATCCCGGAGGTTTCAATGGTGGTGGATATAGATACAATTATAAAGGTGGTGGTGGCGCTACTGATATTCGTATTGGAAGTGCTTCTTTATACGCCCGTGTTATCGTTGCAGGTGGCGGTGGTTCTGATGGTAGTCCTAATTATAGTGGCGGGTATGCAGGTGGTGTATCTGGTACTAGGGGAAATTTTGGATGTGGTTCATATGGGTATGGTGGATCTCAAACTGCTTCATATTCATCTTTAAGTGCTATTAATTCACAAGGTACTACAAACTCTTCTTCTAATTGTGCTGCTGGTTTTGGTTTCGGTGGTTTTGGATGTTATTACGCTTCAGGTTATGGTGGAGCCGGTGGCGGAGGATGGTACGGTGGACAAGGTACTTATCCTGATGGTTCTGGAGATGATGATGGCGGTGGCGGAGGTGGATCTGGTTACGTTTATACTTCCTCTTCTGCTTCTAACTATCCTCAAGGCTGTCTCCTAAATTCATCTTACTATCTTTCTGATGCTTCTAATTTATCTGGCAATGAATCTTTCAAATCTCCTTCTGGTGCTACAGAAACTGGTCATTCTGATAATGGCTATTGTAGGATTACCTGTTATGTCAAAAAGAAAACTCTACATTGTAAAATGAACAATGAAATTAAAAAAGCAGCTCCAGTATTTATGAAAATGAACAATAAAATTTATGATGCTGGCGCTAATGCTGTAATGGATTTTGCTTATACAGGAACAGCTCAAGCTATATCACTTCCAAGAGGAAAATATATTATAGAATGCTGGGGCGCTCAAGGCGGTTCATATAGTAGTTATTATGGTGGTGCTGGAGGATATTCTGTCGGAACCATAACTCTAACTAAAAATTCTACGGATTTATATATTTATGTTGGTGGACAACCAGAAGCTACAACTTCAACAGGTGAAACACCTGGTGGATTTAACGGAGGAGGAAAAGGTTGTTCAAGAACTTATAATTATAGTAGTTATGGACAAGGTGGCGGCGGTGCAACCGATGTTCGTATAGGAAAAAATGATCTTTATGCTAGAGTTATTGTCGCTGGTGGCGGCGGAGGTTCATCATCAGAAAATTCGCTTACAACAAAATATGGCGGTGGAACTACTGGTGGTTCTTCTGCTTCTGGATATGGAGCTACACAAACTGCTGCAGGTACAAATGGTTCGTTTGGTCAAGGTGGTTCTGCAACAACTTCTGGAACTAATTATAATTATGGTTCCGGCGGTGGTGGAGGTGGATGGTATGGTGGTGGTGCATGTTCTGATTATAGTGACAGCACTAACTACCGAGGCTATAATGGCGGAGGTTCAGGATATGTTTACACTTCAGCTACTGCTGCTAATTATCCAAGTGGTAATTATGTAAATTCTTCTTACTACCTTACCAATGCGCAAACTATAGCAGGAAATCAATCATTTAAATCACCTGATGGAACAAATGAAACAGGCCATACCGGAAATGGTTTCTGTCGAATCACCCGTAAATCAGGAAAAATATTTGTAAAACAAAACGGTTCATGGATCAAAGTATAACACTTTGGTCCATATTTAAATTACGAGGAGGAATTGTTATGAAACTTATTTTTAAAGACGGACAAGAATTAGTTATTACTCGTGCTAACGATACATATTCATATGAAGGATATAAAGATGGGTTAGGAAATGATATGAACAAAAATATTGTAGCTACTATTTCTATCTTCAATTCTGATAAATCTTTAAACACTATTAAGGATATGATTACTGATGACAATAGAACAGGTTTTAAAATTATTTATGGGAATACCCAGAAAGATTATACTGGAATGAAAATTGAAAGTATTTCAGAAGAAATCTCCAATGAAAGAAGTGTTATTAATATCTCATTAGCTACAGATAAAACCATAGCTCCTACTGAGACCACTGGAACAACAACAGAAAAAACTAAAGAAGAAACTAAAGAAAAAACGGAAACAGCTTCTGATAAATAATTAAGAATGAAAGGAATATAAGGATATGAGAAAAATAATCGTAAAGGTTGATAAAGAAAAAGCTACAGAGCTTGAAAGAGTTAATTTTGAATTAAACTTCGTAAAAGACATTGTACAGAGAGTTATTGAATCACATCCAAGCGATTTAGAACTCATCAATGGAGATACTCTTATGTCTTACAATAAACGTGGTGCAGAATTACAGAGAAAGTATGCTGCTCTTGCAAATGAGATGGAAAAGGAATACATCCCAGAATACCTCGAAGGTCATCAGTATAGTTGGATTATTCCAAATAATTCTGATGAAATGACTATTACTATTAAATGTAATTGTGAGATTCCAGAATTAGAGGGAATAGCATGAAAAGAACAGAACAATATTCGGACCAGATAGCTAGACTTTATCCATCTAAGAAGGTAAAAACCGATGACGGACAAAGAATATTAACACAGAGTATCACTTTTCAAGTAACTGATGATTGCAACCTTGCGTGTCTATATTGTTACCAAGGACACAAAGGAAAAAATCGAATGTCGTTTGAAACAGCTAAGAAATTCTTTGATTTAGTTGTATCAGGTGAAAAAGGTTTTAAATCTTATATCAATCCAGAGAAATCTCCTGGATTGGTTGTAGATTTCATTGGAGGAGAACCCTTTCTTGAGATAGAGCTTATAGATCAAATCTGTACTTATATTATGGATAAACTCATAGAGTTGGATCATCCTTGGGCCATGAAAACTATGTTCTCTATTTGTTCAAATGGTGTTTTATACAGGGACGAAAAAGTACAAGCATTTCTTCGTAAATGGGCCAATAGATTATCTTTCTCAGTTACTATTGATGGGAATAAAGAATTACATGATTCCTGCCGAGTTTTTCCAGATGGTGGTCCAAGTTATGACATAGCTGTCGATGCTGCGTCAGATTGGATGAAACGTGGGAATCATATGGGAAGCAAGATCACAATTGCTCCAGGTAATATCAGCTTCTTATATGATGCTATTAAGCATATGGTTGATCTTGGGTATGATGAAATTAATGCTAACTGTGTATATGAAAAGGGTTGGACACCTGTACATGCAACTGTTCTTTACGATCAAATGAAACGCATATCTGATTATTTCTTGGAACAGAATTTTGATTTTGAACGTGATTTCTTCTGTTCCCTTTATAATGAAGATTTCTTTCATCCTAAAGATCCTGATGATTTACAAAGCTGGTGCGGAGGCGTTGGTAATTCAATGATTGCTTGCGATCCTCAAGGTCGCATATTTCCATGTATCAGATACATGGAATCTTCTCTTAATGGAGAGCAAGAACCGTACTCTATTGGTGATGTAGATAATGGTATAGGATGCACAGAATGTTATAAATGTAGAATTAATTGTATGGCAAAAATAGATAGAAGGACACAGAGTACAGATGAATGTTTCTATTGTCCTATAGCTGCAGGATGTTCTAATTGTTCTGGTTATGATTATCAAGTGAATGGTACTCCTGACTCAAAAGCTACTTATATATGTGTTATGCATAAAGCTCGTGCTCTTGGGAATCTGTATTTCTGGAATAAATATTATAGAAAAAATAATATGAGTAAGCGAATGAAAAACTATGTGCCAGATGAATGGGCGCTTGAGATTATTTCTGAATCAGAACTTAATATGTTGAAAGAACTTGAAAGAGAGGATTAAAAGCCTCTCTTTTTTATTGACTAAAAGGAGGCTTGATATTATGGCAGAAATTAAAGGAATTGATGTTTCCAGATGGAATGGAAACATCGACTGGAAAACTGTTGCTAGTTATGGAATGGGCTTCGCTATCCTAAGAATTACAGAAAAAGGAAATATTGTTGATAGCACATTCGAACCTAATTATAAAGGCTGTATTGAGAATAAAATTCCTGTTGGAGTCTATAAATACAGCTATGCTACTACTATTGCTCAAATTAAAAATGAAGCAAATGTAGTTATTAAAACATTGAATAAAAGAAAACTGGATTATCCTGTGTTTCTTGATATAGAGGATAAATGTCAGGAGAATTTATCTGACAGTTTAATGATGAAAATGATTGAAGCATTTAGAGCTATTATTGTCAAAGCTGGATATAAATTTGGTATTTACTGTGGTTATTCTTG